>Ga0182030_10005480_pt1 | contig 26926 bp, 27 predicted proteins | sample 812S3MmetaG_FD_121299 | JGI IMG/M metagenome (GOLD analysis project Ga0182030, IMG submission 121299) | Permafrost microbial communities from Stordalen Mire, Sweden - 812S3M metaG (Illumina Assembly) | ecosystem: Environmental > Terrestrial > Soil > Wetlands > Permafrost | place: Sweden...
ATGAATATGTGGCGGCAGCCCGGGCAGATGGCGTGGGAACCGGTCCCGCCGCCCTATGACTATACGATGCCGATTACAGTGCAAATGGTTGAACCAATTCGCGTTTGGGCGCCTTCGCCAATGGGTCCAGTGCCAGAAACAATAAATCAGCTCGTAATGTACAACGCGCATTACTTCCCGATGATGGGACGCTGGGGATACCGCAATAGACACGGATATTTCGTCTGGTTGAATATGCCACCACCTCCTCCTCAGCTCTCCTGAGCGACAGGAACGGAAACAAGTATTCGGTAAAGCACAAAGCGAACTAAACTCGATCAGCAAGCAAAAGAGAAGGCCCATTTGGTGCCTTCTCTTTTACATAGCGCGAGAGCAATTCAGCAAAACAAACGAATTGTCAAGCGCCGCGTCCGATAACAAGTGTTGTTTACTAAAAAAACAGCCTCGATATCACAAACCGACAACTCCCCACGGGCTGAGCCTTTCCCCCACCCCGCAAGCTGGTTCGCTCAAATATTAACTTCATCCCGGTGGCAAAGCTGATGCCGCGAAACCGGGTATGTAAAAGGGAGCAAAAGTACCGCTGGCCCTGGCTAAATGTCTTCAATCCAACCGACAGACCAGACTAACCTACGTTTTCGTCAACCTCGAATGCGGCAATGATAGAAAAATGCATACTGACAGGCTTACGCCTCAGTCTTGGCGCAGACGGTCTGTTCCACAAAGACCAGGGCTTTGCTGATTTTGCATCGTTCAAGATTGCCATCGATGAGATTTTACTTGTGCATCAGGGGTAATTTACGGTGCGCAACTATCTACACTATCTATTAGTCCTGGCGGTTGTCTTGAGCGCGATACCGCTTCCCGCATTCTCTCAAAGACCCCAGGACGGCGTAACCTATCCAAATTTAGTACCAGGCGCTGGGTTCGGGTCAGGGTCGGGCTCAGGATCGGGAGCAAGAGCCGGAAATAGAGCGGCACCCACCAAAGGTTCTAGTGGCATAGTTACCCGCAACTACCAGGCTGAAGAGAACCCGGATTTGACCCCAGAAAAAGCATTGCAATTGCAAAACAGAGCGATCCAGCAGTATTCCAACATGGGCTATCAGTTCGAAGCTAAGAAGCAATGGGAGAACGCTGAAAAATCGTTTAAATATGTTCTGAAGGTTTCTGCTTTACGTGATGGGGTAGGCAGCCCCAAAATGGTGCCGATACTTCAGCATCTGGCTATAGTGACATCAGAACAAGAGCATTTGCCAGAGGCAATTGGGTTCCAGGAAAGAGTTTTGGGCTTCGCTAAAAATGAAATAGATCCGCTCCCGATAATCAATGCTGGCATCGCACTATCGAACCTCTATCTACGTCAGAACGATTTCGACAAAGCAGAGTCTACAATTCAAGAGACCTATACCCTGTCTCAGGGAACTACGTTAATTCCTGCAAAAAAGAAATTAGAGGTTGCACACGTCTTCGGAACATTGTTGCGAAAAGAACGTAAGGAGGGCCAAGCTCAGATGGTCGATCCATTAGCATCCGGCGTCACCCCTAAGTCAAGCGAATCGCAAGAGCCACGAGCGGTCGATAACTCGAGCGAAAAATCTGCTGTTTCGTCGAAAGACAAATGACTCTGGACAAATGATTCTGTTTTTTCTGCCGCCCTGGACGCTAGTCGGAAACATCTGTTGCTGCCGGTAAAGAAAAACAAAAAGTTGATCCCTTGTTGATGATCGATTGAACCCAGATCTTGCCACTATGGCGATCTATTATACGTTTGCACAAAGCCAAACCAAGCCCCGTTCCTGGATATTCCAGCTTCGAATGCAAGCGTTCAAAGGGTAAAAAGATTTTGCCTGCGTATTGCATATCGAAGCCGATACCGTTGTCGGAAATTTCGAAAATCCACGCACCATCGGAATGTTTAGCCTGAATTTCGATCATCGGTCGGACAGAACAATACTTGATGGAATTACCAATCAAATTGCGAAACAAGAGCACAAGAAGCGTCTCATTCGCTTGCAGTCTCGGAAGGTCTGATTTTATTTCAATCTGTACCTTCTTCCCGTCAATTACTGGCTTTAGATCAACTAATGCGGCTTTCAAAACATTATTGCAATTCACAAAATCAAATTGGATATTTTGAGAATCGACAAGCGAAAGCGTCAGCAGCGACTGAATTAAATTGCGCATTCTCGAAGAACCAGCGATCGTTTCGCTAAGCCATTCGTTTGCTTCAGCAGGGAGGTCGGCACTGTATCTATCCTTCAGCAACTTAGTGAAACTGTCGATCGCTCTAAGAGGTTCCTGAAGTTCATGAGCAGCCATAATTGCGAATTTATACAAGTCGTCATTCGACCGTTTAAGTCGATCAATTTCATTACGCATCTGTAGAGGCTCGGACTCACTGGAGCCGCTCTTGGTTGGTTCAGCGTTCATTGGGAACAACCTGTTCTTACAAGCGGGATTTTGACATAAAAGATCCTACCAGCAAGCGAAGGACTTATATGTTCCTTCAGCCAGGCGCGTGTTAATTATGCAAATACTGTTATAGGAGAAAGCCTCAGACACTTGCCGCTGGCACTTCTATGTTTTCACTTGCGATAAATTCTTGAAAGAGGTCAACACAATCATCGCAAACATTGAGCCCAGTCGCAGATATCAAGCATTGAACGTCATCCGCTGGTCGTTCACAAAATGAACATCTCAGGCAACCCGGTTTTTCAGATCGCAGCTTCCAATCTGCTTCACAACGGATGCATTCGGGGAAAAGTCGATTTGAGGCTTTGCTAATAATGAACACTCAGAATGCTCGCTAACAGAAGAGTTTCCTGGATAAACGCCGCCAGATGAATCTCGCGTCAGGTCAACAATACCTATTTGATTCATACTCAACTTCCTAAAGTTCAGAGGGTATGGATTTTCCAATGGCAATTATTGAATATTTCTTGAAGCGATTAATCCGCAAGGGTCACCTGCGACTGATCGACGCCGCCGGTAAGGCTATGGATCTTGGTCAGCCAGGCACGATGCCGAAGGCTACAGTACGTTTCCACGATCAATCCATGCTTCTCAAACTCGCACAGGACTTCAGTTTGCATTTTGGCGAAGCCTACATGGACGGGCGACTGACGATCGAAGAAGGCACGCTGTACGATGTTCTAGAGTTGTTCGCTATGAACTATAGCGACGCACCTCCCATGCCCTGGGATGTTCTGTCTCGTGTAACAATGCCATTCGAACGCATGATGCAGTTCCAGAATTCACTTTCATCTTCGCAAAAGAATGTAGCGCACCACTACGATCTCTCAGCAGACTTCTTCAAATTATTTCTTGATAGTGATATGCAGTATTCGTGCGCTTACTTCACTCACCCTGAAAATGATATCGAGCAAGCGCAGATGGACAAAAAACGACTTATAACTTCGAAGTTACTGCTAAAAGAAGGATTGAGCGTACTGGACATAGGATGCGGCTTTGGCGGTCTGGCTATTTATATGGCGAAGAATTTCGGCGTGAATGTCACTGGTATCACGTTATCTACGGAGCAATACAACATTGCTATTGAGCGAGTAAAAGAAGAGGGCTTGGAAAAACAGATCGAAATCAGGATGTGCGACTATCGTGAAGAAAAAGGCACTTACGATCGGGTGGTGTCAGTCGGCATGTTCGAGCACGTAGGCGTCGAGCATTATCCGAAATTCTTCGTCAGTATCAAAGCTCTTTTGAAGACTGATGGCGTCGCGCTACTCCACTCGATCGGGCGTATGGACATGCCTGGCACTAGAGACGAATGGCTGCACAAATACATATTCCCGGGCGGCTACGCACCAGCTCTTTCGGAAGTTATGCCTAGCCTGGAGCGAAGTGGCTTGTGGGCGACCGACATCGAATTACTGCGAATGCACTACGCACGCACACTAGTCTGCTGGCGTGAAAGCTTCGACCGGAATCGTGAGGCAATCCAAAAGATTTACGACGAGCGTTTCTGTCGCATGTGGGAATTCTTCTTGATTGGCTCCGAGATGGAGTTCCGTTACGGAAGAATGATCGTTTTCCAGATGCAACTGGCTAAGAACATAAACGCTGTCCCTTTCACGAGAAGTTATATGTTCCAGGAACAACAGAAAGAAAAAGAAAAAGCCTCTACCTTGACGGCGACTTAAATCAGGAGAAGCTATAAATGCTACTGCAAGTTGAAAAATACATTGGACATGGTAAGACGACATCCTGGTTTATAAATCCAGACCACATAATCTCAATCGGTATGGGTCAAAATAATCACACGGTAGACATTTTGACGACCAATGAAAAAACAATGGAAGTAGCTGGCAAATTGGAAGAGATTGTTCTGGCGTTTAATAACGCGAAGAAATAGACGCTATCTCCGAGTCTTACAGGCGCGAAATTGATGCACGTTAGTGTTGAATTCTCGAGCGCCACGACTTTGCCACGGACGGACCCTACTATGTATTCAAGCGGCGACCTTCCCGTCCCGCTCACTTACCACTGATTTTCGGAGAGACCCGCTATGTCTGGCCCTATGGAAAATTTGCACACTCCAGATAATCAACTCGCCCGGACCGAACTCGGCGCCCTTAATTTCCTCGCGCTACAGGAAAACTTCAGCCAACCACAAACACGTGGAGCGAATCCGGAGCAACCCGTACCGAGCTTGGATTTGAGCAACAACCAGTTCATTCGCGACGGACTTATTCCTAATCTGCAAATTACTGGAATGGGTGGTACTGAGATGTTGGCTCAAGCTTTTCCAACAGATAATAACGGTGCAGGGCAATACGGTATGGCACAGCAGGCAGTCGTAGCTGGCGTACTGGGTGCTGTGATGAATGGCCTTCGCGGTGGTGATCAATCTCCAGCCGATTCGTCAGCCCAACCGGATGCTCCTGTGCCCGCACTTCCAGGATTGAATTCTCTATACCAGCAATCTCTGAATGGGTGGGGCGATGGACCAACGCCCGATTCTGAGACACCTGCCCCCGATTCTCCTACAACTGATGACAATCAGTAATAACCCCGTCCACTAAACTTTCTTCGCGTCGAATTTAAGAGACCTGATCACGAGAGCTGTTACATGACGCGCCGTTTCCTCTGAGGGATAGTCGGGAGCGCCGACAAAAACCGGATGGTGAAATCTAGCTGTGGCATGCAGCACCGCCATCGCTGATTGACGTGGATCATCGCTATAAAAAATTCCGGCTTTATCGCCTTCCTTGATAATCTGTTCAAGCTGGTCGAGCATTATATCGATATGTCTGCGCACCTCGTCACGTGCTTGCTCGGCGACCTCTCCGTAAATGGCAAAGAGCTCAGGATCATTCAAATGTTTTTGTCGCTTGATTCGCCGCAACTCATCGAGCCATTTTTCAAGTTTTTGATCTGCGGGAAGTTTGCTATTAGTTATCGCCGCCAAAGGTTCCTCGACCTTGCATAACCAACGCTCGGCGATAGCCGCAAGCAGGATAGATTTACTCGCAAAGAAGCGGTAAATATTTCCATGACTCATGCCGATCTCGCGAGCTACATCCACAACGGAAAGTTTGGTGGCACCATAGCGGCGCAATAAATTTTCCGTTGTCTGGAGGATGCGTTCTTTGAGATCGACTGAGTCTTCAACCATTCAACATTGCCATTTGGGGCTTACCATAGCGATCACCGGCGGCGACACCTATCGGGAACCACTCATTCAAAAGTAATATATCCGCATTGCTCAGTGTAACCGATTCGGCACCAATTATTTCCGTGAGCTGCTCGACAGTCTTGGAGCCGGTCAGGGCAAAGATATCATTACCGCGGCTGAGTACCCAGGCAAATGCTAATTGCGTTGCAGTCACATTTTTCTCCGCCGCTAATTTTTGCAGCTTTTCCACGAGTTGGATGTTGTGCAGCAGATTTTCTCCAGCGAAGCGCGGAAGGTGAGCGCGATAATCATTCTCTTTAACTTGCACCTGACCGCTCGATTGGATCATCCCGCGACTCAACACGCCGTAAGCCATGATGGCGACACCTAACTCACGCACAGTCGGTATCAGTTCGGTTTCGATTTCGCGATCGAATAACGAATACTCAATTTCCACAGCAGCGATCGGATGCACCGCGTGCGCTCTCTTAAGAGTGGCAGGTGAAACTTCAGAAAGCCCGATATGTCGAACATAACCCCCCTTCACCATTTCAGCTATAGCACCGACAGTTTCTTCGATAGGTACAGCTGGATCAACTCGTGCCGGCTGATATAAATCAACGTAGTCGACACCCAATCTAGTCAGTGAGTGCGCAAGAGAGTTTTTTGTCGCTTGCGGGCGAGCATCGAAGCCCACCCATCCACCATCAGGACTGCGTTGCGCGCCAAATTTCACCGATATGAAAGCTTTGTCCCTTCTGCCTTTTAACGCCCTGCCCAGCAGCAATTCGTTGTGCCCAATTCCATAAAAGTCACCGGTATTGAACATATTGATGCCCTGGTCGAGAGCTGAATGAATAACCTTGATGCCCGCTTCCTCTGGCACGGATCCGTAAATCCCGGATAAACTCATGCACCCCAACCCAAGCGGATTCAACGAGGGTCCGCTCGCTCCTAATTTTTTCGTTTCCATAATTGCTATCCTTCCTTGATGTCTCTCGTAGATGTCTCTCGTACCTTCGAAATTTCGGCAGCGAGAATCGCCAAGCTTAAACTCGTTCCCGCGGCATATTTGCAGATTTCTGGAGACATCTTAACGCCCGGATTGACAATTGTCAAATTCTGTCAATTGTCCGATCTGCAAATCAGAGCTAATGCTTTAATCGGAATCAGTTCGTACTACACCGATGTAGTACACTTGTGTAGTACACCTATGTAGTACAAAGAAAAGGGCTATTGTGCGCATTATTGGCTACAACTGGGATAGTCTGAACCGGCATGGTGTCACGATAGAGATGATTGACGAGGTCTTGACTGGCTCTATGGTGAGCTATTTCTCTATCGATGAAGCGGATAAGACTTGTGAAATACTGATCGGCTACACATTTACCGAGCGACTTTTAGAAATAGGTTTGCGCTATAACTCCCCTGATGAAGTTTATATTTTTCACGCTCAAACTGTCTCACCACAATACAAAAAGCTCTTCGAAGAGGACTGGAAAAATGGCTAAACTTACTTCTAAGCAAGTGGACAAAGCCCACAAAGACTTAAAAAATGACGCTCGAAAGCGCGTTGCAGAACGAGGTATTTTGCAGTTCAGAGCTGACCCAGAGACAGTTTTGGCCGTGTTGGCTGCTGCTGACAAACAAAAGATGCCAGTTGGTGCATTACTTCGCGTGTGGGTTCAAGAGAAACTAGCACTTGATTCGCCAGCACCTAAAACTCCTGATCTCGGTCAACGAGTCACAATACTCGAACAAGAAGTCACAACTCTGCGCCAGCAATTGCGCAGTAACTAAACCGAAAAGCTGCTTGCGTTTTTAGCTTTTCTGCTGCTATGCATGGGGATCGTCGTTCAGGCTCTTTCTGAAGAGAATGGCCATGCTGATAAATTACAGCAATACCACAGAATTTTCTCTGCACTACTTATGGTGGCAATGGTAGTCTTTGCCTTTTCGTGTCGGCGATACATTAGTTTTTGCGCGCTGACTCTCACATTTCAAATAGCATCATTTTATGCAAGCAGGTCCAATGGTTCATTGACCGCGAACATAGACTATTGCTTGATGCGCGCCCAAAGGGTCCCAAAGTATTTATCGATACTCGCTTTGACATGTACGGTTTCGAATTCTTGCAAACCTTTGGAGAAGCCCTGCAGGGGCGCGGTTACGAGAGCCTGTTTGATCAACATAAAATTTCATGGCTATTCCTCAAACCAGACACACCGCTGGTAAACATTCTCAGCCATGACAAGCGATGGCGAGAGCGATACAGAGATCCAGCATCAGTAATTTTCGAACGTCGATAAATTCCTGACCTATCTGAGACAGATTTCCCCAAATGCTCACTTCACCAGATCCAGCGGCACCAAGTGTTCTAAATTGTGAGACATCAGATAATCTCTGAACAAAGGTCGGCCAATAATTGTCCTGAGGGGCTTAAGGTCTAAAAGCCGCTCGGACAAGACGATCATTGACTGCGGTCCAATCATCATCGGGCAAATTACGAACACCATCAGAAACAGGTGGCGACTCGAGAATAATCATTCGAGGATTCAGGGCATCGAGGCGACGTAGTGTTGAATAGATTAGTCGCGCAAAGTCGCCTGGATGTTTTGGTAACCTGACCCATGCACGTTCTGAGAATTCGCTTGGTCGTGAATGAAAAGAAATGACTGCGACATTACGGTCTTCTTCTAAATTCGCCTCCAGATAGGCTGAAAACTCGGAAGATGGAACAAGGTGAAGGGGAGTTACTGGCGCATAGTGACTTGCAAGCGAACCAGGCACACGAATGTCCTCGACCTCGTGCGGTGCATTTACGTTGTTCATTTCCTGTCGCTTCGCTGCCACATCGACAATTGTCGAAGCAGAATTTTCGCCACCTTCATGTTCGCTAGCTTTATATTTCTCGCCTAGCGCAGCAAACACGTCAGTCACGCTAAGCATGCCGGGGCGCAATATCCTGGGGCGAGCAGACGTCAAATCAATAATCGTAGATTCGATACCCACCTGGCATGGGCCACCATCCAACACCAGAGCCAGTTCGTTAGCAAACTCAGCACGCACATCGGCTGCAGAAGTTGGGCTCAGTCGTCCAAATTTATTTGCTGAAGGTGCCACTAATCCGCCACCAAATTCTTTAAGTAGCGCGAGCGCCAGCGGATGATTCGGAATGCGTAAACCGACAGTATCCTGCCCACCAGTGACCGCATCCAGCACTCCCGCTGCGCGTTTTAGTACCAAGGTCATCGGGCCTGGCCAGAAAGCTCGAGCCAATACCTCGACGCTGTCAGGCAAATCAGTCGCCCAAACGGCAATTTGTTCCACACTATGCAAATGGACTATAACCGGATGCGACGACGGGCGCCCTTTTGCTTCGTAAAGGCTTTTGATCGCTAAAGGGTTACTTGCATCCGCACCAAGTCCATAAACGGTTTCAGTAGGGAATGCAACGAGCTGCCCCTCTTTTAAAAGCTTAGCGGCTCTCTCAATAAGTTTTTGATCGATAGCAACTTCGAACATGATTATTACTTACGGTCTCGTTTGACAGCAAGACTGGCCCTGCTTTTCTCCGTGCTCAGCTTCCTGCACCGAGCCGCCCTGCTCCGCTTTAAGTTCAAGGCGAAAACCAGTTGCAGTTTGCCCAACTTCACTTCCGAGATCAGAATTATCTACACAGCATCCAGCACCATGATTAACAACAATTCGCGACTGACTGAGATCAGCAGCTTCCTCAATGGCGCCTGGCAATTCGCCACGCAATGCCCAGGGATTTGAAGCGATGATACGTACATCAACCAGCTGTCCAACAAGAGAATCATCACCAGCAAAATTGACAATCTTATTCGTTCTGGTACGGCCCATCAATCGTCCGTTGCTGCGCTCGCTTCTACCCTCAACAAGTAATTCTACAGTCTTGTTCAACAACTTTTGATTACGGCGATTGGCAATCTCTCCCACCACTGTGTTCAGGAAACGTAGTCGTTCTTGTTTTTCATCCTGCGGAACCTGCTGTTCCCAGTTCGAGGCAGGCGTGTGAGGGCGAGGTGAATAAGCAGCTGTGATGCAGGCATCGAAACAAATCTCCTCGACCAACGACACAGTATTCATAAACTCTTCCTGAGTCTCACCAGGAAATCCGACGATCAAATCGGTAGTAATGGACGCCTCCGGCATCTTTCTTCGAATATCATCAACTACGCGTCGATAAAAGTCGACGTTATATCCTCTCGCCATGCGACGCAAAGTGCGATCGTCGCCTGCTTGTATCGGCAAGTGAAAATATTCGCATGCAGTCGCACAGTCAGCTACAGCATCGATTATTTCTGGATTGAGATCACGAGGATGTCCAGTCAAAAAGCGGACACGCTTGATGCTACTGGTGGTATCAATCTTCCGCAGCAAATGTCCGAGGTGAATTTGAGGATCGAGATCGTGACCATAAGCGGTAACGTTCTGGCCAAGCAGAGTCACTTCCTTGTAACCAGCTACAGATAGCTCATCGATTTCTTTCAGAATAGTATCGGCGGTTCTGCTCTTTTCTCGTCCACGCGTAAAGGGCACGATGCAGTAAGTGCAGTTATAGTCGCATCCATAAATAACCGAGACCCAGGCGCTGATATTGCTCTGGCGAATGACGGGCACTTCGGGTAGGTCTTCCGGCAGTTCCTGTAAAACCTCAACCACAGGGCGATCGCCCTTCGCAGCTTTGAGCACATAATCAGGCAGCAAATGCAGATTGTGCGTTCCAAAAACAATATCGACATATGGCGCACGCTTCAAAATATTGGCGCCTTCATCTTGAGCCACACAACCGCCAACTGCGATCATCATGTCGGGGCGAACTTTCTTTCGCTTGCCCCAGGCGCCAAGATAGCTAAATACCTTATCTTCCGCATTCTCGCGAATGGCGCATGTATTCAAAATCATCAAATCAGCAGCTTTGGAATCTTGCGTTTGTTGATAGCCGATCTCGTCCAACAATCCAAGCATATGCTCGGAATCAGACTTGTTCATCTGGCATCCGAATGTTTCGATGTAAACACTCTTCTGAGCTTTTTGGGAAGCTTTTGGCGAAGCGACAACTGCCGACATAAAATCCCTGTCTGTGTCTGTGCGACTAGTGAGTTCTTGATTTTATCGCTAAGAGGCGCACAACCGCAAGACTGCCCCTGTAAGCAGGCAACTAAACAATGAGCCTGTCGGCTTCTACGAGTTTACACAGAGCGAAAAAACTGTAATGCGGACATCGCTGCAACCATTACGGACTCGTGCGCTAAAAAAGGTTTCACGCTTTAGACCGCTCAAGGCGGTAAAGCAAAGGCACCTGAATCTACTGACATAACTAAAAGTCAACATTTTATAAATGACTTTTCTGCGCATTCTTAGTCTGAGCATCACTTTCGGCACGCATCTCCTGCACTTTCTTAAAAAAAACTTCGGCACGTTCGGGATGCCCAAGCCTCTTCCAGAGCTGGCATAAACCGACCGGATTAATAGCCTGATATTGTGCTGTGAACTGGTTTTCCGCCCCCTCCGTATAATTTGAAGCGAGCGAAGGATTTTTACATTTCAGTTCCAAATCGGCAAGTTGAAAATACTCTCCGTAAGTCTTTTCAGGCAAATTTTTCGCAGCGCGGTCGAGCCACTTTTGCGCCTCTGATTCTCTATTTAAATGCAAATAAGCTTGCACTGCATAACGGTAGTAGTCCATCCGATGGTTCCGTGGGGGAATGCAAATAAAGCTTCGACCAGCGTTTTCATCTGGAGTGTGCTCATATATCTTGCACCGAGCTGTGGCGGAGTCAGCCAACAATGTCCAATCTTTTTGTTTCAAAGCCAAATCCATAAGTTCATCGAGAGCGCTGATGGCCCGTCTTCCATAGGGAGCATCGACGATCGCCGCCCGATATTCCGTTTGTAATTGTTCAATTTTTGTAGGCACGTCGGCATGTCGATCAAATGATCGACGGTTATTTTCGAACGGAAAACATGGATCTATGTATGAATTAGGAACTTTGCCTGTTTCAGAGATTACCATAGCCAGATCTTCGTTCCCAAGTCGTTTCAACAGAGCAGGTGACACTGACCAATAACCTGCCTCTACTGTCTTCGCTTCTTCCAAACGCCCCATCTTCTTCCAGAGTTCTAGCAATTTATATAATGGCGCCCCAGAGAGTGAACAGGTCAATGCCATTGGTCCAACATAAAGCTTGTAGGTTTCGGCAGCATTGAGTAAGTTTTTCTCCGCCTCTTCGTTTTGATTGGAATTTCCCTGTATTTGAGCAATTTCAACGAGAGTGTCTGCTATTCTCTTGTCGTCCAAATCGAATGTTTTCTTCTGTGCCACGAGAATTTTATTCAGTATCACTAGTGCCAATTTTGCGTCACCACTCTGATCCAATGATCTAGCACACTCTGTTACCCGCTGTAGAGGGCTTGTTTGTCCAATTTCTAAGGTCCGCAAATCAAATTGAAGTAATCGATCGAGTGTTTTTAAAGCGTCCGACTCTCTCTTTTGTGCAACAAAAAAAGTGAAGAGTTGACTCACCTGTTGTGCAGCAACAGAGCCACTGCTACCGAACGCCTTGTTAGTAGCAATCATAACTTCATCGATCAGCATCTCAGCGCCCTTCGCTCGCCCAAGTTTTACGAGCAACGCAGCCAGACGTGCAGACTCAAGGATATCTGAATTGGAAAAAAACATTCCATACGAAAATCCGATGGAATCAACAGACCTGCGATAAAGTTGTAATCCGTGGCGAGCGTCTGCAATTGCAGCATCTGCGAGCTGATGTTCACAATCCATCTCAGCGAGGCGAAAATATCTTTGAGCCGCAAGAGGATTTCCAGCTTTTTCGTAAAAGACTGCTTCTTCTCTGGCAGACGAAATCTGATTTTCAGTCTTACCGGACTCAGTACCTTTTCTGAGGTCATATGTCTTTGCAGGAGCACGTTCACTAGACAGACCGACAGTATCTAATTTTCCATCTGAGTTAATAGCAGCTGCATATGTACTATTCAACCCGACAGTCAGGTACAGTGCGAACATTTGCACAAATCGATTATATTTCAATGTTCACCTTGAAGAAATAAACTGCAAGGCATTATATCTGTTCGAAATTAACCCCGCCGGGAGATGAATTTCTTCTATCACCATTCGACTAAGCAACCGAATCGAACAGCTCCAAAAAGTATCAGTCTTCAAAATTCAGATTTGAAAAAGACTTTGGTTTCCCTTCTGTGTAAGATCCGGTGAGCGGTACATCTTCACTGACCTCTTCGAAGGTGACATCGTCTAGCCAGACTTGACCATTTCCAAACAGCATCAGCCCAAAGGCGATGTTAGTGGAGGTAGGAGGAAGTTGTACTACTAAATCATACTTTGTCCATTCAGAAGATCCAATGATAGGACGATCGTTCATATTATCAAAGCATCCAGGGTTTCCAGCAGCCGATTTCCAATCACCATCAATTCTCAACCAGAGCTGGCTTCGTCCATCTTTAATTCTAGATTTTACCCAGGCGCTCATGCGCAATCGCTTTCCGGCGTAAGTCTCCGCCGATGCGCACTGCATCAAATTACCAAATGGAGCGGGATCTTCGACCAAAGCTCTGAGAGTGGCACAAGCAGTTCCACTGTGCTTCTCGCTTGCGTCCACATAGGCTTCAAATTCTTCGCGCTTAGTTGCGTAGTGAGACCACCCCTTAGGCACTTTCTTTTCTGATTCCAAACCTGAATCTCCCGGAAGGAAGTAACTTTTCCTATGCTATCAGCAGAAGAAATTTTGCGCTGTTCAGCAGCTTTCTAAGCGAGCCGAAGCCCTTCATGAGCCTTAGTCACACCGTGCACGAGCACGTCCTCTCCGAGCGGAGCATATTTGACGTTGTACAACTGCAGCGCATCAACCAGGTTGACCGGCTCGTTAGCAAAAATAGCAGGGCGACCTTCAAGATCTCCCAATATCTTCGGTGCAAGCAGCCAATGCACTTCGTCGACAAATCCGCCCCGCAAAAGCGATGCAGCCAGCTGCCCGCCACCCTCGCAAAGTACGGTGTTGTGCCCTTTTGACGCCAGAGCCTTCAAAACCGAACCGAGATCCATTAACCCACTATCCGGAAGAGCGTTCGCTTCGTGATACTCGACGTGAGCTTCAGCAGCGGCTTCCGACGTGGAAACGCTCAACTCCTTGCGCCGAGTCTCTGCTGCCTCAGAATTGCAAAATATAATTGTCTTTCCACCAGTGTCAGCGCGAAAAACCCGCGATTTTCTCGGCACAGCGAGCCTGGAATCAATTACCGCTCTAACCGGATTTCGTGCGCGCGCGATATCTCGCACATTCAGTGCAGGATCATCAAACAGAGCAGTCTTCGTGCCGACTAGCACACAGTCGACTTTGTTGCGCAGTTCGTGCACGTATTGCCTGGCGTCAGGTCCAGTTATCCAGCGGCTTTTACCAAATCTATCCGCTATCTTTCCATCAAGAGTACTGGCCAACTTCAGAATGACCCATGGCAATTTAGACGTCACTGACTTGATGAATGCGCGATTGAGCCAGATGCATTCATCCGCCAGAATTCCAACAGTGACTGTCAAACCAGCTTCTTCCAGCCGCCTTAAGCCGCTTCCATCAACCAGTTCGTGTGGGTCACGCATTCCAACCACAACTCGCGTGACACCACTTGCAATGACTTTTTCAGTGCATGGTGGCGTTCGCCCGTGGTGATTGCATGGCTCGAGGTTTACATAAAGTGTGCCACCTTCAGCCGCACTTCCCGCTTCATCGAGAGCAAACACTTCGGCATGCGGTTCGCCCGCAGCAGGGTGAAAGCCCTTACCGACGACCTCGCCGCTTTTGTCGACTACAATTGCACCGACATGAGGGTTCGGAGAAGTGCGTCCCTCTGCCTGCCGTGCGAGGCTCAGGCAGAGAGACATGAAATCTGCATCCCAACGTTCTAATTTGGAGTTTCCCATCTTTAGCCGAAGAAGACCTCGGCTACTTTGAGTAGATCCATATCGAGAGTCTTCAGAGTATCGACAGCGTCCGAAATTGGCACGTCGACAATCTTTGGTCCCGACAGAGATACCATGCGTCCAAATTTCTTTGCATGAACCAGCTCAGCGGCGTAGACACCAAATCTGGTGGCAAGAACCCGATCGAAAGCAGTCGGTGAACCGCCACGTTGAATGTGTCCGAGAACAGTTGCTCTGGTTTCGAACTTAGTTTCCTCTTCGATTAACTTGGCCAGTCTTTCACCGATGCCGCCCAACTTCACGTGACCAAAAGCGTCGAGTTCAGAATCCTTGGTATGTTCTTTCTCTTCCAGCTTGGCGCCTTCAGCAACGACTATGATGCTGAATTTCTTACCGCGAGCATGACGCGATCTAATTGCATCGCAAACTTCCGAGATTTTATATGTCTTTTCTGGAACGAGAATAAAGTCAGCACCACCAGCGATACCGCCATAAGCAGCAATCCAACCAGCGTGGCGCCCCATTACTTCACATACGAGAATGCGATTATGCGATTCGGCTGTGGTGTGCAGGCGATCGATGTTTTCCATTACGATGTTGACGCAAGTATCGAATCCAAAAGTAAAATCAGTAGCGCTCAAATCGTTATCAATTGTCTTTGGAACGCAAACGACGTTCAACTTATGGTCTTTGAACATTTTGTTGCCGACGCCGCAGGTGTCTTCGCCACCGATGCCAATCAATGCATCGAGGTTATTCTTCTTCATGTTTTCCATGATCTTCTCAGGACCATTTTCCACTTTGTATGGATTGGTACGCGAAGATTTGAGAATGGTGCCGCCAAGCTGCAAGATGCCGCTGGTCGTTTCTAGAGTAAGTGGCATGGTCAAGTTTTCAATAGGTCCGCGCCAGCCTTCCAGAAATCCAACAACCTCTGAGTTGTATTCCCGAATACTCTTCCTGACAACAGCACGGATGACGGCATTGAGCCCCGGACAATCACCGCCGCCTGTAAGGATTCCAATTCGCATAATCAATAACCTCTAAATAACTGTAGACAAGCTCAACTGTAGATAAAACTACGACCTGACAGATTCTCGTGAGCAGGCAGTGCTGCTGAACGGAATGATGGGGACACAAGCGTCCAAATCAGAGTCACTAAGTATACTTGCGCTTCAATCTTGACGAGTACATTAAAAGTGCACACAAAAGCGTATGGGATCAATTTTAGAGCTTGAAAACGCGCAGACTAGCCGAAGAGACGAAATTAAAAGTTCGTGACGGCGCAGGGTATTAAAGCTTCTGAAATATCCAGGCTGGCTGGAAATTACTGGACTACATTTATGGTTTGAAGAGTAGAGCTTTGCCGAGGAGGAATCTTGAACCTATACGAGTACGAAGCCAAACGTATTTTTGCTGAATTCGGCATACCAGTCCCACCAGCCGTCAGGGTAACTAAGCCTGAAGAGCTGAGAAAAGTGCATTTCGGATACCCACTAACGCTCAAGTGCCAGGTTATGGCAGGCGGCAGAGGTAAGGCTGGCGGCATCAAGTTCGCCAAAGACCTCGCCGACGGCGAAGCGCTAGTCAAGGACCTGATGAAATTAGTGATCAAAGATTCAAAGACTGAGAGCATTCTTGTCGAACCTAAAATGAACATCGCTCGTGAGCTTTATCTCGGTGTCACACTCGACCGCAACCTGGGCTGTCCGATTTTCATCGCGAGCGCTGAAGGCGGAATTGAAATCGAGACTTCCGGCAACGTAATTACAATGCCAATTCACCAGCCATACGGCTCCTTCATGGGTCGCGAACTGGCTCGCAAACTCGGCTTGACCGGCAGCCTGCTTTTGAAAGTTGCCGATATCGCTAACAAGCTCTACAAGTTATTCGAAACCCGCGACCTCGACCTCGCTGAAATCAACCCACTAGTCATCACCGGTGGAGAAGACGTAGTTGCACTCGACGGTAAGATCATCGTCAACGATGACTCACTCGGTCGCCAGAAATCATTTGACGGATGGCAAGGACCGCATCTCACCGATCTCTCAGAAAGAGAGCGTCGCGCGGTGCTCACCGGCTTGAACCTGGTCGAACTAGACGGCAACATCGGCATCCTTTGTAATGGCGCCGGTTTGACAATGGCAACGATGGACATGGTCAAAGCGTTTGGTGGAGACCCAGGCAACTTCCTCGATGTTGGCGGTGGCTCAGATCAAGAAAAGACTCTGGCAGCTCTCGAGATCGTTAACGAAAATCCCAAAGTAAGAGTCATTTTGCTCAACATTCTCGGCGGCATCACTGCTTGCGACGAAGTTGCAGGCGCGCTGGTAAATTTCATGAAGAAGTATCCAGAAAGACAAATGGTCGTTCGCTTGAGAGGAAACAATCAAGAAGCAGCCGAGCAAATTCTGGCTAAATCAGGATTGAAATTAATACCTGATCTGGAATCAGCTGTGAAAGAAGCCGTGAGCAAATCGAAGAACAAAGAACTAGCTGGCGTCAAAGCGTAACGCTTAACGCAGTCACAAGCTTATTAAGGAGATTGTCGTGATTCTGGTAAACAAAGACACAAAAGTGATCGTGCAGGGCGCCACAGGTAAGATGGGCTCTTCACACACCAAAAGAATGAAAGCATATGGCACCAAGCTTGTCGGTGGTGTCACCCCTGGAAAGGGCGGGACGACTATAGAAGGTCTTCCTGTATTCGACACTGTTGCAGAAGCAGTCGAGAAGACTGGTGCTACTTGCTCATGCATTTTCGTGCCACCATATTTGGCATTGGATGCTGCCAGCGAAGCAGTCGATGCAGGCATCGGGTTGATCGTTTTAATTACAGAAGGAATGCCTCCACAAGATACGGCTAAATTAGTCGCACTCGTGAAACGCAAAGGCGCCCGATTGATCGGACCAAACTGCCCGGGAATCATCACTCCTGGTGAAAGCTTGATCGGTATCCTTCCTGGATCGATTTTCAAATCTGGCCCAGTTGGAATGGTCAGCAAGAGCGGTACTCTCACCTATGAAATTGCTCTTGCATTAAGCGACGCAGATCAGGGTCAATCAACCTGTATCGGTGTCGGCGGCGACCCGGTCAAAGGTCTGGATTATCCGGAAATATTGAGACTGTTCGATGAAGATCCTGCGACCGAAGTCATCGTTCTTATCGGTGAAATCGGCGGAACGGCGGAAGAAGAAGCAGCTGTGTTCATCCAAAAGAACATCAAAAAGCCAGTTGTTGCATACATCGCCGGTCAAACCGCTCCTCCCGGCAAGCGCATGGGTCACGCCGGCGCCATCATATCTGGTGGCAAAGGCACAGCCGCTTCAAAGATTGCTGCGTTCAAGGCAGCAGGCGTGAAAGTAGCGATGACTCCTAGCGAAGTCGCTAAGGTTGTTTCTGAAGCACGCAAGCAACCAGCTCGCGCGTAGGGCACGAACGAAGCAAGAGCGAAGGACCGAAAAAAATTAAAGGCAGATGTCAAACCAATGGCGTCTGCTTTTTTTAACGGCGTATGGGAAAATCATTTCGAGACGTTGCGTTTCACTGACTCAGGGATTTCTGAATGGCGGATGTACAGTCTGAAACACCATTGATTTAAAAATCTGATCTGCCTGCGGCAAGAATTTGTCAAACACCGCAGGTGGTGCCTTATATGTTATAGGGGCGACAAATCTTGAGGTTCCGTCCACATTGAGGAGGCAACATCTCAAGCTAGATTGCAAAAAAGTTTGTGCATGCGAGAACAGTCTGCTGCAGCTATAGGAATTCCAACGTCGCCAATTCGTACCTCGACATCGCAGTTATTCTTCAAATAACATTTGGAGAAAGTTCGGTCGAAGGGATCCTGAGGCTTTTCCCATCCGGCTGGCACATCAAAGTGTGAGACAAAGCCACCGGTAAGAAGCAGCACTTTCGGCTTATTTATTCCATTGACAGGTCCAAGGTCGAGCAAATCATAGCCTTTAGGCAACGATTGATTGGCATCTACCCGCCTTATCTCGGCGGTTTTGGGTTTTTCTGGAATATCGCTCATTCCGGGCTTCTTTCGACCTTATGTTCGGATCGTTGAGTCATAGTCCTCGCACAATCACTCAAGTCTTATACCCCTAGCTTCAAAATTGCTGCACAGTAGCAGCTCGACGGTTTTATACTAATATTTATATCCCATACAATTTTTTATATAAATCGTATCCGCAACTAAAGACCAACACGCTCTCAACAAAAACCCTGCCGAGAGCGTGCCTTTTGACGCGAATATAAATCATCGAGAATCAATTAACGAGGTATCAACGTCTCTTCCAAATCGTCACCATCGTTTTGCTTCAACGATGCCCGACTTATACGGGTTCGGCTGAACGAGTTTTGCACTCCCGCTCCCTCGCTTTCCCCGGAAGGCGGTCCGAAAAATCCAAGCACTCTTTCATAGCGATTGCGAACCTGCAAATTCTCGATGTCCTCAATATTCATACGCTTCATATGGAAAGTAAGCAGTCGACCATCGCGTAAAACAGTGACATCTATTGGAGTGCCAGCCTTACCACCGATGCGCTGCCAGTATTCTCTGGGTCCCTCACTTTTGGTGAAAACATGCCCGTTGGCTTCAACCACAGCATCGCCCGGCAGAATTCCAGCAAGCGCCGCAGGGCAAGTTGGATAAACCCGGTCAACGATTGGCTGCGCCGACTCGAATTGCGTTGAAATCATACCAATCACACCATATTGAAGCGCTCGAAAATCTTCCGCAGTTCTCGCCTTGAGCTGCCGTCCGGAAGAGCCTGCGGAATCAAGCTGAGGAATTGTTGAGTCAGGCATGATATTCCTGATTGCGTCCGTGATAGCGCGAAGCTGGGCGCCCGAAAGAGATACCGGACCGCCCCCGGTGCTCTGAATATTGATTAAAACCTTGCCTCCATCGCTTATTTCACTGGCAGTATTACTTGCCGCATCTTCGTGACTGACCTGACCATTCAAGACAGCTCTTTTTGGTGGAGGGGTGGTGTCCATAGTCGCTTGAAGCGGCTGCAGCTGAATATCCTGCGCGCTTGCAGGGTTCTGGAAAGCGAAGGACTGCGCGGCAACCAGGCTGATCGAAAGCAACCCCAACACCTGACGGGGTCCGGGCAGAGCAGTTCGCTTACTACCTATATAGTTCAACATTGTGTTCACGATGCACCCACGCTTGTTTTGCAGAAAGAAGGATCCAGAGGAAGCGGTTAAAAGTGACAGTCTCCCGATTCCGATACTTTAACTGCCGAGTCGTGGAGATTAGGTGGAGTTATCTGAAGAATTTGGTAATTGACAAATTTAAGCTAAACTGACAGTGGTGCTTGCATAACAAATCCCAGGGCAATCAGCAAAATGACAAACGGCTTCTCTCCCTCGACCGAAGGTGCTCATCGACCGAAGAGGGCTCTTGTATTGCCGGGTGGAGGTGGGCGCGGCGCCTACCAGGTTGGGGTTTACAAAGCGCTGCATGAAAAGGGCATCAAATTCGATCTCGCATTCGGTACCAGTATCGGTGGTCTGAATGCCACTATGATCGCGCAAGGGAATCTGGAACGACTCGAACAGCTCTGGTCGAGTCTCAAGGCTAGCGACATTTTTCAGCTGCCGTCAGCGTCTATGGTTGGTCGTCTTGTCCTCGGACACAAACTCGGTTTGCTAGATACAACACCTCTCGAGACATTGCTTAGACGAGAGTTGAATCTGCAAGCATTAAAGCAGAGCCGGATGAAAGTCGGACTTTGCACAACGGATTTGTGCAGTCTGGAAACAAGATTAATTACTATCGACGATGTGATGTCGACGAATGAATTGGTCGATGTGCTTATGGCGACCTCCGCAATTCCTATGGCATTTCCGCCCAGACACATTCACGGCTCGGGACTATGGGTGGATGGAGGGTTGGTGCGCAACACGCCTATGGAAACCGCCATACAACTAGGCGCCGACGAAATTTTCATGGTGTTATTGCATCCAGAAAAAATAAATGTCTGCCCCACCAACATGTTCGAAGTGCTGGTGCGCTGCCTGGACATAGTTCTCGATGCCTCAGCCAGGCGAGAGATTCAATCTGCCGAACTCTACAACCGATTAATCGCAACGGGCTCCGTCGAATCAATCGGGCGAAAGAACGTGAACATCCGCGTCTTCCAGCCCCGCCGGGCAGTGAACACAACTCTGCTCGAAATTGATCCAGAGCGCTCGCGCAGACTGATTGCGCAGGGATACGAAGACGCCATGCTGCAACTGGCTGATTACAAACCCGAAGTGCCGGACAGCGGGCACACGGAATCTCTTGAAGCTTCGGAGATTAACGAGATCAAGGCGTCTTAAGGTGTCCTAGGGCGTCTTAAGGCGGCGCAGAAGGCAAAGACGAGCCATGCCGCGACCTTAAGTTAACCCAGCACGAATCAGACTTTCACGTACTTTTCACATTCGCGATGATAGCTTCTATATGTAGCACCCACCTGACACCTCGCCGGTTCGCGTGAAAAGACCGATTTACTATTTTGCTTTTCAATTCTCGAAGGAAGCTGTTTTGAGCCAGCCACCAGAATTGTCGGAACACCACCACACCCCTCTGTATCTACAAGTAGGTTGTCGATGAAACCCCATGATACTACCGACGCCACCACCCAAAGCAAGTCCACGTCTGATGCTCAGACTCATGCGAACCTGCTGAAGGACAGCTTCCCTCCTGTGCCCCAGCCCGGTCAGCCGGGACGTGTCGGCGAAACCAAGGCGGTCGATAGAGGTCAGGATTCTGCCAAAAATGCGGCTCTTGGTTTGCCTCACGTGGATATTGTAGATAAAGGCGCGGCCAAGAGCAGCGCGGCAAACGGCGTTGGCGGTGACAGGCAGTCTATGATCGAAGGTGCGCAAAAGACCCTGGCCGATCCCAAGGCCTCCGCTGCCGATAAGTTGAGCACGGTTGAAAATCTTTCCAAAAATGGCGTCAAAAATATTCAGGTTGCCGACAGCGACGGCAAGATGCGCGATTATTCAATAGAAACTGAAAAGTCCGGCAACCGTGAAATGCTGCATCTCTACGGTAAGGACGACAACGGCCAGAGTCAGATTGCCTTGCGCGGTGTTGATAACGGCAACGGCACCTTTAGCCAGGAAAAAGACAAGCACGGCCACAAGGTTGATTATTCAGGAAGCAACTGGTCCGATACCGGCAAGAGCAACGTCGGGGTTGTCTCGGATGGTCAGAAGGCAGCTCCCAATGATGCCGGCCGCACTCCGGCAAAGCCTGCGCAACCCGGTGATGGCACGACTCCGGCAAAGCCTGCGCAAGCCGGTGATGGCACGACCACTGAAAAGCCCGCACAGCCAGGGTCGCCCGAAAGAGCACCGGGTTCAATAGATAGATCACAATTTGATTCGCAATTGAATGATCCCAAAGTTATGGCTGCATTTGCCGGCCGCGTAAACTCGGAAGTAGGCTCTCAGGGACCAGCGGCTCAGAGAGCATTTGCCGAAGAGGTAATGAATAGAGCCGCATCCAGAAACCAGACACTCATGCAAGCTCTCTCTGGCAAGTACTACCCAACAGCTCATCCCGGCGTTTCGCACAATCCTCAGTATGTCGGCGCAATTACTGATGCCTGGAAAAATGGAACTGATACTACACATGGTGCGACCGGCAATGCTTCGGGTCGCGTTGGATTCGGTGCACGTGGTGGACATTACGATGAGAATCATCAATGGGCTTCCACAAATCAAACCGCCAACATTGGCAAAGAAAGATTTGGTCATGAACAGGTAGATCTCGACAGGGGTTGGCTTAAGAAATACGAAAGCCTCAAGCGGGACGCTTAAGCCATAGAGCCACTGCCGAGACTGGGTTCTGGGCTCTGTTGCGGGCTCATAATCAGAAAGCAAAGTTCTAAAACTTTGGTGGTCGTCGTTCCATAAATGCTCGCACAGCTTCTTCGAGATCAGTCGAATGCAAGAATGCAGAATTCCATAGAGCTACGTATTTCAGCCCTTCTTCGACTGACCTATCGCGACTTTCATTAAGCACCTGTTTAGACCCCTGCACCACCAGCGGTGGATTTGATGCAATCTCGTTTGCCAGTTCGTGAACATACTTGCTCAACGCTTCGGCATCCTCGTATACGTCATTGACTAATCCGATTTCTTTTGCACGTTGTGCATCGATATTCTTGCCCGTGAAAGCCAGCTCTCGCGTGTGTCCCTGCCCGATGATATGCGGCAACCGCTGAAGACTGCCCAGATCAGCCACAATAGCCACCTTGACTTCGCGTAGACTGAACTTGGCGCCTGTCGAACAAACACGAATGTCACACGCAGAAATCAGATCCAGACCTGCACCAATACACCATCCGTTGACAGCCGCGATGTATGGTTTCGGAGACTGCTCGATCGTTGAAAAACAGTGTTGTAATTCAACGATCAGATCCAAAAACTTTCTACGCTCATGACCCAGAAACTTTCCCTTAGCTGCAAGCTGCGGCATCATCGATGGCAAGTCTAAACCGTAAGAAAATTCAGCATCGCCGCCAGAGACAATGACAGCACGAACGGCAGGATCCGAATCAATTGATGCCACGGCTTTTGGGAACTCAGCCCAAAAATCCGGACCCATGGCGTTGCCTTTTCCTGGACCCTTCAGTCGAATCTCGGCAATGCCTTCCAGTGTCTTAACTTCCAAGGACTTATATTCGACAGCTTGAGACGTTGGAGGTGCTTCGATGCTCATTTATTCCTCTGGTTCAATAGCCCGATTTGCAAAACATTATCGAAAAAAATTTAGCACTTGATGAAGATTAGTACTGAAAACCGTTCTTGCGCAGATGCACCATTGGTTCTTGATCAATATGCATACCGGCTCCGCCGGTGATTTCTGCAACTAGAACAACGTGATCGCCGGCTTCAACATGACCTTTCACAGTACAGGTCATGTATGAGACAGCCTCCGTCAAGATTGGATTACCATTGCTATCGGCATCAACTTTCAAACCTTCGAAACGATCCAACTCGGGGTTGTAGGGCTTTGCAAAATTCTTGTACATGTCCATATTGCTCTTCGAAAGCACATTAACAACGAAGGAAGAGCCTTGCGAAAGCTTGGCGAGAATAGGTCTCTCTTTTTTTACAGCAACTGAAAGCATAGGAGGTTCGAATGCTGCTTGAGAAATCCACGACGTGAGCATGCCATCTTTTTCGCCATTTCTGTCGAGTGTAACAACATGAACTCCACTGGGAATTCGACCAATTGCGCGACCTACGGCTTCTTTGTCTAAAGAACTAACCGAGCTGCTTGAGGTGCTCATATTTGACTCTCTCTCTACTTTCACGGAACGGATTACAAGCACACATTATAAAGCGCGACTGGAATTGACTCGGAAAGGATCCCGATTACTTAATAAGGGTTCCAGCCATTTGCTTTGCATTAAGCGCAATCTTGGGAGGCTCGTCAGGGGGGCGCCATGTGAGTTTGTTGCGTCCCTTGCGTCCATAGAACCAGAGCATTATCACGCGAGCAAGCGCTTCTGGATCGTGATGCAGGTGCAACGAATCACTTAGAAGAGGATGCGGCTCTGGCGACACTCCCAGACCCGTAATTTTTTCAGGATCGTATTTCACCGGTTGGGGAGCAGACGCGCCCATTTCAGCCTCCAGATCTCTGCCCGGAGGTTGACTATTTACCAGAACAGCGTTCATAAAATCGTGAGCATCGGCGGTCGCAACGTTGGCATGTGAAAGCAGAGCGCTAACGTGATCGGAAGCCGTATAATCCTGCGTTTCACCACGTTGCGTCATCACATTGCAGACATATAGTTTATGAGCAGGGGAATGCTTGATCGCGTCAACAACGCCACTAATGAGAAGATTCGGAATAATCGAGGTGTAAAGACTTCCTGGTCCGAGAACGATGAGTTCGGCATTTGCTATAGCTTCAAGCGCCGCCGGAGTAGCCGCTGCATTAGGTGGCTCTGTGGTCACTCGGCGAATCTTTCCCTGCGCCAGTGGAATTTTAGATTCACCTTTAACAATCTGACCATCTTCAAATTCGGCAACCAGCGCAAACTTGGTCAAACTTGATGGTAGAACATGACCGCAACTGTTCAATACTTTACTGGCAACTTTAACAGCTTCCAGCATGTCACCATCTGTGATGGCATATACAGCAGAGAGAAATAAATTTCCAAAGCTATGCCCCTCGAGCCCAGCTCCAGATTTGAATCTATATCGAAATAGCTCGGTGACCAGCTGTTCTTCATCCGCCAGCGCGGTGATACAGTTTCGAATATCGCCTGGCGGTAACACACCTAACTCTTCCCTGAGTCGCCCTGAGCTGCCACCATCATCACCAACTGTGACAATGGCGGTGAGGTTATTGGTGTATGTTTTCAGTCCCTTCAGCAAATTAGATAAGCCAGTGCCACCGCCTATCACGACGACTCGCGGTCCACGATCTAAGTGACGGCGTCTGTACAAAACGTCTGGAATCGATTCTCTATCTTCAGGCAAATACGCTTTAAGGATGTCCTGTGTCATCTTAATGAGTCCGACGACAATAATTAGAACACCGAAGGCAATGGCTAGAACACCTGAGATGCTATGAGGCAAGAGCCTCGTAAGATCGAAAAGAGCGTCCTTCAAAAACTCTAGAATTAAAAGAACTGGATGCTTTTTTGAAAGCAAAAGCACGCCCATCACGATAACAAAAGTTCCGATCAGCATTACTGCGATCCATCGTTTAATGCCTGGAAGCATCAAAGCTTGAAATCGCGATTTGAGCGAGTTGCGCACTTTTTTAGCTGATCGCTTGAAACTCAACGGTTCAGCCCCACTTGATCGAGTTCTCGGTGTGCAACCGTGACATTGTATTCAGGAAATAGTTTGATCAAATCTTTCCCGAGCGCTTCCACAAGTGTTGCAGAACGGTGCTGACCACCAGTGCAACCGAGAGCTATCGTGTATTTTCCCATGTTGCGCTCCGCCATATGCGGCAAAATCTTTTTCAACATTGTCGTCAGGAATGCAAGAAAATCCTGGGCCAGTTCTTGTTTCAGAACATAATCTTGAACTGGCTGATCTTTTCCTGAAAGAGGTCTCAATTCTTCAACCCAATAGGGATTCTGAAGAAACCGAACGTCAAAAACGATGTTCGCTGATGGTGGAGCACTTTTCTTATAGCCAAAAGATGTGATTATCAATTCCAAGCGTTTGCCACTACTTGTAGAGTCAGTCATGTGAAAAACACCAATGCCAAACAGGGCAACCATGCTTCACAGCCAGTATAGTCTAAACAGCTGCCCGAGTGAACTATACTTGCATGTTTTAAATAACAATCTACAGGATTAGCCTACTACAGCGCGCTCACCGACATGAGTGGTAATGACGTGCTCGCGTTCGGCCTGTTCTTCCAATTTAATAACATCACCGTCCCTGAAACCATGCTTGGTCAGCTCCAGATCAGCTGCAAGTTTCGACAGGGCTTTATCAACAAACAATTCACCATCAAGATGATCGATTTCATGCTGGATGGCGCGGCACAACAAATTGCCTTCAGCTTCCATCTTCATGTCTTTGCCTGCGACGTTTTGATAGCGCACCACAATTCGATTCGCTCTTTTCACTTCAAAGAAAACGCCTGGAAAACTCAAGCATCCTTCCAAACCAACCAACTCACCTTGTTTTTCGACAATTACAGGATTAATAAAAACAATTGGCTTTCTGGTTTCTTCCTTATCAGAGGTATCGATGACCATCATACGCTTCGAAACTCCGACTTGCGGCGCAGCCAGACCAACACCATCATTTTCATACATGGTGTCCAACATGTCCTGTGCGAGCTTTCGAGTAGATGAGTCAAATCGAGTGACCTTCTTCGTCGGCTGCTTAAGTATGTCGTCTGGAAAATATCTGAGCTGCATCTTTGCCATGCCATGACTCCTTGACTGGGGCATTCCTACCGGCGAGCCGGGTCAATTGCTACTTCCGGTGAAACCAAGCCCTTGTGAGCTTCTTCGCCGATATTATCATAACCCGCGTAATTTTTCACTCCAGACGATGAGTACGGGCTTTTTTTGTGAACTGTAATTACAATGAGAAGGTAAACTTACCTGGGATAAATCAGGGCAAGACGCCGAAATGACGAGCACATTCCGCAATAAAACTTGGTTCACGGCAATGTCACTCATCGCCGCATCCTCACTTTGCCACGGGAGCTCAGTCGCCGTAGCCGATTGGGGATATGACCCGGCTGACAAGAATGCCAGGCAGAACAACAGCAAAGGTGCCGGGAATTCTGACTGGAGCGCCCACG
>Ga0182030_10005481_pt1 | contig 26924 bp, 37 predicted proteins | sample 812S3MmetaG_FD_121299 | JGI IMG/M metagenome (GOLD analysis project Ga0182030, IMG submission 121299) | Permafrost microbial communities from Stordalen Mire, Sweden - 812S3M metaG (Illumina Assembly) | ecosystem: Environmental > Terrestrial > Soil > Wetlands > Permafrost | place: Sweden...
GTCACGATCAGCCGGGATTCCGATCCGGTATTTTCTGCGGCGCGAGGCCGGTGACGGTTGCTACGCTCGGCACGCTTCATGCAAATATCGGTTCAGCGGGTTTTACGGATTCGTTATTGGAACGATTCCGACAGCAATGTCGTGTTTACGACAGGGTCAGGTATGGCAATGGTTTGCCGTGGAACTGCCAACATCCGGCGAAATACGATTAAAGTTTTCGTCATTTGCGATGCCGACGGCATCGAGCGGAGCAGTGCCAAGGCCTTCAGGCTGTCTCGCATCAACGAGGCCGGCGAAAGCCGCCCCTTTTCGATCGTGGTGATCCGGACCCATGCGAACGACTATTTTGGCTATGTCAATTCCTGTCCGCATCAGGGCATCTGGCTCAATTTCGGGGAGGGGAATTTCTTCACGCCGGATCGGGCGTTTCTCAAATGCGGCCGGCACGGTTCGGTGTTCGAGATCGACACCGGTTTGTGCATCCAGGGACCCTGCAAGAACAAGAGCCTTGAGCCGATTGCGCTCGCCGTGGTCGACGGCGAAGTCTGCATCTGCGGCCTCGAACTGGAAGAAAGCGGATTTCCGGATTCGTTCGATGAGGGTGATGATACCATGGAAATCATGATTCACCCCGAATGATGAAGAAAGCGGCGGCTGCGCATCATGAGGCTGTGAGAGCGAACGTGGGAATGGTGGACGAACTGAATCAGGAATGCCGGTACTTCGTGTCGTATAGCGGCGTCAGGTTGCCGTTCAACCTGGTGAATGCCATCGCGGTGGAGGCATTGTCGAACCGAAACACCTTCATCCGCGCCTATTTCGATGACGCCGGGATGCTGAGTGGTTTCGACAAGATGGTCTACGGCGAAGTCGAGCTCTCGCACCGCTACGAGTATCACGGCAGTGGCCGGTTGAAGCGTGCCGAGATCGTGATGCTGGACGAGGAGCCCGCCGTCCTGAGCTTCGATGAAACCGGCTCGCAGATTCCACGTGATGTGGCCTCCGGGAGAGATGACAGTCTATGACGGTCGCGCAACTGCTCGAAGCGCTATTGAAAATGCCGAAGGAGGCGGTGGTCCTGATCGAGAGCGGGGCTGGATTGTCGCGTATCGATGCGCTTGATTTCATTGACGATCAGGGGCCGGGCGCGCCCGCCGAAGTTATCTTGCTGCCCAGCATGGATGAATAGTCTGGAGAGAAACGATGTCTGATGTCGCGGCGGAATTGTCGATGTTCGAGCGGGTAGGAGGCGCGGTCGTCATCGATCGGCTGGTGGAGGCGTTCTACAAGAGGATGGACACGTTGCCCGAAGCGAAAGTCGTCCGCGCCATGCATGCGCCGGATCTGGGGCCGGTCAAAAGCGTCCTCAAGCGCTATCTGAGCGAATGGACCGGCGGCCCAAAGCTTTATTCCCCTGAAAAAGGTCACCCCCGGTTGCGGCAGCGGCATATGGGCTTTTCGATCGGCAATGCCGAGCGCGATGCCTGGTTGCTCTGCATGCGCGGCGCGCTTGCGGAAACGGTCGTGGACGGCGCTGCCCGGCAGGAACTCGACATCGCGCTCACCAAGCTCGCGGACTGGATGCGCAACCAGGCCGGCAATCCTCATGACGCCGGAACGGCGCGTCCCTGACGCGCCACGCGAGGATGGATTGGTTGATCCGCGTGTTTGTTCGATCAATCCGTCTGGTCGATCAAAGTGGTGTTCCGAAAAATTCTTCCTCGGCCCCACCCCAGGCCTTATGCAGCGCCAGCGCATTACGCCATTTTGCTGCTTCGGTATCGACGGCACCGCGATGGGTGATTTTGCCGTCGGGATTGTCGGCGAGCAGGTAGGTCTTTCCATTCCGGATGAAGCGATTGAGATCCTTGGTATCCGTCGGGCGCACCACGCATCGCGGCGCCTCGTCGATAAGAATGGTGGTCGGAAGCATCCGCGCTCTCCTTTCCGTCGTGTTCCGCGCTCAAAATCCGTCTTCCCGCCGGCCCCAGGGGTGGGCGCCGGAAACGAGCGATGCCTTGATGCCCGCTTTTTCGATGTCCATGACGCTCCTGTAGAACGTTCCCTCATGCACCAATGTGCCGCTCTTGGTCGTCACCGCCACATAGCGGGCCACCGGATCCGTCTCGCAGAGATAACCGCCGCCCGGATCGAGGGTTGAACGTGCGTTGCCATCCCAATCGACAAAGAAGCCTGCCGCGATCGACATCGAAAGTCTCCGGTGAATAATACTGGCCCATAGCTTCCTTAATTGGCGGCGCAGCCGGCGCGCCGGTTATATGTCCTCGTCGCCCGAGACCAGTTGAGCCAATCCGTTTTCGATGATCGCAAGGCATGACAGGAAACATTCATATTCCGCCTTGTTCACGCTGATCATTTCCGGCGAGGTGAGCAGCGTCGACGGCGATGTCGCCGCCTCGACAGCTTCAAACAGGATTTTTTCGAGTTGATAGATTCGCTCGCTCGCCCGCTCTAGATAAGGCAGCGGATTGGTCCGGACATTCGCCTCGTGCAGGGCACTCAGCTTCAGAAGCGTTCGCAAGCGTCGAGCGGTCTTGCGGTTATCGGCGCCGAAATTGTGCCTGATGACACTCATCGCCTTCTCTAACGTCAATCCATCGGTGGTCCGAGATCGTCGGCCGCTTCCTTTTTCTTCTTTTTCTTGTCGACCTTCGCCTGCGCGTAGGCTCCGGAATTCTTCAGCGCGATCGGAGGTTGCCCCTCCACATACTGGGAAATCCAGAACAAGGTCCGGTCGAGTGCCGTTTGCGCGGCATCTTCCTGATAGCTGTCGCGTTGGTCGCAATTGAAACCGTGTGCCGCGCCCGGGTAGGAGAATACGCTGACGTCCGGCCGGAAGGCCCGAAACTGACCCACATCTTCGAATGGAATCAGCGCATCATTCTCGCCGAAGTGAAGCAAGGTCGGTATTTTGCGCTTCTCGCCATATTCGCCGACGATTCCCCCGCCATAATATCCGATCGCGCAGGCCAGCCCCTTGACCCGGTTGCCGGCGGCGTAAGCGAGGTAGCCGCCCCAGCAATATCCTACGATGGCGACCTTGCCAGCACTTTTGACGGCATCGACCGTCGCCTGAATCTCGCCGATCACCCGATCCTTCTCCACCTGCTGCATCAGGCTGACGCCTTCGGAAAGGGCGGCCTCATCGTAGCCGAGCTCGACGCCGGTCTTTACGGAGTCGAACAGCGACGGCGCGATGGCGAGATAGCCCTTCGCGGCGAAGGCATCGGTGATCGCCCGGATATGCGGATTGACGCCGAATACCTCCTGGAGGACCACCACGGCGCCCTTGGGCGTGCTGGTGGGGTCGGCTCGATAGGCCGAGAAGGTGTGTCCATCGCCGCCTGTCAGCTCGATCATAGCGCCCTCAACTCCAAAGCCATGGCAGCCACGGGTTGCTCTGCCCTCTCGTCAGGGGGACTTATGCAGGTAAGGTGCCAGTTGCAGATAAGCCGTTAGTCCTCATTCGTCGGAATTCGGGAGTGCATTTCGGCGAAACAGCGTGACGATGCGACATGAATTGTTTCGAAGCCAACATGCGAGCTACACCAGGCCAAGCTCCAGCTGGGCCTCTTCCGACATCCTCGATTTGTCCCAGGGTGGATCAAACACAAGATTGACTTTCACACTGTCGATACCTTCGACATTGCTGACGGCGTTTTGCACCCAGTTCAGTATTTCGCCGGCGACCGGACAGCCGGGCGCGGTCAACGTCATGTCGATCTCGACGAACCCTCGGCCGTTCGGCTCGATCCGATAGATCAGCCCGAGATCATAGATGTTTACCGGTATCTCGGGGTCATGCACCGTGCGCAACGCTGCGATGATGATATCGGTCAACGCGCTCAGGTCTCCCGCGCGCGGCGTCCGGATCGTGTCGTGTTGGCCCATGTCAGATTTCCGACGTTAAATTCAACAGAACAGGGCGAAGAACCGACAGCCTCCAGATCTGTCCGATGGAGGCCATCGAACGACCCAACGAGGCTTCTTGACCGAGGAGGCTTCTTGCCCAAGGCGACCTCCTGAGGCTTCTGCAAGCCCGATGCCATCAACCGTGCGGTTCAACCGAGCCCTCGGCGAGCGCGGCGACAACCGGCCATCCGACGGCACCCGCGGGATCCAGCGATCGTAATGCCTCCACCATCTGGTGGGCCTGTTGCGGATCGTTTTGCCTGAGATGGATGAAGGCAAGCGCCTTCAAGGTGTAGAGCGCAAAGCGGCCGGCGCCATCGGGCAACACCCTCTGAGGCAACCATTGCCGCCAGTCGAGCGGCCACCCTGCCTGCCTTGCCGCTTCCTTCAAACCGCTCTCGGCGGCGGTTTGTGCTTCGTCGAGATTGCCCTGATAGGTATGGATCTTGTAGAGGCAGAAATAGATCGGGAGCTGTTCGGGGGCGGCCGCGAGAGCTTGCCGGAACAGCTGGTCCGCGCGCGATCGATCATGGCGATAGGCCGCAACGCCCTGTTGAAGGAGAGCGTTGATGTCTTCGGGCAGATCGCCGAAATTGATCGGGTCGCGTTCTCCGAACAAGTCGGTAACGGGCGTGTCGCGGCCGGCTGCCCTCATTTGACGAGATGAAGCGAGTGTCCGGTCTTTTCCGGCAGGCGTGCCCTGTGAAGTGCAACCGCTTCCGCCACGGCGCCGGCAATGAGTTGCCCCCGCTCGTCGGTCCCGGTCCAGCTCGCTTTGCGCCCCCGGGGATCAATCTCGAGAAGCTTCGCCCCCGCCGGCACTTCGGTCCCATCGCGAACGACGCCTCGCAATATCCCGTCGAACGGCGCGCGTACCGGTAGGTTTCCCAAATGGCCGATGATGAAATCCTTGAAGACCCGAGCGCCGATCTCGATCGCCGTATTCCACCTGCCGGTGAATTCGGCGCGCACGAAACGTTCGCCCCAGCGACCGCCAAGACGGTGCGATACCCCGTCGGGCTGATCCGTATAGCCCTCCCGAATGATTTGCCCTGCCTTGCCTGGCCGGGTTTCGATCGCGACATCGCAATTAACGCCTCCGGCGAAACCGGGACCAAGTCCTATCGCCAGATGACCGAGCCGGCGCAAATCGGGCGTGGCGAGATATTTCTGCATCCTGGCATCCACCAAAATCTCGATCGCGTGTATGACGATCAGATCGAGCAGTCCAAGCTCCGTGATGGTAACCTCGCGCTCTTGCGAGAGGCGGTTGCGAATTTCCAGCCCGGTGTCGGCGCGCTTTGCCATGATGCCCTCGACGGCAACGGCATCGTCAAAGAGGGCGTCATGGAAGGCCATCTTTCGCCTGATCACAGGCGGCAGCGGATCATGAGATAACACGACCCTGAAGCCACCGCGGTGAAGTCGCACAGCGACGGCGGAAGCGATTTCATTCGTGCCGAGGATCACGGCGAATCGAAAAGGAGGGTCGGCCCGCATGTCTGCGCTGCTCCTGTCTTGCGTTTCTCGTCGGGTAAGCAAGAGCCGGGCCGCGCGAGGCGGGCGAGAAATGCCAGTTTTATCAGGCCGAAATCCCTGCGGCGTTCGGTCCGGGACAGGGCGTGTTCGGTATGTCGGAAACCCGACATCAAACCTTCGGCGGACAGCGGCATCCAAAACCCTTTTTGATCTTTCGGCCGTTGCGACGCGGGTTCGGGCGCCTTTCAGATGCTTGTCAAATGTCTTGGGGGCCTGCGGCCGGTTGGTTTGGACCTTGCATGGAGGCGAGCATGGCATCAGGAGGCGTTGCAATGGCAATGGTCGGAAACGAGATCGAGCGTCTTATCAAACAGGCCTTCCCCGATGCACAGGTCATCATCGTGGACCTGAAGGGCGACGGCGATCATTTTGGGGCCCGCGTCACCTCCGGGGCTTTCGCGGGCAAGAGCCGGATACAGCAGCACAAGATGGTGTACGACGCGCTGCAGGGGCAGATGGGCGGAGCGCTTCACGCGCTGGCGCTCGAAACTGCGGTACCGAAGTGAGTGGACCGGGCTTTGCATCACGGCGCACAAAGCCATTCGATCCGGAGGACGGAAAATGACGAACACAACGGCCGAACGCATCAAGACAATTGTCGCGAGCAGCGATGTGGTGCTTTTCATGAAGGGCGTGCCGGCGGCGCCGGAATGCGGCTTTTCCGCAAGCGTCGTGCAGATACTAAATGGGCTTAAGGTGCCGTTTCAGGGCGTGAACGTGCTGGCGGATCCCCAGGTCCGTGAAGGTATCAAATCGTTCTCGGACTGGCCGACCATTCCCCAGCTTTACGTCAAGGGCGAATTCCTCGGAGGAGCCGATATCGTGCGGGCCATGTTTCAGGAGGGAGAACTCGCGGCATTGTTGAGCGACAAGGGTATCGTGACGGCTGCGACATGACCGACACCGCTGCGGATACCGGGTTCGAACTCCCGCAAGTCTATCAACATCACGTCTTTGCCTGTCATACACAGCGTCCCCCAGGGCATCCGCGCGGCAGCTGCAGCGCCGTCGGGGCCCAGCCGTTGTGGGATCGGATGAGCAAGGCGATCGAGAAAGAAGGACTTGCCGGAATTGGATTTACCGCCTCGGGCTGCCTCGGCTTCTGCAAGGCGGGTCCCCTGATGGTGGTCTATCCGGAGGGCGTTTGGTACCGGCCGGCCACGGTGGAAGATATCGACGAAATTGTCGAATCCCATTTCAAGCAGGGCAAGCGGGTGGATCGCCTCGTCATGGTCTTGACGCGGAGCTGAGCGCGGCTGTCGGGATGCTTGCAGGAAGTCTTGCACTCCGGGCTTGTATCCGCCGTCATGCCGGTTCACAGGGCGTGGAAGCCTCGGGTCTGCTGCAGGCCTCGCTACCATGATCGGCAGCTCGGCCGAGAAGAAAAATGACTGGCTCTCGGTCGAAGCCGGCGCATCTTTGCCCATCCATTTCCACCAGCGGCCGCCGGATCAGCAAGGGATCGTCGAGCATCATCGTGAGCGCCGCTGCGGCATCGATCGTCCCAGGATCTATCTCGCCGGACTTGACGCGGGGAGCGGCGGCATTGAACCACGAGACCACCGGCGTCGCGCCGAAAAAGCCCCGCAGGCCCTCGGCAGTCCAGGGCTCCGCGAGCAGGTTTCTTGCGATCACGGTGTGGCCCGCGGCCTCAAGCATCTGTTTCTGACGCGCATTGGTCCGGCAGCCGGGCTTCTGGTAGAACACGACCATCGCCATGACGGTGTCCCTATTTGATAAGGCTGAGCTGGACCAGCGGCGACGCACCACCGCGGCCCAGGATCGTATCCACCTTCTTGCGGACGGCCTCCAGGGTGAGCGGCTTGACCAGTGCGCCATGCGCGCCGGCCTTCAGGCCTTCCAGCGCGGTCGCCTCGTCGGATTTCTCGGTGACGATGAGAATGCGAACTCCGGAAAATTTGGCCACGATCTCGCCGATCAACGCCGTGCCCCGCTGTTTCAGGAAGGAAACGCCAAGCAGCACGACATGAGGCTGGAGCCAGCCGGTCCCTTTTTCATAGGCCTCTTCCGGGTTCGTCAATTCATGGGTTTCGATTTCGTCGTGCAGCATGAACTGCAACGCGGCGCGGGTAATTTCATCATCGTCGATGACGAACACACGCCGTTGGTCGACCGCTTTCGATGTTTCGACGCCGATCTGCATTGCACCCTCCTTAGGCTTGCGAGCCACATCCGTCGTGGGGCCCACGGCATGACTAGCAATTTCCATTCCTAACCCTGTGGACCCTGCGCTTGGCGCGGAAAGCAATGCGATGTGCGGCCGGGGCGAATGTCCGGGATGCGCGGCTTTCAATTCTTGTCTGATTTGCAACAGGCACCACACAGCCGGACAGAAGCTGTCGGGTTCAAAACAGCTCCCGGTTCTCCCTAATTGAGTGTTTCTGTTTCCGAATCATGGGCTTAGTCGAGTGGCACGCGGGTTGCTAAAGAGTAAGCGGAACAAGGAGTGAGGGCTGAGTGCACGCAGACGCTTTTGACGAGTGATGCGCTCCTTCCCGTAACCCATGTGCCCGGTTCAGTAACAGAAACAGTCTGGCGCAAACGCGCGGACTCATTGGCAATCGGTTCATGGAGAGCAACATGGCTGCACTACGACAAATCGCGTTTTACGGCAAAGGCGGCATCGGCAAGTCGACGACCTCGCAAAACACGCTCGCGGCGCTGGCCGAGATGGGTCACAAGATCCTGATCGTCGGCTGCGATCCCAAGGCGGACTCCACCCGCCTGATCCTGCACGCCAAGGCGCAGGACACTATCCTCAGCCTGGCGGCAGCGGCGGGCAGCGTCGAAGACCTCGAGATCGAAGAGGTCATGAAGGTCGGCTACCGCGATATCAAATGCGTCGAGTCCGGCGGTCCGGAACCCGGGGTCGGCTGCGCCGGCCGCGGCGTCATCACCTCGATCAACTTCCTGGAAGAGAACGGCGCCTATGAGGACATCGACTACGTGTCCTACGACGTGCTCGGCGACGTCGTGTGCGGCGGCTTCGCGATGCCGATCCGGGAGAACAAGGCGCAGGAAATCTACATCGTAATGTCCGGCGAGATGATGGCGATGTATGCCGCCAACAACATCTCCAAGGGCATCTTGAAGTACGCCAATTCGGGCGGCGTGCGGCTCGGCGGGCTGGTGTGCAACGAGCGCCAGACCGACAAGGAACTCGAGCTTGCGGAAGCGATGGCCAAGAAGCTCGGCACCCACCTGATCTACTTCGTGCCGCGCGACAACATCGTGCAGCACGCCGAGCTGCGCCGCATGACCGTGCTGGAATATGCGCCGGACTCGGTTCAGGCCGGTCATTACCGGACGCTGGCGCACAAGATCCACAACAACGCCGGCAAGGGCATCATCCCGACCCCGATCACCATGGACGAGCTTGAGGACATGCTGATGGAGCACGGCATCATGAAGCCGGTCGACGAAGCCATCGTCGGCAAGACCGCCGCCGAACTCGCGGCCGACCAACTGGCCGCCCTGTCGGCCTGACCGGTACTCGCCAACGATGCCGGCCCCTCAAGGGCCGGCATCGAGCGGCGAAACGAGGTTTTTTGGAGCGCATCGTGATCGTCACGGCACTACGCGCACAATCGATCAACCCGGTATCGGTTCCGCCGATGGCGCCGACGGACGTACAGGACAGCCTTTGTGAGTACGCGGCAGCCGCGACCTACCGGATGCTTACTGGCTGTGAAGCAGCCGAAGCAGCCATCGAAGAGGATGAGCATTTCGACCGGCACGTATTCGCCTCGATCCTGGCGGTGGCCGCGACCGAGAGCAGAGCGGTCGCCGAGCGGGCGGGGCTTTCGGCAGACGACTTCGGCGCGCTGATCGTACAATGGTTTCCCTTGGCGCGTGATTTCTTCGCCGCACGGTGCCCGCAAGTCAGCCAGGCCGAAGATGACGAGGTTGCCATGGTGCGAGATCTGCTGCTAGCGCAGCGCTCGAGCGAAGGCGACGCCGGACGTTGGCTTGCCGCCATGGTTGCCCGGCGTGCGGTGGAACCAAATCATCTGTGGGAAGACCTCGGCCTGCGCGACCGTTCCGAGCTGACCCGGCTGCTCGCCCGCCACTTCGGCCCGCTCGCCTCCCGCAACACTAGGAACATGCGATGGAAGCGGTTCTTCTATCGAATGCTCTGCGAGGACGACGGCCTGGTTATGTGCAGCACACCGGTCTGCACCAATTGCAACGACTTCAATATCTGTTTCGGCGATGAAAGTGGCGAAAGCCGGATGGCGGATCGGCGGCGGGAGGCGTCGCTGCAGGCCGCACGCTCCGAGCCGGTTGCGTTGCTATCCAGGTTACCGGAGTAATGCGTATGGACGTAACGACGACCACTCGTTGGATTGAGGCTGCTTCGGAACCGCCGGTCGGTGCAGAGACAGAAGTGCTTGCCGAATCTCTCTTTGAGGGAGGCGAGGAAAATGCGTTCCGGCGCGATTGGGTCGAATTGCTCCACCAGGCCGGCCTGCGACCGACCCGCCAGCGGCTGGTGCTGGGTGAGTTTCTGTTTTCGATGGGCGAGCGGCACGTTACCGCCGAGATGGTCCATGCCGAGGCGGTCGAGGCCAAGATACGGATATCGATGGCGACCATTTACAATACGCTGAACCAGTTCACCGATGCCGGCTTGCTGCGCCGGATCGGTGTCGATGGATCGAAGTCATTTTTCGATACAAACCCGACCACCCACCACCATTTCTTTGTAGATCAGGAAGACAGGCTGCTGGATGTTCCGGAGCCGGGCGTCGCCATCGACATGCTACCGCAGCCCTTGCCGGGATACGAAATCTCGCGGGTCGACCTCATTGTCCATTTGCGCCGGAAGCAGGATTGATGACACCGGTCGCACGTCGCATATGCGACGCTGTCGGGATCGCGACAATCGAAGCGGTTTCGAAAATCTTCATTAAATCAGTGGCTTGGACCGATAAAAACCGGTGGCATGGGGGTTGCTCTGCTTTGGGTGCGAGGGCCTGGGTCACGGAATTCCTTCCGCGATAAGTGGCTCCAGTGAAGCTGCTGCCGTGGTGAGGGCCTGATGACCGAACAGCCGATGTCTGATGATCGCGGACACCACCTCGATCGCCCCGTGGCTGACGCAGTAAAGCCCGCGCGGGTCGTTCTCAACGACACGACGCTGCGCGACGGTGAGCAGGCGCCCGGCGTTGCCTTCACCACTGCGGAAAAGGTTGCGATTGCCCGCGCGCTGGCTCGCGCCGGCGTTCCCGAACTGGAGGCAGGTACGCCCGCGATGGGACGGGATGAAATCAGCGCGATCCGGGCCATCGTCAAAGCGGAGTTGCCGCTAACGACCATTGCCTGGTGCCGCATGCTGACGGAGGATGTCGACGCGGCGATCGCAGCCGGCGTATCGATGGTCAATGTGTCCGTGCCGGTTTCCGAGGTGCAGATCGCGGCCAAGCTCGGCGGCAATCGCGCCAACGCGATCGAGATGGTCAAACGCGTGGTCGGATACGCGTGCGGCAAGGGCCTGGCGGTTGCGGTCGGCGGCGAAGATTCTTCCCGTGCCGACATCGATTTTCTCATCCAGGTCATCGCCACCGCAAAGGCCGCCGGAGCGCGGCGGTTTCGCGTCGCCGATACGCTCAGCGTGCTCGATCCGGATTCGAGCTACGCGTTGATGGCGGCGTTGCGCGCAACAACCGACCTCGAGCTCGAGTTCCACGGCCATGACGATCTGGGCCTTGCGACAGCCAATACGCTTGCCGCCATCAAGGCCGGCGCCACGCACGCATCTGTCACCGTGATCGGCCTTGGCGAGCGCGCCGGCAATGCGCCGCTCGAAGAAGTAGCGGCAGCTCTCATGCAATTGTATGGGCGGGAGACCGGTATTGTGCTGTCCGAACTGGGCAACGTCGCCGCGGTCGTTGCCGCGGCTGCGGCCCGCACCATTCCGCTCAACAAGGCCATCGTGGGAGAGCATGTCTTCACCCACGAATCGGGCATCCATGTCGATGGGCTATTGAAGGATCAGCGCACCTATCAGTCGCTCGACCCATTGCTGTTCGGCCGGTCGAATCGGATCGTTATCGGCAAGCACTCCGGCCTCTCGGCGATTACCTTGTTGCTCTCCGATCTGCAGTTATCTGCAAGCTCCGATGAGCTACGAGGCATTCTCGCGCGGGTTCGAGAGCATGCGATCTACAACAAGGGTCCGGTCGCGCGCGAGACCGTCACGCGCATCTGGCGCGAGGTGTGCGACCCCCGACTTCCCCATTGCGCGTGAGTTCGCCATGTCCGAAGCCATAGATGTGCCGGTAGGCGATCCGATAGCGGACGTCCAATCTCGCCTTCCTTCGCTCCTGCAGTTGATCAAAGAGGATGTCGGCTGCGTTCGTCTGCGAGATCCCGCTGCCCGTAGCGAGCTGGAAACCTTGCTGACCTATCCCGGCGTCCATGCCCTGATCTGGCACCGCATCGCCCATCGCCTGTGGGGGGCAGGTTGGAAGTTTCCGGCGAGGCTGTTGTCTTGGCTTGGCCGTTTCCTCAGCAATGTCGACATTCATCCGGCCGCGAGGATCGGGCACCGGTTCTTCATCGATCACGGTGCAGGTGTCGTCATCGGCGAGACTGCCGAGGTCGGCAATGATGTCACGCTTTATCACGGCGTAACGCTGGGCGGGACGTCATGGTCGCCCGGCAAACGCCACCCCAGCCTGGAGGATTGCGTTGTCGTTGGCGCGGGCGCAAAGATTCTTGGGCCCATTACCGTCGGGCGCGGGACGCGGGTCGGGGCCAATTCGGTCGTGATCGAAAGCACGCCGCCCGACGTCACCGTGGTGGGCATCCCGGCCCGCGTGGTGCGGCCGGAACGCACCCATCGCCGCGTGGTCGGGCATATCGATCTCGATCATCATCTGATTTCCGATCCGGTCGGAGAGGTGATCTCCGTCGTGCTCGACCGCGTCGAGTTTCTCGAGGCGCGGCTCGCGCATGTGCAGAAACGACTGCGCGATGCTAACGGACCGGCGCGGGGTGGCAAGGATGCCGCCGCTTCCAAGTCCAGCACCGTGGAGCGAGCTTGAAAGGAAATTGGAGATGAGTGGTTCTGCCGTATCCGGTGATGCGCCTGTCGGCATGCTTGAGCAGTTGAACAAGGCCTCCTCCGCCGAGGACTTCTTCGCGCTGCTCGGCGTCGACTATGACCCCAAGCACGTCAACGTGGTGCGCCTGCATATACTCCGCCGCATGGGCCAATATCTCCTCAGCGAGGATTTAGCAGGAATGTCCGATGCTGACGTGACCGAGCGATGCAAGGCGGTGCTCGAGCAGGCCTATGCCGACTTCATCGCCTCTTCGCCGCTGGACCAGCGCGTGTTCAAGGTCCTGAAAGACGCGGTCGCACCGCCCAAGCCTCGGACTTTCGTTCCGCTCACGACGCTCAAATAAGTTCACGGTTCGTGCGACCGGTTTTTGGCATCCGCCGAGCGAACCGGACGGCGAGCGGCGATCTTGCCTGTGGCCGCTTGCTCTTGCCGTTTTTTCGTCCAGCACTGGCATCGCTGTCGCGTTTGCGACGTGTCGGAATTGTCCCGTCGGCAAGTGCTGCACCGTCGTTGGGCTGCATCCGGCCTGCTGCTTTAAGTCATTGTCTTAATGTTGATATTTCACTGCGGCCGCGATTGGTACGACACTTGCTCTTCGCTTACCGGGGCCGTCAGGCAGGCTCGGAGCCATCGCATGCACATCGTCGTCTGCATCAAGCAAGTTCCGGATTCGGCGCAAATCCGCGTTCATCCGGTCACCAATACGATCATGCGCCAGGGGGTGCCGACCATCATCAACCCCTACGACCTGTTCGCGCTCGAAGCCGCACTTGAACTGCGCGACAAGTTCGGCGGCGAGGTTACCGTGCTGACCATGGGGCCGCCCTCGGCCGAGGACAGTCTGCGCAAGGCCCTGACCTACGGGGCCGATCGTGCCGTCCTGCTGACGGACCGCTTCTTCGCCGGCGCCGATACCCTGGCGACGACCTATGCGCTCGCGACCGCGATCCGCAAGATCGGAGAGACCTACGGCACGCCCGACATCATTTTCACCGGCAAGCAGACCATCGACGGCGATACCGCCCAGGTTGGTCCTGGCATCGCCAAGCGGCTGGGCCTGCTGCAGCTCACTTACGTCGCCAGAATCGGTACGCTTGATCTGGTGGGACGCACCATCGAAGCCGAGCGGCGATCGGAGGGCGGCGTACAGATGCTGCGCACCAGGCTTCCCTGCCTGATCAGCATGCTGGAGGCGACCAACGAGATCCGGCGTGGCGCGATGGCCGACGCGTTGCGTGCCGCGCGTTCCACGATCGTCAAATGGAGCGCGCAGGATGCAGGCGTCGAAGACATCTCGAAATGTGGACTGCGAGGTTCTCCAACCATCGTCAAACGCGTCTTCGCCCCGTCGCCGCGCGCCGAAAAGGCGGCCCTGATTGATTTCAGCGACCGGTCGCCGGCTGAAGCCCTGATTGAGGATATCTTCAAACGGCAACCCAAGCTCGAAGCGGAACTCGTCGCGCTGGCGCGCGGATTCTGAAGGGAACGAACATGAGTCAACCGACCAAGCCAGCCGCACCCGCAGGCCGCGCGGCCACCAAGAAGGAACTGCCGGAGCACTTCAAGGGCTACAAGCACGTCTGGGTGTTTGTCGAGCAGGAGCGTGGTCAGGTCCACCCGGTTTCGTGGGAATTGATGGGCGCGGGGCGGCAGCTCGCCGACAAGCTCAAGGTCGATCTCGCCGCGGTGGTGATCGGGCCCGAAGGCGAGGCGACCCGGTTGGCCGCCGCCGAGGCCTTCTGTTATGGCGCCGATCTCGCCTATGTCGTTGCCGACGATCTGCTTGCCGACTATCGCAACGAATCCTACACCAAGGCGCTGACCGATGTCGTCAACAGCTATAAGCCCGAGATTCTGTTGCTCGGCGCCACCACACTCGGCCGCGATCTCGCCGGCTCGGTGGCGACCACGCTGCTCACCGGGCTGACCGCCGACTGCACGGCCCTCGACGTCGACGCGGACGGCTCTTTGGCCGCGACCCGCCCGACCTTCGGTGGGTCTTTGATGTGCACGATCTATACCCTCAACTACCGGCCGCAAATGGCGACGGTGCGTCCGCGCGTGATGCAGATGCCGGAGCGCGTCGAACGGATGCCCGGACGCATCATCAGTCATCCGCTCGGCATGGTCGAGGCCGACATCGTCACCAAGGTGCTGTCATTTCTGCCGGATCGTGAATCCGCCAAATCCAATCTTGCCTATGCCGATGTCGTGGTCGCGGGCGGCCTCGGGCTCGGGTCGCCGGAGAATTTCCAGTTGGTGCGCCAGCTCGCGTCCGTGCTCGGTGCGGAATATGGCTGTTCGCGGCCGCTGGTGCAGAAAGGCTGGGTCACATCCGATCGGCAGATCGGCCAGACCGGCAAGACCATTCGGCCCAAGCTGTATATCGCCGCCGGAATCTCGGGCGCGATCCAGCACCGCGTCGGGGTCGAGGGCGCCGATCTGATCGTCGCCATCAATACCGACAGGAACGCGCCGATCTTCGATTTCGCCCATGTCGGGATCATCACCGATGCGATCCGGTTGCTGCCGGCCCTGACCGAGGCATTCCGCGCGCGGCTGTCGCCGCATTCCCGCGACCGCATCGCCAGCTAGAGGAGCGTGACATGATCGAGGAAAGATTCGATGCGATCGTCGTCGGCGCCGGGATGGCCGGCAACGCCGCCGCGCTGACGCTGGCGCAGCGCGGCCTGAAGGTACTGCAGCTTGAACGTGGCGAATATTCCGGATCGAAAAACGTCCAGGGCGCCATCCTCTACGCCGATATGCTGGAGAAGCTGATTCCGGATTTTCGCGAGGATGCGCCGCTCGAAAGACACCTGGTCGAGCAGCGTTTCTGGATGCTGGATGACCGCGCCCATGTGGGGCTGCATTATCGCTCCGAGGATTTCAACGAGGAGCGTCCCAACCGCTACACCATCATCCGCGCGCAATTCGACAAATGGTTTTCGTCCAAGGTGCGCGAGGCCGGCGCGACCGTGTTGTGCGAGACCACCGTGACGGAGCTGGCGCGGGATGCCTACGGCCGGGTGATCGGCGTGCGCACCGATCGCTATGACGGCGAGGTGCACGCCGATGTCGTGGTACTTGCCGAAGGCGTCAACGGGCTGCTCGGTACCCGGGCGCACCTGCGCGACATCCCGAAGCCCGACAATGTAGCACTTGCGGTCAAGGAAATGCACTTCCTGCCCCGTGAGACCATTGAAGCCCGCTTCAATCTCAAGGGCGATGAGGGGACCGTGATCGAGGCGGCCGGCACCATTTCGCGCGGCATGACCGGCATGGGATTCATCTATGCGAACAAGGAATGTGTTTCGCTTGGCATCGGATGCCTGGTGGCTGACTTCCAGAAAACCGGGGAGACGCCCTATGGATTGCTGGAGCGGTTCAAGAGCCATCCCTCGGTGGCGCCACTGATCGAGGGCTCGGAGGTGAAGGAATATTCCGCCCACCTGATCCCCGAGGGCGGCTACAACGCGATTCCGCAGCTATTCGGCGAAGGCTGGGTTGTGGTCGGTGACGCCGCCCAGCTCAACAACGCCATTCATCGCGAAGGCTCGAATCTCGCCATGACCTCTGGCCGCATCGCCGCAGAGGCCATCTTCCAGATCAAGTCGCGCCGGGATCCCATGACAGCGCAGAACCTGTCGCTCTACAAGAAGATGCTAGACGATTCGTTCGTGATCAAGGACCTCAAAAAGTACAAGGATATGCCGCAACTGATGCATATCCAGTCGCAGAATTTCTTCCTCACCTATCCGCAGCTCGTCTCCAAGGCGATGCAGAATTTCGTACGCGTCGACGGAACGCCCAAGACGGAAAAGGAGAGGACGACGCTGCGATCATTCGTAAAAGCCCGCTCATGGACGGGCCTGTTCGGCGATGCGTACCGCTTCGCCCGGGCATGGCGGTAGACGGCAATGCGGACCTTTGTAGTACGTGACCCCAACGATGGAGATCGAACATGACGACTGAACTCGCCGTGCGTGTCGAGGACAAGCTGTTCTACAACCGTTATCTCGTCGACGCGGGCCGTGCTCACATCAAGGTGCGGCCGCATACCGTGCCGTCACCTGCGTTGCTTACTTTGCTCAAAGTCTGTCCGGCGCGGTGTTACGAGCTCAACGACAAGGGGCAGGTGGAGATCACGGTTGACGGCTGCGTCGAGTGCGGCACCTGCCGGGTGATCGGCGAGCCCGGCGGCGACATCGAGTGGAGCTATCCGCGCGGCGGCTATGGCGTGTTGTTCAAGTTCGGTTGAGCGACCTCGCGACGATCATTCGGGCAGCGATGGCCAGTTCGATGCAGCCGGCCTTAATTGCGACGGCGACCGGCTGAATAGTGGTGGCGAAGCGGACCGCGGTCCGGATCGATGCCGGCGCAACGCCGGCCGAATGCAGTGTCTTTTCGCAGGCGTCGATGCGGGCGCTGTGGCCGTTGATCGCGGAGACCCCGAGCGATCACAGCTCAAAATCGGCCTTTTCGGCGCCAGGATTGCCGATCACGTTCAGGCCCAGTCGCGCCGGCGCCATTGCATATTCCTTTCGATGCGAGATGCACGAAGCGGTAGTGGATGTTGTTCCACGCCCAAGGCTGTGGCATGGCGCTTAAAGTAGCTTGGACGGGTGGGCTGTTCGCAATAAAAGAATGATTCGATTTGCGCCGGTGTCGGCGATCGAGAACAGAGGGACCGCGACCATGAAACTCAGCGCTCGCAATATTCTCCCCGGCAAGGTGGTGGCGGTGACCAAGGGATCGACTACCGCGCATGTGAAGGTCGAACTCGCCTCGGGGCTGATGCTCCTGTCGTCGATAACCAATGAGGCGGTCGATGAACTTGCCCTCAAGGTGGGCGACGAGGTCTCGGCCGTGATCAAGTCGTCGGATGTGATGATTGGAAAATAGGAACGGCAAGGGTGGCCTCCCGCATGGCGGCTTGCGCGCCCGCCCTTCGCGAGGAGACCTCGCGCCACCATTCTTCGACGACATGCCGCGCGCACAACAGGGTGGTGCCGCGATCGCCGGTAAAATCTTTCCAGGCGTCGAGGCATTTTTCAGGTACCGCGGTCAGCACCGGCCCGCCGGCAATGATCGCCTCGGCGAGTTCGCTGCGCAGGCCGTGCCCGGCCGCTTCCTGTTTCGAAAACTTGTTGACGATGATGAGCGCGGCATCTTCCGCAACGGCGCGCGAGACCGCGAGCGACGCTTCCGCCAGACCGGCAGGGTCCAGTTTGCATGCGGTGGCGCCGCGCCCGAGCGGCTGACAGATCGAGATATCCCGGCCGGTCATCAGGTCGATTACCTGCATACCGTTCGAGCGGCCGGCTTCGTCCTTGAGATTTCGCTGCACGATGCCGCCGATGCGTTCGCCGTCGTCCAGCAGCCCGGCCGCGAAGTCGGCGAGCAGGGTGTCAACGTCGTCTTCGGGCCGGTAGAGGATGGCGGCCAGGTGGTTTGGGTTGATGTCGTGAGAGTCCGATGTCATGGCGCCTCGCATGGATGTTCGACAAAAGTCTCCGGATAGCTTGTCCCAGCAAGCCGCGTGCCGCAATCGTACTGGTCCGGAGATTGCTTGATTGCTTATTTGCCAAGCCAACGGGCCGTTTTCGCTGACGGCCCGGTGAATCCGCGTGTCTTTGTCGTAGTCCCGACATCGATGTCTCTGCTCGGACATGACATACGGAGGCCAGACCTTACGCACCAACGTCCTCGGAGTGTTTCGCCATGCTCAGTCACGCCACTCTTGCTGCAACGGCTGCATCGGATCAATACCCGAAGCGAAGAGCTGCCATGCCGACAATCGCATCACGGGCCGAACTTGAGCAACTCCTCGCGGACGATGTACCCTATGGCGACCTGACGACGGAGGCGCTCGGCATCGGAGCCGCGTCCGGGGTGATGGAGTTCACCGCACGCGATCGAATGGTGCTCGCGCTGGCCGAGGATGCCGCGGCCATCATTGAACTTTCCGGGTGCCGAGTGGATCTGCTGGCGTCCTCAGGCACCGTCCTTGATCAGGGATCGCTAATCCTGGTCGCGCACGGTCCAGCCTCGGCGCTGTTGCGCAGCTGGAAGGTGGCGCAGACCTTGATCGAAATCTGGTCCGGCGTTGCGACGGATGCCCGCGCGATCGTCGATGCGGCCACGGCCGTTGCACCCAACATCGCCGTTGCCTGCACGCGCAAGAACGTTCCCGGGACGAAGCACTTTGCGGTCGCGGCGGTGAAGGCAGGCGGAGCGGGGATGCATCGCCTCGGGTTGTCGGAGACGGTGCTGGTTTTTCCGGAGCACCGCGCATTTCTCGGTGAGGAAATGCTTTACGAGACCGCCGATCGATTGCGGCGAGCTGCTCCGGAAAAGAAATTGGTGATCGAAGTGACCACGCTGGAGGCGGCGATCGTAGCCGCCACGGCCGGTTTCGACGTGATCCAGGTGGAGAAGTTTGCGCCGGCAGAATTCGCTGCGCTGGTCGCGCGAATGAGCTCATTGGCTTCGATGCGGTCGCGACCCGTCATCGCCGCCGCAGGCGGCATTCATGCAGGAAATGTCGCAGCCTATGCGCAGGCAGGGGCGGACATCGTGGTGACGTCGTCGCCCTATCTGGCACGGCCCCGCGACGTCCAGGTGCGGATCGGTCCGGTATAATGGCTCATTAAATCCACCAGGGCGTCTGGCGGCGCCAATAAACGGCAGATAAAAGAACTGGACCTCGGCTGCAGCTTCAGGCCTGTCCCCCATTGATCGCAATCTTGCCAACAACGCGGCATTATCTGTCGTTTGCCGTCCAGATAAGGAGACTTTCCGATGTTTATCGCCATGAACCGTTTTCGGGTAGCCCGGGGATCGGAAGAAGCCTTCGAGCAGGTCTGGCTTTCGCGCGACAGTCATCTCGACAAGGTGCCGGGCTTCGTTGAGTTCCACCTTCTCAAAGGTCCGGAAGCCGAGGATCATACCTTGTATGCCTCTCATACGGTCTGGGAGAGTCGCGCGGTCTTTGAAGCATGGACCAAGTCAGACGCGTTCAGGGCTGCGCATCAACGGGCCGGTGATAACAAGCCGCTCTATCTTGGTCCCCCTCAATTCGAGGGTTTTGAAGTGCGCCAAACGGTGGGCACGAGAACGCCCGACAAGGTGGCATAATCGGAGAACATCTCATGATGCCGACCATTTCAATTCCCGTGTCGTCTGCAAGCTTTTGCGGTGGAATCAAATTCAGGTTCTCGCGGTGCGGGCCGACGTTGCAGAAGCATTGCCCGATGGTCTGCATGAACGATCCAAACAATTTCTTACGGTGCCCTGACAAGGCGAATAGTCTTTTGACCGTCGGCGGCGCCATTAAATTCCTTGAAAGGAATGCGATCACGTAGGGGCATTTCCGCCGGCGTAACCTTGTTGATGCACAACGGCCGTCGACTCAGGTGCCTGCAGCTGCGGTAATTCGAGAGACGATTTTGCTCGTATTTGTCCAGCGCCGTTTGCGAATGTTGCTGGCGAGGCGAGTTTTTTAAAAATACTATCTAAAAAAATCGTCGTAGGGTCCGAAGTCATTATATCTGCCGCGAATCCGACCGCGGCAGCATCGCCTTCCTTGGGCCGGCTAGGAACAGCTTGAATAGTGAACTCGAATAGAGTGCCTTGAGTGTCAGGGCGGTGATCGTTAATTAGCCCCGCTCCGAGGTTTGCAAGGCGATTGTTGATCGCGGGTCGCTTTCCTGGATCATCATCGAAAGGAACAGAGATGAACAAGATTTTCCAAACCCCAAGGCGGTATTCGCTGGTCGAGCGTGAGCCGGCTGGATCGCTCGAAGAGGAGCGTCTGTACCGAAAGCAGCGCCTCGCTGCGACCTTCAGGTTGTTTTCCCGTTATGGTTTCGATCAGGGACTTGCCGGGCACGTTACGGTGCGAGATCCGGAATTCCCCGACCGTTTCTGGATCAACCCGCTCTCGAAACACTTTGGCCAGATCAAGGTTTCGGACCTGCAACTCGTCAGCCACGAGGGCAACATTTTGATTGGCGACAAGCCGATCAATCAGGCTGGTTTTGTCATTCATTCCGCGATCCATGCCGCCCATCCGGAGGTGATCGCGGCCGCGCACACGCACTCCACCTACGGCAAAGCCTGGTCGGCGCTCGGCCGGCTGCTCGATCCGCTGACGCAGGACTCCTGCGCCTTCTACGAGGACCACGTGCTGTTCGATCCGTTTTCCGGCGTGGTTCTCGATCCGGACGAGGGCAGGAAAATCGCACTGGCCTTGGGATCGAAAAAGGCGGCAATTCTTCAAAACCACGGACTCTTGACGGTTGGTCCGACCATTGAGGCCGCCGCCTGGTGGTATATCGCCATGGACAATGCGGCGCGAACGCAACTCTTGGCAGAGGCGGCGGGCGAACCGAAGCTAATTCCCCACGACATCGCCAAGTTGACGGCATCCCAGGTCGGCACCCACAAGGGTGGGTATTTCAGCTTCCAGCCATTGTGGGATTGGATCACGGCAGCCGAGCCGGACCTGTTTAACTAGGAGCAATGTCTCCGAAGCCAGCCGGATCTCGCAACCACCTAATCAATGGTCCGACCAGTGCTATCTCTCTGGTAGTGTTTAGCGCGTTATCCAGCTTTGATGCGGATCAGCGAATCGAAGCGGCCGGCGGGCGTATCAGCCTGCGACAGGTTCGAGCCGATTGACGGGGATGGCTTCTCGCGCGCCGCGTGGCGCCGGATGCCGGCCACGGCGGGACTGCCGCGGCGCGTGCTGAAGGCGCTTTCGGGGCTGATAGACTGCGATAGGGCAATCGCGGAAATCGGATCGCTGGAATTGGTCAACCTGGCGGGCAGCACTTCTTATTATCAAGGAGGCTGCAACGAAAGGGATGCAGCGAGGGGATTGTGGACTTCATGTCAAGTCCATAATTCCATGCAGCGACCGTGAACAAAACGTGACGCAAATGCCCGGCACGACACGAAAAATCAATAACTTAGGGGGTGTTCCCGGCATAACCTCTTGAAATCAAACAGGTCGTTGTCGCCCAACGAAGGATGTGTCACAGCTATCCGCGGGAACCGCTGAAGTGATGGAGCGACTATGACGTTTGCAGCGACTCGTGAAGAAAAGTCATCGGCAATCCACCTTGATCCCCGAAAGGCTCTGGATTCCAGCAAGACCTGGACGCACGCAGAAGCCTCGGCATTGTACGAAATGCCGTTCAACGATCTGCTGTTCAAGGCGCAGACCGTGCATCGCGAGAGCTTCGATCCGAACCGGGTTCAACTGAGCCGCCTTTTGAGCATCAAGACCGGCGGATGCCCGGAGGATTGCGGGTACTGCAGTCAATCCATTCACCACGAGTCGGGCCTGACCGCATCGAAGCTCATGGAGGTCGAGCGCGTCATCGCGGAGGCGCGAAAGGCGCGCGACGCCGGCGCCACCCGCTATTGCATGGGAGCTGCCTGGCGCAACCCGAAGCCGCGGGATATGGACGCCGTTGTCGCGATGGTGAAGGGCGTCAAGGCGCTTGGCATGGAAACCTGCATGACGCTCGGCATGCTCGATCGCGCGCAGTCCGAACAGTTGAGCCACGCCGGCCTCGACTACTACAACCACAATATCGATACTTCGGAGCGCTACTATAAAGAGATCATCACCACGCGCAGCTTTGCCGATCGGCTGCTGACCCTCGAGAATGTTCGCGCATCCGGCATGAAGGTCTGCTGCGGCGGGATTGTCGGAATGGGTGAGCAGGCGAGCGATCGCATCGAGATGTTGACGGTTCTGGCCAACCTTCCCGAGCATCCCGAGAGTGTTCCCATCAATATGTTGATCCCCATCGAAGGCACGCCGCTTGCGAGTGCAACGCCGATCGAGCCGATCGATTTCGTGCGCACCGTCGCATTGGCGAGAATCATGATGCCGCAATCCGTGGTGCGTCTCTCGGCGGGCCGCACCGCCATGAGCGATGAAATGCAGGCGCTGTGCTTCTTTGCCGGCGCCAATTCGATCTTCGTTGGCGATACACTGTTGACGGCGGATAATCCGGGGAACGACAAGGATATGGATCTGTTTCGCCGGCTGGGTCTGCAGCCGATGGAGCTTGAGGGTTCGACTTGAATGAACTCGGGTCTTTCAAAGGGTCCGGTCCGCGTGCAAAAAAATATCAAACATGAACAGTACAGCTTCGCCCCGCGTGGCAAGTAACCATTCGTCCGAAGCGTCGGAATTCGACTACGTCATCGTCGGTGCGGGATCGGCCGGATGCGTGCTGGCAAACCGGCTGAGCGCGGACGGAAAGAATTCGGTGCTGTTGCTCGAAGCCGGCCCGAAGGACACCAACCTCTGGATCCACGTGCCGCTCGGTTATGGCAAGCTGTTCAAGGAAAAAGCCGTCAACTGGATGTACCAGACCGAACCGGAGCCGGGATTGGACGGGCGAAGCGTCTTTCAGCCGCGCGGCAAGGTGTTGGGCGGATCAAGCTCGATCAACGGATTGCTGTACGTGCGTGGCCAGCACGAGGACTATGATCGCTGGCGCCAGCATGGCAACGGCGGCTGGGGATATGACGACGTGCTGCCCTATTTCAAGAAAGCCGAAAATCAACAACGCGGCGCTGATGATTTCCATGGCGTCGGAGGCCCGCTGCCGGTTTCCGATTTGGGGCATCCCGATCCGCTTTCGGCAGCCTTCATCGACGCGGCAGTCGAGACCGGACTGCCGATAAACCCTGATTTCAACGGCGCGACTCAGGAAGGCGCCGGATTTTTCCAGACCACGACCCAGGGCGGCAGACGCGCGAGCACGGCGGTCGCATATCTTCGCCCCGCCAAGGGCCGGAGCAATCTGCGTGTCGAGACTGCCGCGCTGGCGCAACGCATCCTGTTCGAGGGACGCCGCGCGCGAGCGGTTGAATACCGGCAAGGCGGCGCGCTGAGAACCGCAAGCGCGCACAAGGAGATCCTGGTCTCAGGCGGCGCTTACAATTCGCCGCAATTGCTGCAGCTTTCCGGCGTCGGCCCGGCGGAGCTCCTGAAGCAGCACGGCATCGACGTGGTGCTCGACGCCCCCGGCGTCGGCAACGACCTGCAGGATCACCTGCAGGTCAGGCTGGTGATGCGCTGTGCCCAGCGCATCACGCTCAATGATATCCTCAACAATCCGGTTCGCCGGATCGCGGCCGGTGCGCGATATTTTGCTTTCCGTACGGGACCGCTGACCATCGCTGCGGGCACATCGGGCGCGTTCTTCAAGACCAATCCGCGTCTCGCCTCGCCGGACGTCCAGATTCACTTCCTGCCATTCTCGACCGACAGGATGGGCGAGAAACTGCATTCGTTTTCCGGTTTTTCTGCATCGGTCTGCCAGCTGCGGCCCGAAAGCCGTGGTTCGCTGCGGATCAGGAGCGCCGATCCCGCGGTACCCCCGGAAATCCGCATCAACTATCTGGCGACCGAAACCGACCGCACCGCCTTTGTCGAGGGCATCAAGATACTGCGCAAGATTCTGGCTGCTCCGGCACTCAAGCCCTTTGTGGTTGGCGAGGTCGAACCTGGCCCGAAAATCTCAAGCGATGAAGAGCTGCTGAATTTCTGTCGGCAACGCGGCAGCACGGTCTATCATCCGACATCGACCTGCCGAATGGGCAACGACCCGCTGGCGGTGGTCGATCAGCGGCTTCGCGTCCGCGGCATCCAGGGCCTGCGCGTCGTCGACGCCTCGATCATGCCGGACCTGATGTCGGGCAATACCAACGCCCCAACCATCATGATCGCCGAGAAAGCGTCCGATATGATTCTGGAGGACGCTGGGCAGCGCTGGGTCGGAGGTTAGGTTTGCATTCCGGCACGGGCTGGTTCTATCTTTCGGCCCGAAATTGGTCGCGACGATCGGTCGCGATCGCCGCGGCGCCTATTGGAGCGTGAGTGGTGGCAATTCGAGTCCGGATCGGCACGCGCAAGAGTGTCATGGCGTTGGCCCAGACCGAGGAAATCGCCCGGCGTCTGACCGCGATCGTCCCTGATGTCGAAGTCGAAATCGTCAGGTTCGAGACAACGGGCGATCAGGATCAGATAGGCAAGCTGCTGCAGCACGGCGGCAAGGGCGGCGCGTTCGTCGCCGAAATTCGCAGCGCCGTCCGCTCCGGCGAATTGCACGCCGCGATGCATTCGCTCAAGGACATGCCCGGCAACGAAGATACGCCGGGGCTCGTGATCGGCGCGACGCTATCGCGCGATCCGCCCGGCGACGTTCTGGTGCTGCGTGAGGGAATTTCGATCGACGATTTCAGGCGCTCGCGCGGCAAGCGATTCAAGATCGGCACCAATGCCGTGCGGCGCGCGGCCTATGCACGGCGGCTGTTTCCGGATGTCGAAGTGATTCACTACCGCGGCGCGGCCGACACCCGCGTCCGCAAGCTCGATCGCCTGGAAATGCAGCGGCTGCCGGATGGCGGCGAGGTCGGGCCGGCCGACGCGCTGATCATGGCGCGCTCGGGGCTTGAGCGCGTCGGTCTGGCCGGTCGTATTGCCTATGAATTTCCAGTTCAGGAGATGTTGCCGGCGGTGGGGCAGGGGATCGTCGCGGTGGAGTGTGCCGCCCACGACTGGCAGACGAGGCGGATTCTATCTGGCATCGATGACGCCGCCGCGCATAAGAGCGCCGATGCCGAGCGCGAGGTGCTGTGGATTCTCAACGGCCACTGCAACTCGCCGATCGCGGGATTTTCAACCATCGACGGCGCGCAGATGTCCCTGACCGCGTCGGTGCTGGATCAGGCGGGCGGCTTGTTCATCGAGGTTTCGCGCTCTGGCCCCGCCGACCGGCCGCGCGAACTCGGCCGCGCCGTCGGGCTCGAATTGCTGGCCAAGGGCGCAGCCGCGATCATCGAACGCAACCGGCCATGACGGCCCTGGCTTGCTGCAAGCCCTATCCCTTATACGCCCGCACCCGCTTTATCATCTGCTCGACATGCGCGATCGGGGTTTCCGGCTGGATGCCGTGGCCGAGGTTGAAGATCAGCCGGCCGCCGGCGAAATTCGTCAGCACGTCGTCGATGGCGCGGTCAAGCGCGGCGCCGCCGGCGATCAGCACCAGCGGATCGAGATTGCCTTGAATGGCGACGCGGTTCTGTACGTGCTCGCGGATCAGTGACGGCTCGGCTGTCCAGTCGATGCTGACGGCATCGACGCCGGTGGCGCCGACATAGGCCGGCAGCAGCGCGCCGGCGCCTCTGGGAAAGCCGATGATCTTCGCTTCCGGCGCCTTCGCGCGCACGCCTTCGACGATACGCCGGGTCGGCGCGATCGACCAGCGCTCGAATTCGCGCGGCGGCAGCACTCCGGCCCATGTGTCGAAAATCTGCAGCACGTCGGCGCCGGCCTCAAGCTGCCCCAGCAGATATTGGATCGAATTCTCCACCAGCACGTCGATGATTCCACTGAACGCCTCGGGATGGCGATAGGCCATCATCCGCGCCGGCGCTTGATCCGGCGTGCCTTGTCCGGCCACCATATAGGTCGCGACCGTCCATGGCGCTCCGCAGAAACCGATCAGCGCAATTTTCGGATCGAGTTCGCGGCGCACCCGGCGCAGCGCTTCATATACCGGCTCGAGTTTGCGAAAGTCCGCCTGCAGCGCCAGCGTCCCAACCTGCTCCGGCGTGTCCAGCGGATCGAGCCGCGGGCCTTCGCCGGCCTCGAACCGCACCGACCGGCCGAGCGCATGGGGAATGACCAGAATATCCGAGAAGATGATCGCGGCATCGAAGTTGAAGCGCCGGATCGGCTGTAGCGTGACCTCGGCGGCGTACTCCGGCGTGAAGCACAGATCGAGAAAGCCGCCCGCCTTGGCCCGTAATTCGCGATATTCCGGCAGATAGCGGCCGGCTTGCCGCATCATCCAGATTGGCGGTACCGGCTGCCTGCGCCCGGAAAGCAATTCAAGGAAGGGTTTGACGGCGTGGATCTGGGTCAAGCGTGGTTCCCTGGGCGGCCGAAGGGCATTCGCCGCTTCTGATACACGCCGGTACGGGCTTGGCCAAGGGATTGGTTGCAGCCTGGATTTTAGGTGCAGGGCCTGAGCACGCGGTCTTCCGGTCTGACGAAAGGGCCAACGAGGTTGTGACTTCAATAGTGCGGCGGCGGCTCGTTGCCGGCGCCCGGCGCATCAGTCTCGGCCTCCCGCAGGCGCTCGCTCAGATTTGCGACCTGGCGCGTCAGGGCGTCGATCTTGAGCCACTGCGCCGTGATGGTCTTGTTCAGCGTCTCGACGGTCTCGTCCTGAAACGTCAGCCGGGTTTCCAGCGCATCGATGCGCTCGCTCAGAGTCCTGAGGTCACTCATCGGAGGCATGCTTCAGCGGACGCTCCTGCAAC
>Ga0182030_10005482_pt1 | contig 26922 bp, 25 predicted proteins | sample 812S3MmetaG_FD_121299 | JGI IMG/M metagenome (GOLD analysis project Ga0182030, IMG submission 121299) | Permafrost microbial communities from Stordalen Mire, Sweden - 812S3M metaG (Illumina Assembly) | ecosystem: Environmental > Terrestrial > Soil > Wetlands > Permafrost | place: Sweden...
GAATGAGCTGTTCCGCATCCAGGCCTTCATGAATTCCCTCAGACGCGGATTGGGTAACTGGCGAAGTGGTGGCCACCGACGACGAATCCCCCCCAACCAGTTTAATCGAGACGCGGGGTAGATCGCTGGCCGCATTAGTTCTGTGCATTGTCGGGCTGAAGCGGTTGATGCGCAAGGCTGAGCTGTATAGCTTCGGAAGCGCAGTGTGGTTGCACGAAAAGAGGCGCCGGAGAGCCGATGGCTGGTCTTCTGGCGTTTCTCGTCTGGGAACCGGGAACCGGGGTTGACCAGCGACCCGCCAGAACCTAGGATAAGGGCGGGGAGTCAGAGACCATGGCAATGGACGTGACACGCCGCGTGGCGCTCGGGTTGGCAGGCGGCACAGCGTCCTTCGTGGCACTGGCGGGGCGCACGGCGGCGGCGGCCGACGCAGTTGGTAGATTCCGTGTCGGAATTTGCACATACAGCTTGCGGGAATTCCAGCGAGACCTGGCAATCAAGATGATTGGCCGGTTGGGCGTGACGTTCGTGAGCGTCAAGGACGTTCACATGGCTTACACGCTGAACGCCGCCGATCTGGCGAAGGCGAAAGCCGAGTTTACCAAGGCCGGCGTGACGCTGGTGAGCTGCGGCAACACCGATCTGAAAGACGAAGACCCCGCCGCACTGCGGAGATATTTTGAATACGCGCGTGGAATCGGCGTGCCGTTGATGGTGGCGGCGCCGACCCACGCCACGCTTCGGGCTGTGGAGAAACTGGCGAAGGAATTCGATATCAAAGTGGCCATCCACACGCACGGCCCGGAAGACCACAACTTCCCCTCGCCCCAAGTGGTGCTGGACGCCGTGAAGGGGATGGACCCGCGGATGGGATTGTGCATGGACGTGGGCCATTCCATGCGCACCGGCGCGGACGTGGTGCAGGAGATTGCGAATGCCGGCCCACGCTTGCTGGACTTGCATTTCAAAGATCTGAAAGTGAGCACCGATAAAGAGAGCCAGTGCGACGTGGGCAGCGGCGTGATGCCCGTGGTCGAGATCTTCAAGATGCTGCAGAAGGTGGGATACAACGGCAGCGTGAATCTGGAATACGAGATCGAGAGCGATAACCCGGTACCCGGCATGCTGCATTCGTTGGGATACATGAATGGGGTGCTGGCGGGATTAGCGGGATAAGACTCGCGGAGTGAACAGCGGCTAGAGCGTCGGGAAGAGTCTCGACACGGCACCGACGAGGGCCGGCGGCCAGCTCATTTGACCTCGAAGTTAATCTCTTCCGTGTAGATTCCCCCGGTGGCATTCTCCCTAACCACGACGCGGCCCACGTAGGAACCGTGAGCCAGCGTGAAGTTCGATTGCCAGGTTCCACCACTGCCCGATGCTTGCACGTAGTCGCGAACACTCGCGACCGTGGCGCCAGGCGCGCCGGTGCTCGACACGGCGCGGATCTGGCCGATAACATCGACTCTGCCGGAGAGCCCATCGAGCGGGACGGAGAGGATCACCATCGGCTTCTCCGGTGAGATCGAGATGGTGGCGTGTGTGCCTGGAAGACCCGTCGTTGCAGCCTGCGCCGGAGCGGCGGACTGGCCCTGGCGGCTCTCATTATTGAGAGCGGTCACCAGATCGTCAGCGGCGGCGCGGACGCCGGTAAATATGGCGAGCGGCGGCGGAAAATTCAGTTGCTGGCGGTAATTTTCTCCCACTTTCACGAACTGAAATTCGGCTTTGTTGTGAAAGGCTTCCAGATAGTTGTAGCGCCAGAACAACGAAGGGTTCCGTGCATCGGAAGTGTGGTCTTCAATCTGGTCGGGCGGTCCGTACTTGATATACGCCCAGCCGGGAGCCGTGTACGCGCCAGTCCGGTTGCCGAGGACCGCGAAGTGGCTGGCGGCATAGGACAGACGGCGGTAGAACTCGTCGTGGAAGGAATTCGTCGGGGCGCCCGGCGTGGGATTGCGGCGCGCCCAGAATTGTTCGATGAACTTATCCTGCTCCTCCGAGGTTTGCAATTTGGTGTAGGCCGTGCGTTCTTCGGGCGTGATGATGAACGACGTATCGCTCAGAAACTGCCAGCGCCCGGTGGCCGACTGCGGCGAAACGGCCTGCTGGTGGAGAAAGGCGGACCGCTCTTCATCCGCGATGATGTAGGTGACGTCGAGCGGAGCAGGCTGGACCGCCGCCTGCGGTCTGGCAGACTGCTGAGCGGCAGGCGGTTCGGGCGGCGCGTCTGGCTCGTTCGCGCGGACTGGTTCGGCGGCGACGATAGCGAAACTAGCGGGTTCGGGCGCGGCGGGTTGAGCCGCCAGAAGCACGTCGACCGGCTTTTGTACTTGTCTCGCCGCCGGAGCTGGCTGCCACGCGGCCAGCGCGACCGCCACCGAAACCAGTAGCAGAGCGGATGGCAGCACAGGCAATGAAAGATCCCGCGATTCCGGCTGGCCGAGCAGCCGGCGGATGCGGCGGGCCAGGTTGTTCCCTGTGGCGGCCAGAGCCGATTGCGGAGCGCGGCTGCGGCTGCGCTCCACGGTGAAGAGCGCGGCGGCGTATTGATGCACGTTGCCCTGCAAGGCAACCACGGAATCGTCACAACAGTTTTCGCGCTCGGCGCGCATTACGCCCGAAACCCACCAGACCGCGGGATGATAGAAGAGCAGACCCTCCACAGCGGTCTGGAACAGATTAATGAGGTAATCGGCGCGGCGGATGTGCGCCAGCTCATGCAGCAGGATGGCTTCCACCTGTTCCGGCGGCAAACCAGCCAGCAGACCGATGGGGGTAACGATGGCCGGCTTCAGATAGCCGATCATGAGGGGCACTTCGGCCAGACAGGATTCGAGCAGCGCCACCGGGCGAGAGACTCCGGCGATAGCGGCCAGTTCGCGGACGCGGCGCTGCCACATTTCCGGAGCGAGGCACGTTCCCATGCGGCGCAAACGCTGCGCGGCCATCCAGCTTCCCAGGTGGTAGAGATATAGCCCCACCACGCCGAGCAGCCAGAGTGCCGGAGCCCAGGTGACGGCGTCGGACCAGCGGAACGGCGTCGCGCCGGTGCCATTGGCGAAGACCGCGCCGGTGAAGTTCCAGGCCGGCGCGCCGGTCAGGATGGTGAACTGCGGCGGATGCCACGGCCACTCGACAGCCAATGTGATGCCGAAGGCCAGCGCCATGGCAAGCAGAGCGGCGCAGGCTGCGGCATACCGGGCCCGGGCCGGTTTCAACGCGGCCAGCAGCAGCACCAGGGCGCCGGCAATCGCTGCGCCTTCCCACAGAAAATGAAACAGCGTCCAGCCGAGAGCTTCGGCGCGGAGCGAGTGAATCCACAGATTGAGTGCGTTCATTTGGTCCCCTTCTCGTATTCGTCAAGCAGTTTGCGAATCTCCGCCAGTTCCTGCGGCGAGGCTTTCTGCGCGGCCAGCGCCCCCATCACCATGCTGGCGGCGGATCCGCCAAAGGCGCGCTGCAGCAGGTCGCCGGCAATCTGACGCTGCGTCCAGGCCTGCGGCCGGGTGGCGCGATAAATGTGCGCGCGGGCCCGTTCGTCGCGGCGCACCAGTCCTTTTTCCGCCATAATCTGCATGAATTTCAAAACGGTGGTGTATTGCGTCGGCTTGCGGCGGGAGACTTCGGCGTGAACGTCGCGGACCGTGCTGGCGCCGCGGCTCCAGAGCACTGCCAGGATTTCGAGTTCGGCTTCGGTGGGCCGCGGCAGATCAGTCGGTTTGGGATGCATCCTACGAAAACATTACTACGAACTAGTTCGTGTGTCAAGAGCCGTTTTGCGCTTTCCGCGTTTGTCCGCAATTCCTAATGCGCCACCGGCGCATAATGAATGGGATGGAGGATCCCGCACTGATCGCGCGCGCCGCCGCTTTTCATCCATGGGACGCCATGGCGCCGGCGGCTCTGGCCGGCATTCTGAAACGGGGACCATTCGAGCGAACAGCCGAAACCGGCAGCGGCGGCAGCACCATGGTGCTGTCCCACGCCAGCGACGGGCACACGGCATTTGCGATTGAAGACGACAACCGCACCATCACCGGATTGCGCAATCAGGCCGACCTTCACGCGGACCGTGTGACCTTCGTGGAAGGCGAGACCAGGGACACACTGCCCGCATTCCGGTTCGACGGAGAGCTCGACCTGGTGCTGCTGGATGGTCCGCATGCTTATCCCATGCCGCAACTGGAGTTCGCCTATCTGTTTCCCAAACTTAAGACCGGCGGATGGCTGGTGCTGGACGATATCCAAATTCCTTCGGTGTATGAGCTGTTTCAATTCTTGCGGCAGGAACGCGGCGTGGTGCTGGAGGAAGTGATTGTACGCACAGCTTTCTTCCGGCGGGTGAGTGCGGTGCAACATCATCCGGACGGGTGGCCGCTGCAAGGAATGAACCGGCGGACCATCTGGAAGTATTCGTGGCGCGACCGGCTGAGGCGGATGCTGGGCCGCGAGTAAGCCGCAGCAACCGACCCTTGCACCGCGCGCGCCGTTCATCTTTGCGGCAGTGCCGTTCGCCGCCCGGCATGAGCGGTTCGCCAAGGCGCAGGTGACCTTCCGAACGAGGGATTGGTATCATTAGTCTTATACATGACGCTCAAGGCCCTAATATCTTTTATCATCGTACTGTCGAGTACGCCAGGCGCCTATACGCAACAGAAATTGCCGGCTCAGATTCCCACCGCGGCACGGGAACGCCTGTCCCGGTTGATTCCCAACCCGCCGCCGGCGCGTGCCATTGCCCAGGAGCAGCCGGCCTTCTACACTTCCTCCACGCTTTACGAATACATGGATGGCGCCGCGGACGGTTTCCAGGATTACGATGTCCAGGCGGTTTTCCATCGGGACTTCAAGGCGGGTCCCGTGGACGTCACGGTGGATATTTTCGATATGGGCGCTCCGGAGAACGCTTTTGGCGTTTACGCGGCGGAGCGGTCGCCGAAATACGATTTTGTCACGATCGGCGCCGAAGGCTACCGCAATGAGGGCATACTGAACTTCTTTCAGGACCGCTACTACGTGAAGCTGGCCGCTTTCGGAGAAGGAGCCGACGCCGCGCTACAGCAATTTGCGGCGGCAATTTCCGAAAGAGCCGGCGGAGAAAAGGGCTTTCCGGCCTTGCTCTTAAAGCTGCCGGACGCGGGCCGGAAGCCGCGAACGGAACGCTACCTCCGCAAGGATCCGCTCGGCCAGCCGTTTCTTGGCCCGGCCTATCAGGCCGTATACGAACGCGAAGGGGGCGAGAGCACTCTGATGGTTTGCGTCGCCGCGAACGCCGCGGACGCCCTGTCGAGGGTGAAGTCCCTGGAGGCCCACTTCCGCACTACGGGCCAGTGGAGCCCGGCGCCGGAATTCGGAACCGGGGCGGCTCGTGGCAGCAACAGCTTTGAGGGTACGCTTGTCGCCGCGCCAGGCGGACGCTACGTGGTGATTCTGCTCAACCCCTCCGGCAACTCTGGAGCGTTTTTCCAGGACGCGGTGGCGCGGCTCCGTTAGAGGAAGGTAGAACACAAATGGATACGATGACATCGCACTCGCGCAGGCTGTTTCTCCGGCAAGGGGCCGCGGCGGGGCTGGGCCTCTGCGCCAGCCCGCTGCTCATTGACGCACAGGGCGCGGCGCCGTCCCTGGCCATCGCGCACTACAAGAGTTCACCTCAAGCGGCTGACGGCATTGCCGAGGAAGCACGACGGCTCACGCAGGAATCCGTGGCTGCCCTGGGCGGAATGGGACGCTTCATCAGCCGCGGAGACGTGGTCTGGATCAAGCCGAATATTGGCTGGAACCGCAGGCCGGAGCAGGCGGCCACCACAAACCCGGACGTGGTCGCGACCCTTGTGAGCCTCTGCTACCAGGCTGGCGCGAAGAAGGTCATCGTCAGTGATAATTCCTGCAATCCGTCCGTGGCCTGTTTTGCGCGCAGTGGAATCCAGCAGGCGGCGCAGAAGGCCGGAGCCGATTCGTTCATCATGGACGAGCGCAAATTCCGGGCAACCGAATTGAAGGGCAAAGCGCTCCCGCGCTGGGACCTCTACAGCGAGGCACTGGGCGTCAACAAGCTGATCAATGTCCCCATTGTGAAGCATCACGGTCTGTGCAAAGCCACCCTGGGGATGAAGAACCTGATGGGGATCGCCGGCGGCGAGCGCTCCCGCTTCCACCAGGACCTGAACAACACGCTGGCCGACCTGGCCGCGTTTATCCGCCCGGCGCTAGTGGTGATGGACGGCATTCGTGTGCTTACGGCCAACGGTCCGGTGGGCGGCAATCTTGCCGATGTGCAGCGCCGGGACACGGTGGTGGCCGGAACGGACCAGGTTGCCGTCGATTCCTTCGGCGCCACACTGCTCGGCTTGAAGCCCCAGGATATCGGTTACATCGTGGAAGCCAGCAACCGCCGGCTGGGAACCATGGCGTTCGAATCCTTGCAGCCGAGGCGGATCGACCTGTAGCAGCGAGGTCTTTATCGCATTATGGCAAGACCAAGAACATCGACGGTGGTTTGGCTGCGGCGCGGCAGCCAGATGTGCTTTTTCGGTCTGTTTCTCTACCTTTTCCTGCAAACGGTCTACAAACCGGTGAACGAGACGGGAAAGGGCATCAAGTTCTTCTTCCAACTGGATCCATTGACGGGACTCTCGACCGGGCTTGGCGCCAGGTCCCTGGCGTCGGGGCTGCTTCTTGGGAGCATCACACTGGCAGCCACTTTCCTGGCGGGACGGTGGTTCTGCGGGTGGGTTTGTCCCTTCGGGACGTTGCATAACCTGATGACGGGTTTTCGTGCAAACCGGGCCAAGGACAAAATCGCGGAGGGAGGATATTCCGGCTGGCAGAAAAGCAAATACTATATTTTGGCCTTGATGCTGACCGGGTGCCTGTTTGGCTTGAATCTCTTCGGACTCTTCGATCCGTTTTCATTTTTCTACCGCTCCCTGGCGACCGTGGTATTTCCGGCGTTCAACGATGCCGTGACGACGCTTTTCACCTGGGTCTATCAGGCGGATCCAGGCTTGGGAAAACTCAAAGTCACAGCGATCACCGAGCCCGTCTATGAAGTGCTGCGGCGCCACGCGCTGTCGGCCTCGCAGCAGCATTACCACGGTACGCTGCTGATCGCCCTCGTCTTCGTCGCGGTGGTCTTCTTGAATTTTTATCGCGCACGCTTCTGGTGCCGGTATATCTGCCCGTTAGGTGCGTTGCTCGGGGTTGCGGGCAAGAACCCCCTGTTCCGGCTGAGAAGGAGCGCCGATGCGTGCAACAACTGCGGTGTTTGCGTGGCCGATTGCCAGGGCGGCGCCAACCCAGCCGGCGCGGACTCCTGGAAGCCGTCGGAATGCTTCTATTGCTGGAATTGCAGTTCGGCCTGCCCTCGAGAAGCGCTCACATTCACAGCGGGCGCGGCTACATTGGTCGCTGCTAAGGAGGAGGTGCCGCGATGATGAGCATTCCGCGCTGGATCAAAACCTTCTTTTCGCCGCCGCGCCATGAGCGGCTGAACCTGGGCCGCCGCGCGCTTTTATTGGCAGCAGCCGCCGGGGCCGGAGGCGCGTCTCTGGCACGGATCGGAGCAACGGAAGGGCAGCAGAGTTTCTCTCCGTCACTCATCCGTCCTCCGGGCTCCGCCCCGGAGGAAGAGTTTCTGGGCCGGTGCGTGCGCTGCGGGGAGTGCATGCGGGTGTGCCCCACCAATGCGCTGCACCCGGCATCGGGCGAAGGGGGCTGGACCGGCCTGTGGACTCCGGTGTTGAAGATGAGGACGGGCTATTGCGACTACGAGTGCAGCCTGTGCTCACAGGTTTGCCCGACGCACGCGATTCAAATCCTGACCCTGGAGCAGAAGCAGAAAATCCGGATCGGCACGGCGTTTTTCGACCGCAACCGCTGCCTTCCTTACGCCTCGGCGCGCACGTGCATTGTTTGCGAGGAGCACTGCCCCACTCCGAAGAAAGCTATCTGGTTCGAGGAGGTATCGGTGCTTGGGGCCGACGGCGTGCGGGTTACGGTCAAGCAACCCCGTGTCAACCTGGACCTGTGCACGGGATGCGGTATCTGCGAAAACAAATGTCCGATCGCGGATCAGCGCGGTGTCTATGTGACGAGCGTCGGTGAGTCGCGTCATCCCAAGAACCAGGCCCTGCTTACCACCGGAAGCGACAGTTCAATGGGCTACTGACTTGAAGTGAGTGGAACCTGATTTTGGGAATGCGAACATTTCGGACTGCAAGAGGAGAAGATATGAACGAGAAGCTCGACCGAAGGGAATTCCTAGTCAAGCCGGTTCAGTGGGCGGCCGCGGCGGGGCTGCTGAGCGGTGTAGGGCCGTCGCTGGTGGCGCAACAGCGCGCGGCCCAGGACGGGGCGAAGATCCTGACCCGAACTCTGGGCAAGACCGGTATCCAGTTACCCATTGTCAGCATGGGCGTGATGAATGCGGACGTTCCAGGGTTGATTCGGCGGTCGTATGAAGTGGGAATGCGCCACTTCGATACGGCTGCCTCTTACCAGGGCGGGCGCAACGAAGAGATGGTCGGCGGCATGATCAAGGAAATGGGCGTTCGCGAAAAAGTGGTAATCTCCACCAAGGTTGCCTTCCGTGGGCAGGCGTCGTGGAGCGGCCCGCAGGCGCGGAACGTCTTCCGGCAGACCTTTGAAGGAAGTTTGAAGCGCCTGCAGATGGACCACGTCGACATCTTGTATCACCACATGGTCGAGTCCGCCGAGCAGGCTCGGGCCGAAGGACCTCTGCAGGCTCTGATGGAGTTGAAGAAGGAAGGCAAGACCCGGTTTATCGGTCTTTCGATGCACCAGGGCGCCGTCGTAGTGTTACCGGAAGCCGTCCGTCTCGGCATGTTGGATGTCTGCCTGGTCGCCATCAATTACACCCTGGCATCCAACCAGGCTCTGTTCGATGCCCTGGAGCAGACCGCCAAGGTGGGCATCGGCATCGTGGCAATGAAAACGCAGGCTGGCGGCTTGTCGCGGCCCGATCCGAAGTTGCCAAGAACACTACCGCCCCACAGCCAGACCGCCTTGCTCAAGTGGGTCCTGCATCACCCGTTTATCACCACAGCCATTCCGGGATTCACCACGTATGAGCAGTTGGAACAGAACTTCACTGTTGCATCCAACCTGGAATACACCGGCGCGGAAAAGGAATTCCTCGCCGACAAGACGTTTACCGCCGAAGCGCAATTCTGCCAGCAATGCGGTGAGTGCCGCGGGGACTGCCCGCGCGGCGCGGATATACCCGCGCTAATGCGCTCGCACATGTACGCGGTGCAATACCGCAACGGCGAGATGGCTCGCGCAACGCTCGCGATGCTCGAACGCGGGAAGGGTCTGGATGCCTGCGCCGGATGCACCGAATGCCAGGCGACATGCCGGAACCATGTCAACATCGCCAACAAGATCGCGCATTTAAGAGCGTCGCCGTTTGCGGCTGCATAAGGTAGACGCCCCGAATCCGGCCGGCGGCCGGGCTCCCGGCATGGAGCAGAGCCTGGCTGCCTCGCGCGTACCAAATGGAAGCGAGAGAGAAAATGCGTGCAGTGGGATGTTTCACTAACACGCTCGCCGGCGGTGTGGCCAGGCCTCCCGCAGCGGGGAAGCCGTTCCCACATTTGCTCCGCGGTTCAAACTGCGTCACAGTAGATATAGATATGCGCAAACATCTGCAAATGTTAATTCTCGGCCTGAGTTTGACCGCCCTGGCGGCGTTCGCCCAGACCAAGCCCGCGTTCGAAGTGGCGTCCATCAAGCCGGCGGCTCCGCTCGACATGGCAAAGATCGCGGCGGGCGTTCAAAATGGCGAAATGCCGAAGCTTGGTGCGCATGTCGACGGCGCTCGCGCCGAGTACATCTACATGTCGCTGAAGGAGCTGATCATCACGGCGTACAAAGTGAAGCCGTACCAGGTGACCGGCCCGGATTGGATGGCCACCACGCGGTTCGATATCATGGCCAAACTGCCGGATGGGTCCACCAAAGCCGAAGCACCGAAGATGCTGCAGGCGCTGCTGGAAGATCGCTTCAAGCTGACCTTGCATCATGAAACCAAGGAGAACCCCGTGCTGGCGCTGGTGGTTGCCAAGGGCGGCTCCAAGTTGCAGGAATCCACCACGGCCCCCGTAGCGGTTGATGAGAGCGTGCCGCTCAAACCGGGCGAAATGAGTGTCGACGGCCCCGACGGCCCGGTCCGCGTGACGGTCAGCAAGACTGGCGAATCCACGGTGAATATGGGCCTGAAAGGCACCATGCATTACAAGATGGACCCGGCCACCATGAGCCTGCACCTGGATGCCAGCCAGTTGGAAATGTCGGGCCTGGCCGATATGTTGACGCAGTTTTCGCAAATCGGCGGCGCCGGCAACAAGCAGGTGATGGATATGACGGGCCTCAAAGGCTATTACCAGGTGTCGCTGGAATTCTCGCTGGCCGATCTGATGGCCATGGTGCGGGCGTCGGGCATGGACGTGCCGGCAGGGGCGGGGGGCGCGCCTGGCGCAAACCCCACGGGGGTTGCAGCCACCGATCCCACGGGTTCCACGTCGCTTTTCGCCGCCGTGCAGGCTCTCGGCCTCAAGCTGGAACAGCGCAAGGCCATGACCGACCAACTGGTGGTCGACCACGTGGAAAAAAGTCCGACGGAGAATTAGCCGGGTTGGAAAGCGGCTCGACAACGCAGCGGGGTCGTAAGCTTGCTAACGCGCGCGGCTCTGCCCCCCAAAGGCGCCCCCACCTTACGGGTGAAGTGTGAAGCCAGCCGCATCCAGGTCGGCGAATAGAGATTCACGCTGCGCGGCGCTCAGCTCCACCAGCGGCGGACGTACGGTCGCCCATTCGGCATCGGCGAAGGCCCGCGCAACAATCGATTTCAATGCGGGAATCATGGGATACTTCTGCATCATGGCGCGAGTGGCGGTGAGATTTTCCTGCAGGTGGTCCGCACCTGCCGTGCGCCAGTTTTCGAAGAGTTGGTGGATGGCGGCCGGATTCACGTTAGCGGTGGCGCTGATGCAGCCTACGCCGCCATGCCGCAGATTGGCAAGCAGGAAGACTTCGCTGCCGGCGAACACGCGGAAGCCGGTTGCGGCGAAAGCCTCCAGCACAGCCTGGGTGTTGTGCCAATCCCCCGAGCTATCCTTGATGCCGGCGACAGCTTCCGGATAGCGTTTGAGCAGGCGTTCGATGAGGGGCAGCGAAATCGACACCTGCGCCACCGGCGGAATGTGATACAGGTACAGGCGCAGACGCGAATCGCCCACGCGCTCAATCACTTCGGAAAAATTGCGGAACAGGCCTTCGTCACTGACGCCCTTGTAATAAAATGGCGGCAGCATCAGGACGGCGGCGCACCCCAGGCCCACGGCGTGCCCGGTGAGCCGGACGGAATCGGTCAGCGAGCAACAACCAGTGCCGGGCATCAGGCGCGCGGGCGAAACCGCGTGGGACACCAGGTATTCCAGCAGCGCCATCCGCTCTTCCACGGAAAATGAATTGGCTTCGCTATTGGTGCCGAAGGCGGCCAGACCGGAACAACCGTTGGCCAGCAGCCAGCGGGCGTAGCGCGCGAAGCGTTCGGGATCTGGAGACAGGTCCGCGTGGAACGGCGTGATGGCGGGTGCCCAAACGCCGGCGGGAGCACTCGGAATCATATTGGCCTAGCTTCCCGCTACCCACGCCATGCCGTCCACCAACTTGCCTGCGTCGATAAGGCGAGTCACCTTCCAGCTAGAGGTGCTGATTTCGGCCACCTTGCCGCTCTTGTCACAAGAAACATAGGCTACCCGGCCATCGGGCCGAATGAGCACTTCCTGAGGCGCGTCCGGAACGTCAATCGTCTGTACCACCATCATGGTCTTCAAGTCCACCACGGCAATCTGCTTGGCCGTCCTGCAGGGCGCCAGCAGAAACCGTCCATCGGGTGTGGGCGCGCCGCTATAGGCAGCGGAGGGCAGCGGCACCCAGGCCTTCACCTTATTGGTAGCGGTGTCAATCACGGCAAGCCGCGGCTTCGTTTGATCGCCCGTGAAAACCATGCTGTCGTCCATGGAGACGGCGATGCGCTGCGTGTTGCCGGAGATCGGAATCACCGTGATGACGCGGCGGCCCACCAGATCGATGACGGAAACGGTGCCTGGCCCGACGTTGGCTGTGTAGCCGCGCTTGCCATCGTGTGAAATCGCCAACATGTGCGATTCCGGCTGTCCGGTGGGGATCTTGCCGATCACCTTGAGGCTCTTGGGGTCGATCACCGAAATGGTCTGCTCCAGTTCGGTCGTGACGTAGAGCAGATTATTCTTCGCGTCGTAGATGGGGCAGTGCGGACGAATCCCGCGGCCGAAATCGAGAGTGCCGGCGATCTTGCGAGTGGCCGCGTCGATCACCACCATAACTTTTCCATCCGTGCCGGGCTGCCCCACGCCGGCATTTCCATAGATCGGCACGTAGATGAACTTCCCGTCCGGCGAAGCGGCGAGCTCGTGTCCGGTGATGTCGCCCTCGTCCACGGCGGCCACTTGTTTGCCCGCCGCGGTGTCGATGAAGCCGACCGTGTGATCCCCTTTATTAGCGACTACCAGGAATCCAGGAGACGCAGCGCGGAGCGGCAGCACGGCGGCGATGGCGCAGAAAGTCAGAATGCGAAGCGACGGGGTAAGCATACTGGAACAATCTATCACGTTCACGCGCGAAGGCGCGGATGGCAAGATGCAGTGCGGTTCGCGAGAGAGTCGTTATACTGCCAGCTTCTTGTGATAGGTCATGTCGCGCGGGTCAAACTTGGCTCGGATCACCAGCCGGCCCAGGCGCGTGGAGAAATCGACTTCGTGGTCGTTCTTTCCGAAATCAAAGAAGTCTTTCTCGAAGCCGAACAGGAAAATACTCCCCGCGTTGGCTTGCCGCTGGACGATGCCAGGCTGCGCCCGGTCCTTATCCTTAGGCTGCAGAGATGTGAATTGCTTGATATCGTCCAGCATCTTCTTATCGTCGTCCTGCTGCTGGGAGTTCGAGGAACTGGAGCCGGAGCCGGAATCGGATCTGGAATCCTGGTCCTGATCCTGACGCCGGCGGTCGGAAAGGTAAGGGAAATCGATGATACTGATGACGTAGTGATTGGCGAAGGCGTCTGGCAGCGGCGCCTTCAAGGCGTCCAGAATGGGCTGGGCGCTTTCCCAGCGGACCGTACCTTTATAAGTGGACAGTTGGCTGCCGCCGTTCCCCTGACCGCCGCGTCCGCCGCCCATGCCACGGCCGCGCGGGCCGCCCATACCAATGCCGCCGATGCCGATGCGCGGCATTCCCCCGCCCTGCCCGCCCGGATAGCCGCCACCATTGGGGTTGCCGTTGGGCGAGCCGTTGCCGTAGCCGCCGTTATTATTGCTGCCCGGCGCGTAAGTGGCCGTCACTTCCTTGGCCCAAGGGGATTTCGTGGTGAGGCGGTCGATTTCGTCCTGGCTCCACTTGGACGCGTCCTTCTTATTCCAAAAGTCCGAGTAAACGGTGGCTTGCAAGACATTCCACGGTGTCACCGCGGCGCCGGCCAGCGCCAGGATGGCGCGGCGGCTGATGGGAGGCAGACTGACGGGTTGCGGCATGCTTTTTCGACGTACCGGCGGAACTCTGCGTTTCCCGAGGTTTACAAGTTTTTGGTCATCAGGAAGCCGTCTGTGCCATCGTCATAGTACCGCCGGACGACGCGGATCTTCACAAATCCGTATTTTACGTAGAACCGCTGCGCCGGGCGGTTCCGGACCCGGACCATCAGGTTCAGGCGTTCCACCTCGCGGCGCCGCAGACGGCGGATTGTCGATTCCAAGAGCCGCGAAGCCGCACCTTTGCGCCGTTCAGCGGGTTGGACAGCTATGGAAACGATCTCCGGCCGTGGCCGGGTGCAGGTGAGCATATACCCGCAAATGCTCCCGCGCCTCACCAGGACGAGAAAGAGATCCCCACAGGTGTGGAAATATTCTGCAAACAGGTTGCGATCGTATGCGTCGCGAGGGAAAATCGCCTGCTCGATTTGCAGGATTCTATCCATATCGGAGAGGCGGAAACGCCTTATGGTGAATTCAGAGGCCATTCTGGTATCCTTTATTTTGGCGCACTTGGAGCCCCTGGGGAACCGTTGGGACAGAAAAAACGCAAGAAACAAGAACAGCCTCTTGACAAGGATTTCGGACAGCCGCATACTGAAATAGAGATGCAACTGAGTGGCAACTGCGAAAATCCGGAGCCGATCCAGGGAAGCCTTGTAGATCTCCGGCGCGGCGACGCGGCGATTCTGGACGGCATCGATTTGCCACAGGATGAAGCGCGGCGCCTGATGGAGTTGGGATTCTTGCCTGGGATGCGAATCACGGCTGGGCGGAGCGCTCCAGGTGGCGATCCGCAAGTGTTTCAGGTGGACGGTTCGGAAATTGCGCTGCGGCGGGAAACCGCGCGGCGTCTGAAAGTGCGCCGCCCCGCGCAGACAGCGAAGCCGGCGCAGTTGCCGAGGGGATAATGAGCGGTTGTAGCGACTGCCAAAACTGTGGAACAACGACGGCGGTACTCCCCTTTCCGGGACCGGCGGCAGCCACTAAGACAGTCGCGGTAATCGGCCCCCCGAACTCCGGCAAGACCACCCTCTTCAACCGCCTTACAGGCCTTCGCCAGAAGGTCGCCAATTTTCCCGGCGTCACGGTGGAGCAGCATACCGGAATTGCCATGCTGGCGGATGGCCGCCAGGTGCAACTGATTGACCTTCCCGGCGTGTACAGCCTTTCGCCGCGCTCCGAAGACGAGCAGGTGGCGTTCGATGTACTCACCGGCCGGCGCAGCGATACGGCCAAACCCGAAGCCGTGTTACTGGTGCTCGATTCCACAAATCTGGCGCGCAACCTGATGCTGGCCGCTCCGATTCTGGCGCTCGGCATGCCGACGCTCGTGATCCTCAACATGGCGGACGATCTTGCGAGCCGTGGCGGCAAGGTGGATCTGAAGAAGTTGTCGGCGGAACTCGGTGCTCCGGTGGCGTTGATTGCAGCACGCCAGGGCACGGGTGTGGAGCAGGTCTTCGACTTCCTGGCCGGCGCCATGCCGAAGCCGGAGCCGATCCAATTGCCGGTACTGCAGGACGTGCCGAAGTGCCGCGCCTGGGCCGGGCATGTCGGCGACCAGGCGGCCTATCGCGCTCCCATTCCACCCAAGTGGACGCGCCGGCTGGATGCTCTGTTTCTGCACCCGGCGTGGGGACCGCTGATCTTCATCGCGGTGGTGGTGGGAATCTTCCAGACGATTTTTGGAATTGCCGCGCCGTCACAGGTGGCGGTCGACCGGCTGATGCAGGGACTCGGCAACTGGGTTGCAACTGTAATGTCCGCTTCGCTCCTCCGGTCGCTGATCGTCGACGGCATCCTGGGCGGCGTGGGCTCGGTGATCGCCTTCCTGCCCCAGATTCTTTTGCTTTTCCTGTTCATAGGAATCCTGGAGGATTCCGGCTACCTTGCGCGCGCCGCGCTGATTGCCGACCGCACCATGGCAAAGGTGGGGTTGCAAGGCAAGTCGTTTATCCCGCTGCTTTCGGCTCATGCCTGCGCCGTGCCCGCCATCCTGGCCACCCGCACCATCGAAAATAAGCGCGACCGCATCGCCACCATTCTGGTAGCGCCCTTCATGACCTGCTCGGCGCGGCTGCCCTTCTATATTCTGATTGTGGCGGCCTTCATTCCCAAGAAGCAACTGCTGGGGCCATTCCTCTCGGAAGGCGCGGCCGCCATGCTGGGGCTCTACATTCTGGGATTTGCCATGGCCGTATTCACGGCGCGCGTATTGAAATCGTCCATCCTGAAAAGCAGCCGGGCGCCGTTTCTGCTGGAGATGCCCTCGTACCGCTGGCCCACGCTCCATTCCCTAGCGCTGCGGCTGCTGGACCGCGCCAAGGTATTCTTGCACCGCGCCGGCACCATCATCCTGCTGGTAACGGTGGTGATGTGGGCGATGGTGAATGTTCCCTACACCAACGGGCATCCGCCGAAAATTGAAAATAGTCTGGCGGGAGTGGCCGGCCGCACCCTGGAGCCAATCATCAAGCCGCTGGGCTTCAACTGGAAGATCGGCATCGGCCTGATTACCGCTGTGGCCGCGCGCGAAACCATGATCTCCACGCTGGGGACCATTTATGGGATGGACGAAAAGACCAATAAAGAAGGGTTGGAGACAGCTATCCATCACGACCTGACGCCCGGTGGCGCAGTGGCGCTGCTGGTCTTCTTCGCTTTCGCCATGCAATGCATTTCCACCATCGCCGTGGTGCGGCGCGAAACCGGCGGCTGGAAATGGCCCGCCGCGCAATTCGCCTATATGACGACAGTGGCGTACGTCGGAGCCTTCGTAGCCAACCACCTGATTCACTAAGCGGGCGGTCGCGTCCATACAGTTACCGATAAGCCCTAGGACTTCAGGACCGCTTGTATGCCGAATCGGCCCTTTCGGGGGCTGCGTCTCGAACAGAAGTGTTCGAAAATACGAGTGTGAATGGCAGCGAATTCCTGCGGAAGGTGAAGGCGGTGGCGCGACGCAACAAACTCACGTACCGCTGGGTGCCCGAACGCGGTTCGGGGAGCCACGGCACGGTTTACGTAGGTGCCAAGTTCACAATCGTGAAGGATCTGAAAAAGGGAACTGGGTCCTGGATTGCTGTCGGACATGTTGAAGCAGATTGGCATTCGCAAGGAGGACCTCTAATGTTCACGGCGACGTATCCGGCAAGTTTCCTGGTTGAAGACCACGGGAAAGGGTTTCATGTCCGATTTCCGGATCTGCCCGAAGCTCTAACAGGGGGGACTGATCTCGACGACACCAAAGTACAGGCCGCGGACTGCCTGGCCGAAGCCCTCGCGGGACGCATCCGGCGCGGAGATCCGATCCCCGATCCCTCCAAGATTAAGCGGAGGCAGCACGTGGTGAGTGTTCCTCTCTACCTGGCTCCTAAGCTTGCGCTCTACTTGACGATGCGTGAGATTGGCCTGCGGAATACGGACTTGGCAAGACGTCTCGGCGTCAGCGAGACGGTTGTACGTCGCATGCTGGACCCGAAACACGATACGAAACCGGAGAAAATTCAAGCCGCGCTTGAAGAACTGGGCAAGAGGATCGTCTTGAGTTTCGAAGACGCGGCATAGCGCTGGCTCCCGCCGTCGGATTCCGATAAGCCCACTTCACAACCGGAAACGTCAGGCGGCCGTCAACTTCGTCACGCGCAGCCGCTTACGGTTTAGTTCCGCATGCCACAGGTCATACTGAAGCTGCTGATTCAGCCAACTCTCCGCGCTGGTACGGAAAGCAATCGATAAACGCACAGCCATCTCCGGGCTGATACCCGCACGGCCGTTGAGGATGGCGGATAGCGTTTTGCGGCTCACTCCGAGACTTCGCGCAGCTTTCGTGACAGTCAAGTTCAGGGGCTCGAGGCACAGCGCCTTGAGAACCTCACCCGGGTGTGGCGGATTGTGCATCCTCATATTCACCTCAATGGTAGTCTTCGTAGTCGACGCGGTTCATATCCCTCTCGGTACATGTGAATGTGACGCGCCAATTGCCGCTGACCTTAACGGCCCACGTGCCCTTCTCGCACCATGGAGTTGGTGCAGATCCAAACCAGGCAGGTCCATGTCCTGGGCGGTCATCGCGACGTTTAACAGACCTAGGATCAGCCGGAGCCGGTTGGCGTGTTTCGCCTGGATTCCTGACTTGGCACCCGTGGCGAAGAACCGTTCGAGTCCTTTGTGCCGGAATCCGCTGATCGCCACAAAACCAGTGTAACCCATATGGTTACAGTTTGCATATGGCTTCGCGCTCCGGTGGGGTTGTGATCGGGTTCCGGTCGATACGGCCTTATCGGTAATTTGACCTGTTTACTTGGCCGCGTAGTCCGAATTCACAGATCTGCCTGCCGCCGCCTTCTGGCCGGACAGACTAATGCGCTTCGGCGGCCTCTTCATATACCGTCGTGAAAAACTCCCGCGACGCCGGTGAGCAGCCGATATGCAGGTTCTCGCTTCCTTCCTCCACGAAACCCAGGTAGCCGTCCCAGCCCAGATCATCCAACACGAAGCGCAGACATTCCAGCTCACCGGGCGGCAGGCCGGAGTAATCGATGTCGAACACCTGGCCGGAAGCGTGCGCCAGGCCTTCGCGCTGCGACGATTGCAAAGCGTCTGCGGATTCCACCAGTGAAGTGACGGGCAGCGGCTCGAACGGCTGCGGCGTGGGACGCAAGGTATCGTAAAGGCGGCGCGTTTCGAAAGCCACGTAGACCAGCGCGCCCAGAGCGGCGCGCGAGGCGGCAGGCAAACCGCCATCCAGGCGGAGCGAATAACCGAAGAACTCAGGCCGGTCGAAGGCAGGGGCCAGACTGGCAGCCGCGCGAAGGTCCTCGGCCGTATGAAACACCAGATCGTCGCGGCGGAGCCAGACCGAAAGACGATGCGGGGCGCGTGGACCAGTGGCGAATTCGCTCTTGTATTGGCGCTGCAAGGTGGTAAAAGCGGCCGGATCGCGCCGATAGAGATCCAGCAATTCCTCAGCGCGCCGGATGCGGAAATAGTAAGTGGGCGAATAGTCGCGCTGCATCTGCTGGCTGACGGCCTGATACAATTCACGATTCCAGGCCGGGCTGGAGGAGAAAAACATGCGGGGCACCGTGATCTGATCTTTGGGGATGCCGCGGGCGTGGCGTGTGAGGTCGAGCATTTCGCCGACGCAGCCCTGGCCGCAATGGTAAGCGAAAATGGCCCAATCGCGGCCGCCGAACTTTTGTTCCATTCCGGCTAAGTACATGGCTGCGGCGGGAATGGCGCGGCCGGGAGTCAAACGATCGTCGCGCACGGTGACAGTGTACGGTTCGCGATGGCTGACTGTCTTGAACTTAGTGGTGTGGTTCTTGGTGGTGACGGCCACTTTCTCCTTCGTGACGTGATAGCGCGTGGCGTGCGTCACTTTCAGGCCCATCCCGCGCGCGGTGCCTTCCGAGATCTGCATGATGCCTTTGGGACCGGACGGGCTCTCTGCGCGCGGATCGCCCCAACTTTCCAGATAGGCGACGGCTTCCAGCAAGGACTCCGGAAACCCGCTGTGTTTGCAAGCGGATTGGAACAAAGCGCGCAGCTTGGGGTCGGCCGTGATGCGGCGGGCGCCCGCCAGGGCTTCCGGTTCGCGCATGATGGCGAAGGTTTGCGATTCGATCATCCGGGACGTGCGGAGTTCGATCTGGTCAGCCGACAGATCGTCGCGATCCGCTCCAATGCCAATGATGCGATGGGCGGGAGCGAAGGTATCGGGAGGCGCCGCGGGCACGGCCGGGACCAGGCACAACAAAAGGATGAAGGGTAGCCTCATCGCTATCTATTCAGACGCGCTGCGACACCGCATGGTAACGCGATTCGCGCAGCACCAAAGTCCGAAAGATAGAGCGCCTGAGGGAGGAACGTCACGCTACGATAAGAACCTGAGGCCATCGGCGGCGAATGACACGTCTCGACAGCTACCTGGCGTATGCGGAATCCCACCGTGCGACCGTATGCGCGATCGGCGGCCTGATGATTGGGACGATCGCCTGGTTGGACTGGGAACTGCCCGACACATCGGTAGGCTTCCTGTACCTGGTGCCAGTTCTGCTGGTTGCGCCAGCGCTGCGGGGCTATCAGATTCTGATGATGGCGGCTCTGTGTGGCTACTTGCGGGAGGCTTTGGATCCGCTGCAGGCGACCGGGAGCAGTGGCGTGATCGCTCCCATGGTTCCGAACCCGGCAGATTGGATCGCCGGTTCCTTCGGGCGGTTCACTGTGGCGGCGTGCGGCTTCGCCATGACCGCCTTCTTCGTGCGGGAGTTGAACCAGCGGCGCCAACTGCTGACCGAGCACCTGGCGGAACGGGAGCGGCAGATGCTCCGTCAGAAAGAAGCTGAATTGCAGGTTCGCATGCTGATTGAGACCAGCCCGCTGGCCATCCTAACGCTGGATGCGACGGGAAGAGTGGTCCTAGCCAACGAGTCGGCGCGCCAGTTGCTGGCGTCCGGTGCGGACCAACTGCAAGGCGAACCAGTGGAAGCGTACCTGCCGATTTTGCCGCGCATGCTGCACAGCCAGCGCAGCGGCGCCAATATCCGCACCAACGTGGAATGCAAAGCGCACCGGCGGAGCGGTGAAGTTTTCCTGGCGCACGTGTGGCTTTCGACATACCGGACTTCGGAAGGACCTGGATTAGCCGCGGTGATCTGGGATGCTTCGGAAAACCTGCGCGACCGCGAAGGCGCCGGTCTGGATTCAATGATGGCCACATCGCGGGTTCTGATTGGCGCCGTCTCTCACGAGATCCGCAATCTGGCGTCGACCGCAATCTCGGCCCACGCGGAGCTGCCGGTGGACGAAGCGGTGAAAAGCGATCAACGCTACCTCGCGCTGGGCAGCCTGCTTCAGGGGCTCGAGAAAATCGCCTCTTCCGGGCTGCGCATGGCTTCCAGCCGGGACGCGGTGGTGGCCGACCTGGGTACGGTACTCGACGAAACCCGCATCGTGATGGAGCCCGCGCTGCGGGAGACCGGTATTACCGTGACCTGGGAAATGGCCGAAGGGCTGCCCTTGGTGCAGGCGGACCATCACGGACTATTGCAGGCCTTTCTCAACCTGGCGCGAAACAGCGTGCGCGCCCTCGAAAGCTGCGAGCGTCGCACAATGCACATTTCCGCCGAAGTCGAGCGAGATCTGGTGGTGGTGCGGTTTCGCGACAGTGGAGGCGGCGTGGCGAATCCGGAGGACCTGTTCAAGCCATTCCAGCGCGGCGCACAGTCGGTTGGGCTGGGCCTGTTCATTTCGCGGGCGATTCTGCGGTCGCATGGCGGCGGGTTGCGTTACGAACGCGAAGATGCCGGCAGTTGTTTCACGGTGGAACTGTGGCCGGCCGAAAATTCAGTGGAAGCGCAACGATGGGAAAACAAACGCAGCTAATTCGGGCTTTGTTGGTGGACGACCACTCGCTGTTTCGCGAAAGCGTGGCGCGCGTGCTGGCGATGGAGCCGGACCTGGAAGTGGAACACTGCGCCAGCATCCGCGAAGCACTGAATCTGATGGCCCAGCGGACGTTCGATCTGGTGTTGCTGGACCACGATCTGGGCGGCGAGCGCGCTTCCCAGTTTCTGCCAGCGGCCCGGCAGGCCGGATACGAAGGGCGCGTGCTGGTGGTGACGGCGTGGGTCAGCGAAACGGAAGCCACACGGTTGATGCGGCAGGGTGTGTCGGGTATTTTTCTCAAGGAGGCGCCGCTGCGCGACCTGAGCACCAGCATCCGAACCGTAATGGCGGGCGGCACGTGGCTCGACGCGTCGCTGACTCACATGGAGCCGGATGCCGCCACGCGAGGTGAGACTTCCCCGCCCCTGTTTAACGATCGCCAGCGCAAGGTACTGCACTTCGTGTTGGAGGGTTTATCGAACAAGGAGATCGCATGGCGTCTGCAAATCTCCGAAAGCTATGTGAAGGCCATTCTACAAGGATTGTTTCAGAAGACCGGCGTGCGGACACGCGGCCAGCTGGTCCGAGTGGCCTTCGAACAGTACGAAGACCAATTGTGAAGCGATTGTCCGAAAGATACCTACCTGGCAATTCGCGCGTGAGTTATTGTAGACCAATACGCCGGACCTCAGACCCGGCAACCGAGGCATAGGGGTGAGCGCTGCTGTCAAGGCGTAACCCGCTTGCGGGGATTCGAGCGCTGCGGGGAACTCTCAGTCATTGGGCTGTGGATGACGCCGCGGCGCTTGCCGTAGCGGAAAGTCGAATCTGGCGCGGTGCTCATCCCCTATCACACCGAAAACGCAGCGAACCCCCGGACCTGGCAGGCTCTGGCTAAAATAGAAGCGTGCCCACCGCAACCCACTCCCTCCCACTGATTTTGGAACGGCTGCATATCGAACCTGTGAATTCGGGCGCCTGCCACGGCGATTGGATCCCCGAGCCCAGCGGCGGGGAACTGGAGTCCTTCAGCCCGGCGAGCGGGCAGCGGCTCGCGAAGATCCAACTGGCGGGCCCGGCGGATTACGAAGCGGTAGTGCGGCGGGCCCTCGACAGTTTTCAAGATTGGCGGATGACGCCGGCGCCGAAGCGCGGCGAAGTGGTTCGCGAGATAGCGAACGAACTGCGCTTGCACAAAGCCGACCTGGGCGCGCTGGTGTCGCTCGAAATGGGCAAGATTCTGGCCGAAGGCCTAGGCGAAGTGCAGGAGATGATCGACATCGCGGATTTCGCGGTGGGGCTTTCCAGGCAACTCTACGGACTGACCATGCACAGCGAGCGGCCGGGACATCGCATGTACGAACAGTGGCACCCGCTGGGACTGGTGGGAGTGATTAGCGCGTTCAATTTTCCAGTAGCGGTGTGGGCGTGGAATGCGATGATTGCGGCGGTGTGCGGAGATTGCGTGCTGTGGCGGCCGTCATCGGAAACGCCGTTGACTGCCATCGCGGTGCAGAAAATCTGCAACCGCGTGATGGAGCGGCACGGCCTGAAGGGCATCTTCAACCTGGTGATTGGGAAAAGCCGGCCGATTGCCGAAACTCTGATCCACGACACCAGGATTCCGCTGGTGAGCTTCACGGGCTCGACCGAAGTGGGACGGCACGTGGCGCAAGTGGTGGCAGCACGGATGGGCCGGAGCATTCTGGAACTGGGCGGCAACAACGGCATCATTGCGATGGATGACGCCAACCCGGACCTGCTGTTGCGCGCGGTGCTTTTTGGCGCGGTGGGAACGGCCGGACAACGCTGCACCACCACGCGGCGGCTGTTTCTGCAGCGCGGCATTGCGGCGCGGATGACCGGCGCGCTGGTGGATGCGTACCGGCAGGTGATGATTGGCGATCCGCTGGAAGAAGGGACGCTGATGGGTCCGCTGATCAACCGGCAGGCGGTGGCCGACATGATGGACGGAATCCGGCGCATCCGCGAGCAGGGCGGTGAAATTCTGTGTGGCGGCGAAGCGTTGGAAGGCTGTTACGTGCAGCCCACGCTGGTGCGCGCCCGGCCGGACATGCCGATTCTGAAGGAGGAAATCTTCGCTCCGATACTTTATCTGGTGGAGTTCGAACATCTGGACGATGCCATCCACTGGCACAACGACGTGCCGCAGGGACTTTCTTCGGCGATGTTCACCACCAACCTGCTGGCGGCGGAGACTTTTCTGAGCACGCGGGGCAGCGACTGCGGGATTGCGAACATCAACATTGGGACGAGTGGCGCTGAAATCGGCGGCGCGTTTGGCGGTGAGAAGGACACAGGCGGCGGACGGGAATCGGGCAGCGATGCGTGGAAGGCTTACATGCGGCGGCAAACCAACACCATCAACTGGTCGGCGCAACTGCCGCTGGCGCAGGGGATCGAGTTCAAGACGTAAGCGGGTGGCACGGAAGCGGGTCGGCATGAGTGCCGGCGCCGCAGGCAGGCGCCGCAGGCAGGGGTGCCTGCGCCACGACTAGGCTTGATATACTGAGAGGCGCAATCCAGGTTGCAACCCGTCCGCGGAAAGGGATGATCCCACCTGTAGCGTCCTTTAGGCAGCGAGCATTGACTTCTCTTCTGCCCGTGATTGCGGACACCGGGCCATAGAAGGAGAAGTGATGTCTCGTCAGCTACCCGAAAAACCGAACCTCGAATATCTCAAAAAGCAAGCTAAAGAACTGCTCGGCGGCATGCCGCGGGGCAAACTGGCCGATGCGCAACATGCGCTGGCCAAGGAATACGGCTTCCCCACGTGGGCGAAGCTGAAAACGCATGTGGAAGAACTGGAACTCAAGCCGGCGCAGAAATTGAAGGCGGCGGTGTGCGCGAGCGATGCGGCACGCGCGGAATGCGTACTGGATCGCCATCCGGAATTGAAAACGCACATCGACGATCCGCTGCCCGATTACGGTTTCGGTACGCACGCGTTGTTCGCCGCGATGCAGAGGAGCGACAGGGCGACTATCGACGTACTGCTCGGCGCGGGCGCCCACATCAACAAGCGAACCGAGTGGTGGGCAGGCGGATTTGGCCTGCTGGACGATTGCGACCCAAGCTTGCTGGACTTCCTGACGGAGCGGGGCGCGGTGCTGGATGCGCACGCGGCGGCGCGCTTGGGAAAGCTGGCCCAACTGCGGGACATGGTGATGGCCGATGGTGGCGTGGTTCACGCGCGCGGCGGAGACGGGCAGACGCCGCTGCACTTCGCATCGACGGTGGAGATTGCGGAGTTCCTGCTGGCGCATGGCGCCGATATTAACGCACGCGATGTGGATCACGAATCGACGCCCGCGCAATACATGTTGCGCGTGGACCAGAAGCGCCATTACCCGCACGACCGTCAGGATGTAGCACGATTCCTGGTATCGCGAGGATGCCGGACCGACATTCTGATGGCGGCGGCGCTGGGCGACGTGGAGCTGGTGCGGCGTCATTTGGATGCTGATCCCCGATGCATTCGCATGAGCGTATCGGAAGCATGGTTTCCCAAGCAAGATCCGCGGGCAGGCGGCAGCATTTACATCTGGGTACTGGGGCAGCATCGCACAGCGCACACGGTAGCTCGCGATTTCGGGCACGAAGACGTCTTCCAACTGCTGATGGAGCGGACGCCGGATGATCTCAAGCTGGCGCTGGCGTGCGAATTGGGAGACGAAGCCGTGTTTCAGGAATTCCTGGCGAAGTCGCCGGACCTGGCGCAGTCGTTATCGCCAGAAGACCAGCGGAAGTTGCCCAACGCGGCGCAGAACAATAACACGGCTGCCGTGCGGTTGATGCTGAAAGCAGGCTGGCCGGTGGATACCCGCGGAGATATGGGAGCGACGGCGCTGCACTGGGCGGGCTTCCACGGCAATGCAACGATGACTCGCGAAATTCTGCGATCCCAGCCGCCGCTGGAATTGAAATCGCTGGTGCACGACGGAACGCCGCTGGGGTGGGCGCTCTACGGGTCAAACAATGGCTGGCATCGCGACACAGGAGATTACGCTGGAACGGTTCGCGCGCTGTTGGAAGCCGGCGCCGTGTTGCCACCGGATCCGGAATACCTCGAAGCGAGCGAAGCGGTGCTGGAAGTGGTGAGGGACTTTAAGCCAAATTCCGGCCGTTAGTTTTCCGACGGTCTTTCCACGTGGTCGATGATCAGGCACTCCAGCGGACCTTTGCGCGGTTCCAGCTTGAGTTTCAACTGTTCCAGCACGCTCGACAGCACCGTGGACGAAAGATCGCCATCACCCAGGTTGATGGGGATTTCGTAGTCGAACTTCGTGGTGACTCCGGTCTTGTCCAGAACCATGCGGTCCGTGCGCGCAGTCAGCATCTTAGCCATTTGCTCCAAGGTCCGGCCGCAGCCGGTCATCAGATCGGGCTTGCTGTGCGTCTTGCAACCCTCGGCGGCGGGAGTCAGCTTGGGACCGTTCTTGGCCGGCACCAGCGCATAGAAGGAAAGCTCCCTGTCTTCGCGGTGCAAGGACAAATGAAAGCGATCGGCAAGCAGGGTCCGCAGCATCTCCCGCACCTGCGCGTCAGTGGGAGGAGTGGCGCCGGGCGCACGCGCTTCAATGTCGTAGAAGAAGATGGGGCCTTTGGACGCCTCTGCCATCGACGCCTGGACGGACATCTGCACTGGCTTATCCTGTCCCGAACTCCCGAGTGTGGGCGGCACGCCGAGCACCTGGTAATTCTTCACATCGTAAGCGATTCGAACAACGTCGCAAATGCCGGCCCTAGTGAGGGTGACGAGCGTTCCGGAGACGGACAGATCCCCGGCGCTGCAAGGATTACTGGACCGGGCGGCGCGGAAGCCCGCCGCGAACACGTCACTGGGAAAAGACGTCGGCACAACGGATGCGACGTCGAATCGAAGCGCGTCAACCGCGGGATGCGAAGCCGCGACTTGGCCGTAGCCAGAGGGCGCGGCCAGAACAAGCGAGAAGGCCGCGGTTCGGATAATTCTCAACGGACTGGGCTTCATGGTTGCTCCGGCTTGGCCCTCGCGTGCAGCTGCCCGCGCGCTTCTTCGCCCGGGCGTTACTATATATTTACTGCTGATTTACGGTGACGTCAAGCGGAAATCCGTGAAATCCGGAATAATGAAACTCCGGAGTGCTCAGTCTTGCCTGTTGTCAGATATCGGTAGCCATCGCGACGGTTGCGGACCCGGAGGATATCAATTCAATCGCCGTGGTCGTGAAAGCGGACCCGCCAATCGCCGATGCGTAAGCGGAATTCAGTCGGGTGAAGACCGCGAAGCGCATGGACGTTGCCCGCACCGGAATCGGCAAAACGCGGTCGGACGGTCTTGCGCGGCCAAGTCCGCCCGCGCCTGTGCCGAAAGGACTACCCGCTTGGTCACGAAGCGTCCCGGTAGTTCCTTACTTCCTCCATGGTGAGACCGAGTTCAGCGACCACTTGCTCGAAAGGAATCCCCGGGTTGTGTTTGAGCCATTCGCGAGCTTCGGCCGCGGTACGTTCTTCCTCTTCAGTAGTCGGCTCGTCATCGACGGGGGCGTTGGCGAGGGCGCGGGAAACCGGATCGAGCATTACCTCCATCGGATGGACCACGGCAGCGACCTGATCGGGCGCCAACTGGTCGAGCAACGCCGGGCGTGCTGCACTACGTCGCTCATATCTAGCCGTGATTATACGACAGGCGTGGCCGTATCGGATCCCGCTTACCTTCAGGGGCGCAATGGGAAGTAGCCCATGACTCCGGGTTCACCGACAAAAAAATATTCGGGGCTTCACCCTTATATTCCTCCATGAAGGCCAACACTAGCTGGTTCTTCTGCCGCTTGTCGTCCATGAGTCGCGCTGCTTACTCACCGCTCCCATTACCCTCCTTGCGGAGGACCGTTTGGGCCTTCATCCGTTGCCGGACTACTACGCCCGCTGC
>Ga0182030_10005483_pt1 | contig 26917 bp, 24 predicted proteins | sample 812S3MmetaG_FD_121299 | JGI IMG/M metagenome (GOLD analysis project Ga0182030, IMG submission 121299) | Permafrost microbial communities from Stordalen Mire, Sweden - 812S3M metaG (Illumina Assembly) | ecosystem: Environmental > Terrestrial > Soil > Wetlands > Permafrost | place: Sweden...
AGGGAGGAGGGTGGTGGCGGCGAGGGGGAGGATGGAGAGGAGAGTTGTTGTGAGGTACATGTTAAGAGGTGAGAAAGAGATCATGATGGTAGTTCAGATACCGCAGTGTACCTATAATAAGGAAACAATTGGAGCTATTTACAAAGAGAAGTCATTAATGGGATGCTGCCTGAGACGAATGGTGAATCGTACGGTGAAGCTCGGTATCTTCTGATACTCGATAAGAAACGAACCATCCTATCTCCACGTGACCTATAACTTGCCTGCATCAGAGTGCGGTTTTCATGCTTGAGAGAGTTGGACTTATCTATTTTCTCCCTGGCCTCTTTCTTTATATTGCGAGCACTTTGTTTGAGAAAATCTTCAAGCTGTGCACTTCCTTCTAATTCAAGCTCTTGACTCACGTGTATTTTCGCCGAGCCCTGGAGAGATTAGCGCCAAAACTCAACAAGCGAGCCCACGGTGATTCATTTTCGGCTTGAACTTCAACGACGACGATCTTTCATCGACAAACCACTTCAAGCAACTTGTGAGTCTATTTTCATCGAACCAGCATCGGCACCATCGGCACCATCTCTGCCAACTTGTATTCTCGGTTCTGACGTCGCGAGGAATTGGGAAACAGGAGCTAACATCTATCGCCACTTCAGATCGGAAAGACACATCAACTACAACCCGATAACCGCAATCATGGGAAAGGTTCACGGATCCCTCGCTCGTGCCGGAAAGGTCAAGTCTCAGACACCAAAGGTACGATATATTTTGATCCTGGAGATAGAAGTGAGGACTGGGAAGCTGGGCGGAGCTTGAGAGATGAGAATAATAAGGGGCCTCGAGCTCCTATGACGGGGGATTCGGTACATTCAGGCTACGATGAAGAATGATTGCTGATTGATTCATTTCAACAGGTTGAGCCTCAAGAGAAGAAGAAGACCCCCAAGGGCCGCGCAAAGAAGAGAATCACATACACCCGCCGATTCGTGAACGTTACACTCACCGGTGGCAAGAGGAAGGTTCGTATCGCCTTCCCGCTTTCCCAACCTCAGAATCTGACAAATTTGCTAGATGAACCCCAACCCAACCACATAAGTCAATAAACAAGGATGGGAGGAGCTAGGGGGGCGTACGGTCGGTCTGATGGAGGAAGATGAGCCTTGATCAGACTTGAGATTGATGTTCTCGAGAGTAGAGTTATTCTACTTCAGGATGGGACCGCTCTTATCTGGGGGGAAGGATTGCATCTCACTGGCGCTTGTGTACATTTCATGGATGCTTCTGCTTCTGCGCGATCAATGAAAATTTGATCTTCTCCCAGATTTGCTTATTTGTGTATGCTTGAATTTATTGGTGATATACGAGACTAGTCCTTCGGTACTAGGGGTTCCGGTTTCCCAATTTCCTTCGAATAACACCCGGAAGTGCTTGTCAATCGTCGTTAGCCTCGACTCAGAAAAGGTGGTGCTGAACAAAAAGTTTACACGTACTGGCATATTTCCTTGATTTCTCTAAACATTAATGTGCGGTACGCCTCGCAGATTCACCTAGGGGCTAATTGTCGCTGCGAATTTGTCAGTATGAGAGAGCCAAGCATTACAATGCGGATTTGAGGCCACCAACTGAGCTGGTGAGAGGTGGGGGCTCCCAAGCCATTATAAGCAGGAGCATCACACACACTGTCCTCGCTTCCATGACCTCTTGGTCCTCCACTACCACCTTCATCACCACCCCCTCCCAAACCTGCTGAGTTTGTTCCTTCTAGCTCACTTCTACCGCTACTTATCTGTTCACCATTTCGGCTGCTTCCATAGCCCTGTTTCCGACCCTCGGATTCATAAGTGGCCCGAGATGGAGCATCTCCACGCCACCTAGGAATGTGGAGTGGGTCTCTAGAGATTAGCAAGTTCTCTTCACCACCTTCATAGCGTCCCCGACCCTTTCTTTCTGATATCATACATCCATACTCTCGATACAGTGGAAAGCCTGAAGGGGAGTGCCCGAGAGGGGGGTGGGGGTGGGGATTGCTTTGGATCCCGTGTTGGACGCTGGATCTTTCTTTGCAAAGATATGCCACAAACTGAACGAGACACGTGTTTGGAAACGAAAATGTTATATGGAAGTAATGAGTGGGGGAGATTTGGGGGTATGAAAAGCAAACAGTAGTTGATTATCAGCGTTCAAGGCACCGTGTTGTCCAAACCGGGCAGCATTAAAAAGGGGCGTACTAGTAGGCTTGCCCCTGCATTGTGGACAACAAAAACTTCCAAAATAATTTCAATGTCAAGGCGCAAAAAACGGTCAAATGAATACGATATCAAGGCTGGCAATTCCTCAGACGAGTACTTGACTAGCTGAATCACCTCAGTAGGACGGTTTTGGAAAGACTCTTAAGTACTTTCATGTAGAGCAATCTATCAAGTATAGCTCTTCTTGTTGAATTACCACTCAGTAAGGTGTATTTCTCTACTATCGAAGCTTCTCTCCCCTATAAAATGGAATTTGAACGTACGGCCTGGCTCAGATTCTAGAAAATCACATTGCTAGATCGAAAAGCCAATACCACTGATTGCTGTGAAGCTTATCTGAAATGCTGATTGGGGTTCTCATCATAAGGCAACAGGTTGGATTGTACTCGCAAGGATTCCAGGATCCCAGAGTTGAACTTGTTGAAATCATCTAAAAAGTGGGTTATTGTTGCAGCAAATCTGTTGATCAACTAGTAGACGAAGTAAGATTTGGACTTGTATATGTAGGTCAGTGTTCCTGGCATTGTTGGTGCAAGAGAGGTGAATGTCGGAAGGTAGCTGCTAATGCTTCACAATTTTCGAAATAATGAGCACAAATCATGTTTCAGTCAAAACCCAAACACTTTCAATCACTGTGTATTAATCGACGCTACTCTATCACAGCCATGCACACAGCACGCCTCCAATCCAAAGTTGGTATCATCCATGACCTTCCCGCCCCCTTGTATCCTGGGTATCCACCTGAACCGTCATCTGCTCATCATGAAATATCAAGCAGCCCAGCCAACCAGTCTATCAAATAGATGCGCAATCATCATGAAAACCCTATACCTTCCGTGCTGCCAGGCTGAACGAAGAAAGCCGGGTCCAGCTCTCGCAGATTAAAGCAAACGATGGTATCAAAAAATGGAAATCGTTGTTGCTTGCAAAAATCCCCCTTCTCCTTTATATAAGCAAAAAGCGATCCGGCCGAAAAAAAACAGAACAGCCCCAACCCCGTGTGGCAAACGACAACTCCCGCGCAAAGATGTGCAAAACGCCATGATTCCTCTCCGCAAGGAGTATGCAATCATTAAGATCAGAGACTCATCGTCAACCACTCCCACTCTTGTGGTCCTTGTCCCGCACCACCAATGCCGCCTGGACCTATGACCATTCCAGGAGGTACCCCTGCCATGTTGTTCATTTGCATCATACCAGGTCCCATGGGCCGGGTCGTCATACCAAAACCGTTTGCTAAACCAATGTTGGTCATGCTTCCTCCACTGCCTATAAGACCTATTCCTGACTTCGCAGCTTCGTTTGAGCCCGTGGAATTTTCAGGAGAGTCAATGTCCATCGTCTCAATAGCGCTTACGCTCTTACTGTGCCGCCTTTGGCGCTTAGAGCCCACAGTGCTTGTACTTCGTGGCAGACTGGACACTGCTGCGGCTCCAGGCCCTGGTGTATCCTTTGGAGGCGCAGCTGCGATTGGAACGACCCCCTTTCCGCCACTGACTCCAGTCGCACCAACTGACGACCCTGCCGAACCGTGATAAGAGGTTGGAGTACTGCCAGCTGTGCTGCCACCATTCCCGCCTGAGCCAGAGATCGAAGGTGGACTGGAACTTTCATTCGCACTTCTCGCGTGTGTGCTCGTTGGAGTAGTAGCCTGGGTTGTTGAAGCTGTGTTCGCAGGTGCGACAATTGAGTTCTTCCTGGTGTTAGGTCCGCTGGTCGTGGAAGCAGAACTCATCTTTTTAGAAGCGCGGGTTGAAGCTCCTCCCGACGCACCAACGGGAATCGATGCTCCAGAGCCACGATTTCGTTTTTTGATCACGTCTGTCTTCAACGACAAGGGCCGTACCACGCCGTGGAGCTTGAGAAAGAGACCACAAGCATTGCAGAGCGGATGCCCTTCAGGATTTCGGCGCCAAAGAGGTGTAGTTTGGGTAAAACAATTCGTACAGGTCGTTGGAACACCATTTTCGCCTTGGCCTGCTGCCCCTGCAAGATTGGTAGAGGAGCCATGTTTAGAACCACCAGGAGATGATGGTCTACTCGGACCCACTGAAGAGAAGCCAGACATGTTCCCTGCCTCAGGTGGAGAGTTAGGGTTTGACTGAGCCATCTGATCAAATCCATTTCGCCCCAACAAAGCTGCATTGGGAGTCGAGGCTGTCCGTGGGATTTTCTGCCGCCTATCATTGCCTGTTCGTGAACGATTATCGGAAACAGATTGCGTAGATGTATGAGTCCGCCCTAAAGAGCCTCCCGAGCCCTCCCAATCAACCATCTCCGTTGTTATCCCACCGATGGTAACCTGTTTTCTTGGAGGGCCACCGGGATATCGAGCAGCTTGAGTATTGAATTGCCCAGGCAAGGTAGCATCCCACTGCAAACCTGCACCAGGACCAACATCCATGTTTGGGTCATCCATTGGGGATTGCGCGAACTCATGCTGCATCATCAGTGTACGATCTGCGAATGCTGCCCCCTCATCATCCTCGCCCTCTGAGTCGCCCCCAAAGCTAAACATGTTCTCGTGGCCCAAATGAACACCTGGCGATCGCGCCGGATGGTCGGAATGGAAGACCTGGGTAGGATCGATATGTTGAGCCATACCAAATGATCCAGGTGAGGTGAATGAATTCGAAGGGCCAGCACTTGTAACCGCTGTGAACATGGATCCACCATTAGCATTATACATATATTGTGGAGCCATAGAATTGGAAAGACTGGACGGCCCATGGCTAAATGCGTGAGGTCGTTGGTGTCGCATATCAATCCCATGTTGTTGAAAATACATTTGCTCATTTTCTGGAATAGGCTGAGGAGTTGAGACAGCTGACGGATAAGCAGTTCCTGGAGGAGAATAATAATCGTTTGAATTCAAGGAGGAAGAGGGCATCGAGGCATTATTATACATTGTAGAGAAAGGCCCATGTTGAACGAGAGGAGAGTTGGATGGAGAGAAAGAGAAGTTCTGTTGGTACGGGCCTGCGGAAGTGATTATCGGATCATGATCCATGTTAAAGGTATCAAGTTGATAGGCTATACCATGTTGGTTGTGATGATGCATTGGGGGATTTTGTTGATCGAGGGAATATTCGTGAAGATCAGCGTCATGTTCCGGATCGTGGGGTATCATTATACTATTGACAGGTGGGACATGGGGGGAGAAGTCGGCTGGTCGTTTTCGAGTCTACGATGGATTAGTACCTATCGCAGGTGATATTTGCAAAAAGTAGTTGCTATCGCCTAAAGGAGAAGTAACATACGCGTCTCTCATCAATACTTGTCTTGCGGACATGTCTTTGAACGTAATTAAATTCCTCGTTGCTGCGGGGGTTGTGGTGAGGAACAGGGACGGACTGGGGAATTGTGAACTGGGCGGATTCCTTTCGCATCTTGATGGGGATTGCAGAAGCTACGGCATTGGATGACTTCTCTGAGCTATCCTTCTTTGTAATCTCTGGAGACGGTGACAGCCCAAGTCCTGCGGGAGTAGAAACGTTATCGGAAAATATGTAGTCGTCAAGGTTCATCGCATCTGCGCCGTCCGCAGGACCAGTTTGATCTGAAGTCTTTCTTAGTTGCGCAATGCCACTAGGAGCACTCGAAGTAGCTTGGAGATTTTGCTGCTTCGATAATCTATAGTATGTTAGACACTATATGACTTCATCGTGGGTATGTAGACCTTACCGAGCAGCTTCTTCCTGCTTGCGCTTTCGCAAGTTCATTGCCATCATACGCCAAGTGAGGTTCTCCATCCGCTCCTGGTTGGGCAATTGCTTCTTGGTCTTGCTGTATAACCTCCATATTTGTGTCGCCAATGGGTCTTTCTTCTGCATCTCATCAGGACTATCGAGCTCCTCGCCGGCTGCGTCATCTTTCCAAGTTGGAAAGAAACTCTCGCGCAGCAATTCCTTGCGCGCGCTTGATGCAGCTGAGAAATCCAGTTTGTCTATGCTACTCGCGCTCGAGTCTTTCGTATCTGCGATACCGACTCGCGAGGTGGCGGATTGCGAGGTAGGTGCTTCTTGCGGCTTCGAGTTGCCAGGTCTGCGGGGGAAACGAAAATCGTGCTCTGTTATTGATGTAATTGAAGATGTAGTAGTATTAGACTGGGCCTCTCCACTGGCATTGAATGTGTCGGACGAAGCGTGGAGTGGTCGCAATAGTCCCCCACGCTCCTCATATTGTGCCGCCGCTCCAGACATAGTTTGGAGCGACACACCTCCCGGATCCTCTCCTCCTTATGCAATAATTACAGACGTGATCCGTGGTCAGGTTCCTTTCCGCAAGTCAGATGCTTTGTCGGAAATTTTGCTTTTTCCTTCCTCCTTTGCCCCAAGTTTCTTCTGTCTCCGCGAATTTGGAAGGTGCTTTTTTGATCCTCGCTGCAGCGAAGTCGAGGCTAAGCGCAATGTACCCGAGGATGTATGTCGCAGTATCTCTCGAAGGATAATGATGATGGTACGTAGAATGTTGTGTGTAACATATACTAGGCTTGAAGATGTGATTAAACAAGCAGATGCTCTAGGTCGATCTGACGTGCAATTGTCGCCGTCCAGACCTTTGGTTGGAGCGGTGCAGTCAACTTCTTGATGAGAAATGGACTGGCTTGATAGTACGGCTGGTACTTTCAATCGGTAAAAATGGTGGAGTTTGAGAATAACGAATCTAGCCAGTGAGCGGTGTCGTAACTCTTACCGAGCAGATGCCTGTAGGTGGTGTATGCATGGGCTACTTGCAGGGCCTGTCCCTCTAGTTTTTAGCGTTAACCGTGGGATCCAACCTGGTTCGCCTGGGCGCAATCCTACCCAGACCTCAAAATCCAAACTTCAATTTCTCGATTCAACTCATCGAAGGGATGAAAGAGGAGAATGATTTATTGAGGAGGGGCTGGAGTTGGTAATGTGTGTTCCTCAAACATGTAGATGACCTAGAAACGTTTCTTGTCCAACTCAAATAGGTAATACGTTGTGTTCTAGGCATACTTCCGACAATATGGTAGCCACAAGCGGGGAGAAGCTGTTTGAGGTGCTGGCTACGTTCTATGAAGGCCGATGCAATGCGCTGCTGGCTATTTCAACTTTACCCTCCCCTCTCTCTTCAACCTTTCGTTCCCCTTTCTCCTTTGATATCTAGCTATGCATCTCTGCAGTGCAAGATACTTGCTTCAGACTCGGACGCGTTCCATTTACAGACAGTTTCAAGCTCCATATAAAAATGCCATCACCAGACAAGGGGATAATTATAAAGTTCGGGGCAACCTTGGAGAATTGAAAAAGTGGATGGCAATTACGAAGGCCCTGCAAATATATGGGTATGGGTACGGAAGCATGGAACCTGCTCTAATATGTCCAATTCTATTCCAGGCGGATGACTGGCTGGAGAGAGAGCACCGCTGCTTTGAGTAGTGTGGGTGAGTGTCGTGCGTCGCGGGATCGAGTGGGGGGATGTTAGTAGTGCGGTGCAATGATGAAGCTCGCCGTTCCCCTCTAAATCCGTCACTCTTCACGGTTATGAGCCTGCTGTTTATCCTAAACACTTGGCTGAAATACTACCCCGTTGTTTGTTGCCTTCTATGTAACTGAAAGATGTTGATACACAAAGCAAGGTTTTGCTAGGGAAGCTGTAATAAAGAGAGAATCTCGTTTCTTGACACTCGAAATCTGGATTGGGAATACTGCCGGCCTATGATCTCGTCTCCGATCATACGCCGACTGCTCAGGGTGCAATATTGGCCAGGGCCTTGTTGATGCGCGGCTATTGGGCAATTGTTCGTTTTGAAGGATACAGGGTTGTATGACCTCCACGACGGCATACGGTACCGAATTTCTTGCCCCTCCAATGCTAATTTGATGACTGAAGAGGCAAAAAGAACTGCAAAGTGAAAAGAATTTCTGTCATCTAGAGCTTAAGAAATGGTATGCAATAGTTCTCAAAGCCGCCGTGCATTAGATGACCTGTGTCTGCAGGACTCCGTTTTTCGGGATTGATGGTAACATTCATTGCCACTGAAGTTTGAGGTATACTAAATAGACACCCTATTTGAATCTTGTCCAAGCTGCGTTTGCACTTCCCAAGTAGCGTTCGAGTCGAGGCTGGCTTGCCATCAAGATGCTCACTCCCACTTTGTAGATCTGTACGGTGAGCGAGTCTTATTCCTTTGCATCGGTTTTATGTTGCTACACTCATAGGCTACGCGCGATATTAACCATATTCGGAGTTAAACGAATGTGGTTTATTTTGACTTTTTTGAAGGATGATTGAGCGCCGACCGACGTCCCTGAGACATGACTCTGAGCCATAAAAGCAGCGAGGCATACCGGTAGTATAAAGTGACGGCGCCATCCGAAAGTGTGAACAGCGAATGTCGAAGCTGCTTGGTTGAATTTTGCTGTGGCGTGTCACTTTAAGAATCTAAGTCGAATAAGTTTCGCCGAATATTTATTCACAATGAGAGCTACAAGTATACAACAAGGCTAGCCTTGTTGTAGCAGAAGTCCGAGTTTTGAGCGGACATCGGGAATTATCGGAAAGCTTGAAAGTCGACTTGTCACGACTCACTGAAGTTAGTAAAAATCTGATCGAGTGCGGCGGGGCAAGATGAGGGGCACCATTGAAGCACTAAGGAAAAAGAACAGAGATCGTAGCCTTGCCATGGCCAACCTCGTCTCCAAGAGTTTTGAGTGGTTAACCAACAAAAGGCCTTTTTTTATTATCAAGATGACCTAGGACTGGAGCTCGTTGTCTGTCAAGAACCCATGAATCTGAAGTGATGAAGTACTGGCACGGCGAGGTGGTGGAGAAGCAAAATATTTAAACAATCCAGTCACTCCATACTTGGCTGCGCGAGTCAGAAGGTGCTAGAAAAAGTAATTTGCACCGGATTTACTGATACTCAAGACCCTTTGTTTGCAAATTGAATTTTGATGGCCAGAGTTGCTGACAGCAGAAGTATCTAGTCGTGTGCAGAGAAATATTGCTTTGTTGTTGAATCTGTCCACTCAGAGGATTTAAAGTAGATATTTTGCATGTGAACTTGAAGATTGAGGCGTTTTACGAGCGAATTTTGAGGCAACCTCTAGGGTACGAATGCAGGGATCCAGAACCTCGCGTCTCCGATGTGGAATAGAACTCCGAAGCGATCCAAATCGGACGGAAAGTGGACGCCGTTGCAAAAGTGAAAGTCGAGGTCGGCCAGGTTGTAATATCAAAATGTAACGCGCGGAAGTATAGGCCTGTTCTTCTTATTTTGGCTGTGTCAATTCCTCTTCCTGTTGCAGCGGTTAAATCTTTCTGCGTGGGGGACTAATGTTGAGTTGTGGAAATACTCCGGGGCTTAATGTAAGAACCCTGCCAAAAACCATGGATACCATGTGCATCTCTGCACAATGCGGGTGAAGACCAAGGATATGATGATTTTCTGTGACACCACAAGTGAGACAAGCCAACCAAAACGAGAAACAACGTGGGGGTTCGATTTGAAGTCAATTTGAAGCGTTGAAAGTTCGATTCTCGACGCGCTGTTTGCGACGGTAGAAACAAATCTTCCTAGGTGTCATATGCGTTTCGCGGAGCCGGCTCCATCTCCTTCGTGATAGGTGTTCGAGAGAAAGTCGTGCTAGTTCTGCATCGACGAAGTGTGGAGAGTGATCCAACACCAGAAATAGAGGGACGGTGACAAGATAGGTAGATGTCGCGACCAACAGCAGGTTGCTAACTTTGAATAGGAGTGTGAGGCGAGAGTGGCATTTCAGCCGTTGAATATGGGTGGCGGTCTCCTCACTGATGTTGTTCAGTTGAACATCCTTTTGAGGTCATCATGTGATACATAGACGGAAAGTGCCAAAGTCTGCCTCCTAATCGGCGTGGAGAAAGTGATAGAGAGTGGGTAGGCAAGCAGATGGGCACACGACATCTTTATATGCATCGACAAATTGCGTCTTATCAGGATCGAATTGCTGAGGAAAACGATGGGCCCTAAAATGGTATCATTCAGCGGTATTGCGCGCAATCTAATCGCAATTCCCCTGACCGACAGGGTGTCTTTTTTCGTTACTGGCCGTTGACTCGTTGGGTTTTAAAAATGTGCTCCAGGTCGAATGCTCATTGGATTTTAATCTGCGTCCGCGTCCAGATATCTGGCCTGCTTCGAGATAATAGATAAGTACTGCGAGTAGAAGGTGATACAGGTAGCCAAGCCAACGTCGAACGTCGACGCACACCAGGTTGGACCCTTGATATGAACACCTTAAACAGGAAACTCGACGCTTTGACAAGCCTATCCAGCCAGTGAGTTCCATCTATCACCTCTCCCGTTATCAGCCTTCTCCAGATTCTAAGAGATCCGGTATCCAAAGATTGCACACACGATAGTCGTGGCCGAAAAGTATAGATAGGGGCTCTCCTCTCGGTGCATCGCTGGTCGATCAGGCATCTTTGGGGTTTCTTATCCGTGGCTCAGCGAAGGTCAAAATTGATTTATATATACTGTTTCGCTCTTCTTGATGCTTATTTTGCCAAGTCCCCCTCCGTGGATGATTCCATAGAATCAAGTTGCGGTTTCAATTGGGGAAGCCTCATGTCGCACAAATATCTCGGCCGAATCCAACAGGGAAATGGAAGGTATAAGCCACGTGACGATATATCATACCTGCCCTCGGTTTTCACTCCAAGAGTCACGTACATGTTATTTCACGAGTCGATTGGGGGCCATGCCTATGTTGTCGTAACTAGCTACGACGGAAGTGCGGTTATACCACATTCATGCCGGCCCTCCTTTGTCAACCACATTTTACATTTTCCCCAGCATCGATTTCTTTGTCTTTCATTAAATCAACCGCAACCATCGGCTTGACGATGGTTTTCTTATATTCAAGCAAACGTAATCTTCTACCATGTCACTCCAACTCAAGTCAGACTTGCATTTTGGCCCATAAGCTATGGCGCTTCATAACTCCCATCTCTTAACTATAATGTTGTATTTCAGCCTTCCCCTAATAGCGCAGATAATACCGGTGATCGAAGATTCCTCGACCTCTAGCCTTGCACCTTTTCCTTCTCCAATACCAGTATTGTTCAATGGGAATGATCAATGGGTTCCCCTCGGTTGCTACAATGAGCTTGCGGATTTCAACACTGCTCGAGCACTAGGAGCAACGGGCTCTTATATCGTCCCTGCTTTCCCTTCCCCTGATTCTCTTACTCCTACTCTTTGTCTTCAAGGATGCAGTGCAACATCGGCTCCAAATGGAGAGGCCTTTATCTATGCTGCTGTAGAGAATAGCCGGTATGTTTTCTGTCACCCTGACTATTCCCTCGGATACCTGGAATTGTTGACTAATAATATGCAATCCCCCAGGGAATGCTATTGCGGCATCACCCTTTCCGACCTTTCCAAACCCCAAGATCCAGCACTTTGTTCCTCTGCATGTACAGGCGATGCCACCATATCATGTGGAGGAAGTGGCTTTCTAGTCCTATACGAACTTCGCTCAGCAATCACATCCTCTTCTACATCGTCTCTCACAGCAACAAACACTACATCACAGTCCTCGATCTCCACTCCGACCACAGTTCTGACGACAGTCTCGTCGACATCTTCAGAAATTCCTCCAATAATCTCTCAAGTCGCCTCTACAACCTCCGAAACTCCCCTGATTATTCTTCAATCCACTGCCTTAGCACCTCTAACCCCTTCAACAATCCTCCAAATCACCTCCTCAACACCTGCACCAACATCCAACCTCCTCAACCCCCACAAAATCTCCAAAACAGGCCTCTACATCGGCATAGCCTTTGGCATCCTCGCCCTCATCTTCCTCGCGATATTATTATTCTTCCTCCACCGCCGCGCCACCTATCCCCCAACACACCAACCCACCTCCTCCCCCTCGAACATCACCACACCCTCCTTCCAGGGCGGCTTCACGCTCACTAAGCCTCGACGCCGCCACCCTAGCCTCGCTATCCCCATCGACGACAGCCGGCGAAATGGTATTATTTCCGGAGAAATTGAAAACAGTGAAGAAGGGTCAAGACCTAGTGTCACAACTACAGCGAATGTGCAAGGGAGGAAATACAGAGATACATTTGATGCGTGGAAGAAAGGATATATCTCGCCGCTTGGGGATGAAAATGTAGTTGCACCTTGGATGGTCGTGAAAACGCCTGATATGGTAGAATCGCGAGCCATGCCAGTTGGAGAAGAGAATGTTGGCGGTGATGAGGGGGGGGCTAGGGCATGAGGGGTTGAATGTTGTGGATAGTAAATTATCTGCTTTGGGAGATGTGAGCGAGGGGGAAGCTAGTGAGAGGGAAAAAGAAAAGGAAGGGATTAAGAAAGGAGGTGATGAAGTCGTGAAGTCGTTGGTCAATCAGGAGGTGGGGATAGGGGGTTTGGCGGATCCTGTTGTGAGCGGATTGGAGAGTGAGGTGGGTTTGGGAGCGGAGGGGGTCAAGAAAAGCGGACCTGGGGATGAGAGTACGTGGTGGGAAAAGGTGGAAGAGAAGGCTGCTCAAGATCCAGTGAAGAACTGAGAATTTTGAAAGAGCAAATTTTGGTTAAGATATTAGCTTTGTCAAGGGCAGATTTTGAAAGGAGCCATATATGACATTGGTAAGTATAGAGATACCGCTGCCATACTCTCGTTCCAAGCTACTAAAGGAGAGAATGGGTTTGCATTCTTTGCATGCAATTCAATATCTTCATTTGAAGATCTTTCTTCTCGAAGCTTCAGCAAATGTACCTTTCTCAGAGAACGGCGTGTGTGTCGAATGGAATACCACCCGTTGTTATTATCCTAAAAGGAGAAAAGGAAAGGGGGAAACAAACATGTATCTTAACGATCTATCATAACCAGGAAATATGCTCAGATCAGCATGCTGGCTCGATTCAAATTTAAAGGGCACAAGACAGATGAGAGGGAAATCGTTGTGCTTGAGTTCTCACTGCTGATCCATGCAGACAAAATTCAACGTTATCTTTTCCTGAAGATACAATCATTTTCATATGTCCCGCCCCTTCATATCCAGCGCACATTGGAAATCTCATTTAGCAAACAGTCCTATGCACACCCTGACGCATTGGTTCCTTTCCCCCCTTCCCCTGCCCCTTCCCATGACTCGTCCCCACACTACTATGCATCTTCTCCGCACTCGCGTCCTTCCCCAGACTCAAAATCGCCAAATCCTGCCCATCACTATCAATCAAATTCTGGGTCGTAACACAAATATCCGTAATCAACCGATCCAACAAATCAAAACTCATACTCTCCCTCACCACCACTCTCAAAATCTCAATGCTATCCTCGTTAGGAGGGAGCGGGTAGTTGGGGATAATGTATTGTTTCGCACGGAGAAGGTTAGAGATCGTTTCTTGTTTTAAATGCGGGAATTCCTTCTTGAATTCGTCGCTGAAGCGGAAGGCTACGACGGGAAGGCCGGGATTGTAGTCGGCGGATGTTTCGTCTGCTTTGCCGAAAACGGCTTCGTCTACACCTTTGAATGAATACTCGCCTTTCTTGCGGTGGATGTCGGAGACGCAGGTATACCAACCTGTAGCCTCGAGGGATTTAGACAGGAGGCGTGCATTGCTCATGCAGTTTTCCATTATGGATCGGTAGCCGGTGAACCCGAGGTGGATGAGGTTGTAATATTGAGCGATGACTTGGGCGCCGGGGCGAGAGAAGTTCAGGGTGTAGGATTCTTCGGTTCCGCCCAGGTAGTGCAGTTCGAAGACGAGGTGTTTGGGGAGTTCAGCTTCGTCACGCCAGATGATCCAGCCTACGCCGGCGTAGACGAGACCAAATTTATGGCCGGATGTGTTGATGGATTTGACGCGAGGGAGCTCGAAGTTCCATTTGAATCCTGCTTTGGCGTGCGTGAAGGGGGCGATGAACCCTCCTGATGCTGCATCAACGTGGATAGGGATGTCAATGCCTGTCTTTGCTTCATATTCATCAAGGATGTTGGAGATCTCCTCAACTGGCTCATAATGACCTGTGTAAGTGCTTCCCAAAATGACGAAAACACCGATAGTATTCTCATCGATGTTCTTCTTTACCAATTCTGGATCTAGTCTGAAGTGGCTAGCCTCTGTTACTGGCAAAATTCTGGCCTCTACTTCAAAGTATCTAGCAAACTTCTCAAGGGCGACCTGAGCATTGGCGCCCATGATGATGTTCGGCTTTGAGGTATCCTTGCCTTCTTTCATGCGCCTCTCTTGCCAGCGTCGCTTCATTGCTAAACCACCGAGGTGGATAGCTTCAGAAGAGCCAGTTGTAGCAGATCCGATCGCCTTCTCACTCTTTTGTGCGCCCCAGAGGTTGGCAATGATGCTGACGCAACGAGAATGCATTTGCATCATGGCAGGGTACTCATCGGCATCAGACATGTTCTTCGAGATGTTTTCGAACATCAACTGCTCGGCGTGGGTTTCCATGTATGTGCCCACAAAACTATTTGTTCAGATTAGCCAAAGGACTTTTGAAATAATAGACGTGAGTGCTACATACCTGGCTAGGTTCAAATTAGGTCTTCCATCAAGATCAAGTTCATCCTTTAGCATCTGGTGGACAGCATCCGCGGGGGCGCCGTCATGAGGGATTGTGAACTTGGAGATTTCCTGTTTGCTGGCATAACGGGTAGAATAGGGAGTAATGTGAGAGGTGCCGCCATTAGAATGAATATGTCTGCGGGCCGCTTGTGACATGTGCATATCATGGAGATCTTTGACAATCTCATCTGGGTCGACCTGTTAATGTTGTTAGAGCCCAACCCTTGGTTCACACAGAACTTCAGCTGGCAGTAAGTAATACTTACGTGGCGTGCGAGAGACATTGTGATATATTGATTCGTATGGTAATGCGGTCAACTGTTTTTAGGATTGATAGAAATAATATTAGGGGGGATATTATGGGGGAATAAACCGAGTTTTGAGCTCTCCTGACATATGACGACAGCAAAGAAAAGCAGTGCAAAAAGCGACGACGATTCGCTAGAAGCAAGCTTACCTGAGGTGCAGTTCAAGCTTCACTTTATGCAAACAATCAGGAACTCGGTCCCAATAAGAAGTTGAGATTGAAGCTTATGATTGATCTGTCAATGGCTGATTCCAGCATCTTTCGACGTCGCGTTGTTCCTATTTTGGCGGACTTCAGCCAAGACGTAATGCTGCTTAATGGCACTAGAGAAGCTTGGCCTGGACCCTGGGCAGTTAGAAGGACTGGGCTGGACTGGACTGGGGGATTTTGGAAAGGATTCATTTGGCTTGGACTACCTACCTTGTCTATGCTGCAAGCAGAAACACGACAATCGGAAGCAGCGGAGCAGAAAACTTCAACTGCATGTCAGATTGTTTTTGGTAGCACAGTCAACACACAATCAGCGCATGGTGGTTCAAGAAAGCCTCAGCAAAATTTGGGTGAGCAGATCCCCCGCGTTTTCCGTTATCGATACAGTACCTAGGCGCTTGGGTCGGGGGATGACAGAAGGGACCCAGTCTGGGAGCTTAGGAAGGTATATAAGAAAGAAAAGGGACCCATTTTCTTATTCCATATTCCATATCCCATATCCCATATCCCATATCCCATATTTCATACGGCTTGAACATGAGACTCTGAATCAGCATGGGATTTTCCCATGAGTCGGCATCAATATCCTCCGATCGAGGGGTAAAATGTGCTTGTACTAACCAGTACAGGGGGTCTCATGCGCGCCAATTCGTTCGATGATGTTATGATCAAACGGTATGGCACGACAATGAGAAGCCGCGCAAGCTTGATGGGAACCTCACTGGAATCCCCTTGAAAACCTTGGAAAAGCCATGCAATTCGGGATGAGAAGGTAGACATTGGAGTATCGTATTATCACTTGCTTATCTCTATTTAATCTCTTCTCATATAGATTTTACGTTTGTGCAGCCATCTCCAAACAAGGAACGAATCGGGTCATCAATTTGAAGCTCCGTCTTGTCTCATCCTCCACTCAGCTTTCGCAATTGCCTGGCTTACGAGCGTCATCCAAGGAGTTAGCTCATTATTTGGCACCCTTCTTCCTCAATTCCATTCCCAATTTTATCCTCATCCTCAACAAAGATCAATAGCACCAAAAATGAAGTTGATCAACGCCATTCTACCGCTTGCAGCTCTCAGCTCTGCCTTCGTCATCCATGACGAGCAGATTACGGAACAACTCCTTCAATCCCAAGAACAACCTCAATATATTCTCAACAAGTTTCAGGACAATGTCGAGGAAGCTTGGTCATCAGTTGAGGACACCTTCAAGGATGCTGTTGCATTCTCCGGAAATGCTCTCGACAATGCATTCGATGCTGTCAGTGACGCAGCACACAAGGCGAAGTCAACCTTTGAATGCCATGCGTCCATGATGAAGTGGGATGTTCAGGAATGGCTTGATTCAGCTATCACCAACGTTGAGGATGTTGACGTCTTCGGTGGCCATCATCACAAGAAGCCTCACCATGGCCACAAGCCCCATCACGGTCATGATCACCACAAGCCAAACTTGACTGTCTATCAACTGATTGCCAAGTCCAAATACACTACAAAGCTTGCAAAGTATGTACTCCTTTGGCCCACAGCCTTCTGAAAGTGGTGATTCTTCCGGCCCAAATGCTAACTAGCATCATCTCGCAGGCTCATCAACGAATATCCAGACCTCGTCGAAGCTTTGAACGGTACCGCTGCAAACTATACTGTCTTTGCACCCACAGACAAGGCTTTTGCCAAGCTCCCGAAACATCACAAGAAGCCATCCAAGGAGTTGATCAAGAAGGTCCTGGCTTACCATGTTTCCCCCGACTTCTATCCAGCTGGTCGCGTTCTTGTCACACATACTGTACCCACAATCCTAGGCGAGGATTCTCTTGGCCGTACGTAATAGCTACTCTTCCCAAATACTTTTTCATTGTTCTCTGCTAACCTCGAACAGGCGAGCCTCAACGTCTTCGACTTGGTCTGGGCCTCAGGGGCTTGGCTGTGAACTTCTACAGCAGAATCGTGGCTGTCGACATTGTATGACTTCCACCAATAATAACTGAGCTAATACTAATAATCAATAGTTCGGTACTAATGGTGTAATCCACGGTGTCGACTCTCTTCTCCTCCCGCCTCCACCAGCAACAAAGATCCTCGAATTACTCCCAGGAGAATTCAGCACCTTGACCCTTGGTCTCGCGAAGACCGGTCTCCTCAAAGCTATCGAAGAGGCACCACACACTGGCGGTACCCTCTTCGCCCCATCCAACTTCGCATTCAAGAAGCTCGGTCCCAAGATCAACGCTTTCCTTTTCTCCAAATACGGCGAGAAATACCTCAAGGCACTCCTGAAGTATCACGTCGTTGCAAATCAGACCCTCTACTCAGACGCTTTCTACAAGGCGAAAGATGCAGAGACCAAGGTCACAGATGAGGTTGACATGGAAGGTATTCCCAAGGGATACTTCCACGTTGACTTGCCAACTCTATTAGATGATAAGAGCTTGAGCATTGACGTCGCAAGATATGGAGGCTTCATCAGCATCAAGATCAACGGCTTCAGCAGCGTTGCCGTTCAAGATGGTATTGCGAAAGATGGTGTCATTCACGTCGTCTCATCTGTCCTCATTCCTCCCAAGACTCCTAAAGGAGCTGAATATACGGGTGAGGAGATGAGTGTGGAAGACTTTAAGGAGAGATTTGATCCTTACGTTGCCGAGTTATGAGTGACGCATTCAGGGCTCACAATCAGCAATGAGGATGAAAGAATATGACGATTTGTAACATGATAGCGAATCGGATGGTGCAATGGAATCGGTTGGGGATAACGGTCATTCCTTTTTGAATGTAAACATAGAAAATAAGCAACACGCATGCGTTCCCTACAGATACCCCTCATTTCACGTGATTACCCCTCCACCAACAGGGCAGCTCAATCCCGTCTTATCTCTTGCTGACCGCCATGGCTCCCACCACTGCGAGCACCCCTGCTTGAGACCAAAGTAAATAAAGGTACCTGCGTACAGGTACAGTCTGGCCGATTTCAAGTGGTCAGTTGACATGGGATTTGATTCTCACCCGACGTATATGCACATATCCCGTCTTACATTCAACGCCGGCTGACTCATAGCTGTTTGCTTGCGTACCCCTGTATCTCTCTACAAGTATATTACTCCCCAGAAACTTCTCTTCCTAAATGCGCTCCTCAGCCACAAAATCCTTATCAATCCCGAAACTAGAGCTAGAGCCTGCATCCTCCGAAATGGCGGCTTATGAAGCCGAAACGCCCCGTATCTGGCTCCAGCGCCTTAGCGTCGAGGAACATCTAGAAGATCACTTAGAGCTATGGAATAATCCAGAGGCTTTGATCTGGTCGTAAGTATTCCTCATTAGGGAAATTTCTCGCTTCCGATTCGCCTCAATCATATAACCTCATATATATTTAAAACCTTTCTCGGAATTGAGCTTGATATGGATTCATATATTTAGAACGCAGACGCCCAAAACCACGCTCGAAGCAAGGAAATGGATGGAGTATTTACTACCAAATGAGGAGAATCCTGATATTGACAAGTCTGCTCCCCCATCTTTCCCCCCTGTCACCCCAAACCCCTACTCACGACTAAGCCACAGATTCGCCATTTTATTAAGACCTGTGGAAGCGAATCCCCAGCCTTGGCTCAATGAGAAAAGGAAGCCTAAAATGATAGGGCTGGTGGGGACCAATAGGTGGAGCAAGGAGGGGATGGAGACGGGGTATTGTGTTAATATTAAATATTGGGGCAAAGGATACGCTGGGGAAGCATTCCCCGCATTCCTCAAACTATTCTGGGCATTTCCTGGTAAATAATTAGCAACCCTGTTTTACTTTGTATTGGTGCGGGAAAGAGTTTCATAGTCATGGCTTGTGGTAAAGCTGATGCTAATTTTTTTTTTTGATCAGAGAGGAAGGAAACCAAACACCTAGTAGCGAAAGTCGATCCCGCCAATGAAGCCAGTCAGAGGATCTTGAAGAGGGTAGGTGCGAGGAAGGGCGAGGTGTTGGAGGCTTGGTATAAGAGGGCTGTGGATGGGGAGGCGGGGAAGGAGAGGGATGTCGAGTGTTGGTATTTGGATAGGGAGGGGTGTAGGGAGGAGAATGTGAGGGCTTGGAAGGAGAGAGTGGAGCGGGAGAGGAAGGAGGCGGTGGAGAAGAGGGAGGAGGAGGACAAGGTGAGGGGTGAGAAAGAAGGGGAGGAGTAGAATGCAAAGAGATTGCATAATGAGGATAAATGAAGCGATCAAAAAGTACATCTGCTTCCATCTCCAAATTAGCTGTGTATCTCCCATCTCCATTTTCATTTCCAGAAGCGCAATCTCCCATGCTTTGCATACTTGGCCACATACACTAATGCCTGTATGTATTGAAATAAGCGATTTTTGTCAACAAACACCAGGGCGTGGAACCTGCTGGGTTGACCTGATGGATCAGACAACTGGACACCAATTTTGAGTGGTGGCCTACATCGTTCCGTCGCGTGACCATGTGTGTAAATCCACTCAAGATCTTCAACGAAGGATCAGGTCATACGACACCGAGACCGAACCTTTTTGAGTTTTTGGGTTATCGAGACTTTATTTCTTGGCGAAAATTCTGGTCTTCCATTTTGATATTGCCCCTTTTGGACGAGATGCTCGCTTGTCTTATTTTCCCTACATGCGCTTCAGACATTCAACACCAATTCTTCAAATGTCAAACTTTCTGAATCAGCGTCTCGAGAGATAATTACTCCTCCATCGCTTCCAAGTTCGTAGTTTCGCAGATTCATGCAAGTCGTTCTTGATAGCCAGTGCCATTCTCATTTACCAATCCAAGCTCCACTGAACACCTCATTTCATCAGATACCTCTCCTGTGTTGTGAGCTGAGCGGAATCGTCGAGTGACTTGCAATACAGGGAACTGTAAGTGAAGAGGATAGGATCCAAGAAGTTTGTGGATTAGGCGATCTCGAAGTCTGGTCCAAGTAGATGAAGCAAGTCCGCGTCTTTAGAAACTGGGACGTATGAGCGATATGAGGATCACAGAGGCTGGACAGCAGGATGAGATTGCCAAAGCAGACTATTTTGACGCGCCCTCTCTAGTGAAGGTCGAAAGGAGTGTAATTCATTGTACCAATCGTGCTACGCCCAATCGTATTGAAAGACGTCCATACTCGTAGCAAATAGATAGGGAGAGATATTCTATGTCTTGATGTCTTCGGATCTTGGAGAAGCCACTGACACTATGAGTTTTCGAGATCAATGTTTCATGGTCCGCTCCAGATTCGGCTGCATTCAACATATCAGATCTTCATTAGAGGAGTTTGCAGATTTCAGGTCGAAATCATCCTACTCTCACCCCTCCCACATTGCCAGTCAAGTTGACTTCATGAAGTATCTCCTCATCCCTCTATATAGCCCCTTTGTTTTCCTTTTCATCTCCAATATCAAGGGATATCATGCTAATCCTTGGAAGCGGATGATCAGGGAATCCTATATGGAAATGATCTAGCAGGGTTTGTGTATAAGGCAGAAATTTGCTCTATACCTCAGCTCGTACATTTCCTGGTATTATCGGTACAAATTTCTCGGGGGTTTCTTGGTCGCGGAACTCGTGTGTTTCGGATCGACCCGAGTCAATGACTGCCATGATTTCTCTGATCCAAAAGTCGGAGCTTAAGCCATATTGCTTGATCCAAGCAAAGCACTTTCGCCCTTTTTCCGACCTGTCAGAGTTCTAGCGAGACACATGAAGGAGCAGACATAGTAGGTAATCGGGAGTGGGGAGGTCTTGGTTGCCTCAGATTGCGCGTATTAGTGAAATGATGTCCGGGCAGCACACGTGATGAAGACAGGGGAAAGTTTTTGGCGCCATCCCAGCCGACTTCCTTCGATGTTCATCCTACCAAACCATACATTATATTGCGTCCTTTTTTCGTTCTAACAAACCGAGCTCTTTGAGCTATCAACTTAAGTGGGAACTATTCAATCCCCCAGCGTTTTCCTTTGGGCTATATTCTTGATACAAAATACCATGCTTATATAATCATAGGCAAAACACTCAACGTACATATCTGGAAGGGCTACAAGATTAAACGCTTCACCCTTGGTAACTCCCAGGACTCTAATTCATCTACTTATATTTCTCTATGTGCAGTCGAGTCAGAATTTAGTAGAACACCGCTTTATCTGAGGAAGAGATCTATATCGTGCGGGGCGTAATTATGGATATGGACTTGCCTTATGATCCTTGTCACAGCAGTACAGTAAGGACTTCTAATGGTTGTTGGACTTGCCGACTCCGGCGCAAAAAATGCGATGAAAAACACCCTGTGTGTAACACCTGCGCTAGGCTTCATATCACCTGCCACTATGACCAGGACAGACCGGAGTGGATGGATGGAGGCGTGAGACAGGGAGAGATGGCCGAGCGGCTCAAGCGCGAGGTCAAAGAAAACGCCCATCGCCGCCGTTGGGATCGTACGTTCCATATCTCTGGTGACCGTGTCTCAGTCGCCAAACCTACTACTGGTGAATCGGTAGTGTTACCCCAAAACCTATCCAGAGACCTAGCAACTCCTATATACGATCTCCTCAAGGCAACCCCAGACATTTACAATGATGGGATGGAGCCATCCCCCGAGGAAACCAGTATTAGGCCCCGACGCGAAGCCGACTGCACGCTGCTCAGTAAGAACGCTCTCGAAAATATAGCCTTCGGACGGTCTGACACTATTCTCCTCATGTTTTACCTCGAACACTTGTTTCCCTTCCTATTCCCATTCTACCGCCCCTCTCTCCTTATGGGCGGTAGAGCATGGGTCTTGGAAATGATGATAAGCAGCCCAGTAGTACAGAAAGCCACCCTATGTCTGAGTAGTTATTTCTTCTCTCTCCCGCGGGGAACGGCAAAGCACGATGCAGTTTGGGAGACGTTACTTACGCAGACTAGGGATGCCTTTGGGGTGCTGAGGCAGTCGCTGCAGGTTATCGATGGCTCAAACATCATAAAACATCTGCACGGCGCTGTACGGATCATGGCAAGCATCATGCAGGTGCAGCGTTTCGAAATTGCTGTCTTGAGTTTTAATAACTGCCAGGCACACCTCAATGCCGCTCTGGCTCTTTTTCGACAGCTCCTGGATAGCTCTGGCGCCGGTGAACCAGCGAGGCCCAGTTCAAGCTTCAACGCTGTCATAAACCGCCTGGGGCCACCTTCATGGATTTTGCCTGCCCAGTGTGTCCAGGTTCCGAGTGCTGAACAGGCCGCCTTTCGCTTCTCATCCACCCTTTTGATATTTGATGACATTATTGCCAGCACGGTACTTCAGGAGCCACCGAGACTCTACGAGTACCACCGCAGCCTTCTTGATAATATCAATGGCACAGACCCCACCATCAATCTTGAAGCTGCTGTAGGGTGTCAGAATTGGGCATTGCTACAAATTGGTGAGATTGCCGTGCTTGACGCATGGAAACAGCGATGCAAGAGAGCCGGAAATCTCAACGTCATGGAGCTGGTCCACCGCGCCACAGCCATCAAGGGCTCGTTAGAAGCTCATCTCACACGGCTCGAAACCGATCCAGTGATTATTCCAAAGGAAGGTAGCTGCCTGTTGGATGTACTCGCAGCTGATTACTCCCAGCATTCAAAAACACTCGCCAGCCAGGGCCCCTTGGTTACCCGTATCTGGGCTCACGCAGCGCTCATTTATCTATTTGTGGTCGTTTCCGGATGGCAGCCCACTAGCGTCGACGTACGTTATCACGTTGGTAGAATCATAGAGTTGCTAACGTGTCAAATATCGCCGCCAGCGTTGCTGCGCACAATGGTGTGGCCGTTCTGCGTAGCGGGCTGCCTCGCGGAGCCGGTGCAGGAAGCTCATTTGCGCGGAATGGTAGAGGCGTTACAACCACCAAGCGTCTTCGGCACGGTACACAAGGCACTTGAGATCATGGAGAATGTATGGCACAACAGGGACACAGAAAATACTGCAAGCCATGACCTCGCTGCGTGCTTTAAAAGCCAGGGTGATCTAGTGTTACTTGTTTAAAAGAGCAGTCGTGCAAGACATGGGGAAACGTCTCTGCTACGAATACTCAATTCAGTCCTTGCCAACGACACTAGAGTCTTTTCACTCCATACAGTTGAAGTATCATACTGTAGCTTGGCCAACTAAAATAAGATCAAGGTAAGATTCTGCTATGAAACTATTCCAAATAGTGGCATTACACTTTGATTTAATATTCAATGCTGTTCTAAAATTGGGTAGTTGCTAAATATACGCCAAATTTGTAGTAGCTTTGATAGACTGGCTTTCAGGCTCTAACACAAAAGCGGACGATGACCAGAGCCTTGGGAATGAAGGATCCCAACTAGATACTTCGGAATCAAAATATGCAACATACAACAATGTGGGGCGAAAAGACTATTGGTTTGACTATATAACTTTGAACTTTCTCCATATCCTCATTCCAGCTTGAACTTGTCACTTGAATTGGACATAACCCTTGTCCTTCACGAACGTGGCGTGCCATGGCACATTCTCCTTATGGTTCGCCAACTGTGCATAGAATTCGCCATGTGCAGCGCCGTCGAGCGCCATGCCCTTAAGTTTACCATCCCCGTGACGCTCATCAGCATAAAAGAACCTAGCGAGCATGTTAAAAACAGTCTACTAAGAGCTTTTCTTTGCAATACTGACCGAAACCCCCGGGCCGAGTAAGTCGTGTCGGCAAGGCCGATCCAGAATGCCGAAGCCGATTTGCCCATGCCTAGATCCAACATCGCTGGGATGGGGACGATGGAGATGTTCATGATGTTGCCGGTGTATATAAACGTCTTCTTGGTCTCCTTGGGCAGCGTCTCCCACCCACTGACAGCTTGCTGCGCTGCGACGTAAGGGCTAATAGTGTTGACGTTCAAGTCTGACGCAACACTCTCCGCTGAAATCGAAAGAACAGAATCCTTATCGGGAGGGTTCGTAAGTGCCGCTACGTTATAGACGACGACACTAGGGGAGGCATGAAACTCAGACTTGACTGCATCGAACAGTGCTGGGATGGTGTCAGGCTTGGTAAAGTCTACCTTGAGGGAGAGAATTCCTTGGGCGGTCTTGGTGCCACTCCCACTCCTTGAAGCAACAGCGACCTTGTATCCGTTGCTGGCGAATTTCTCAGCGACGGAGGCACCGATCCTGGGCCCAGCTCCGAGAACGAGTACAACAGGGTTAGCTGCCATTGTGCTTTTATAGTTAATGGTAAAGATGAATAACAAGTGTTTGAGTTTACAAAGAAGTTCAGATATAGAATGGAAGAATGGAGTTATCTTGGAGTCAAGATGCCTTCTATTTATACCAAGCAGAGTCTATATTCATTCACAACACTCTAGTCTAACCCCTCTTCTTTCCGAGGATTTGAAATCATATTCTTGGTTTACACCCCTTCTGAGCTGCAGGTTCGAAAGTCGGACAGGGAGGATGGCATCACATCAATCCATATCGGTACCAGAACAACTCAGTTGTCCGGGGCTGCCCTTACTATAGTCTAATCTACGGTTTTGGGACCCACAAACCGCGCGCGATGATTTGCCAGGCCGCATATGGAAAGTTTCTGCAGACCAGGCCACGCGCGAAGAGCCCTGCAGGTTATGTAAGCCGCGCGCGGCGGGTCTGGCTCCCAACCTACTTGACCAGGTGCATACTCCGAGAGCACTCTAATTGGATATGGTTAACGTTCGTCACGCATCAATACTATGGCCTGAGAAATCGGTTGATGGAGCTGAATTCTGTCGCGGGAGGAATGCCTTCGCTGCAGGACGTTGACTATCGAACCCCATCTGGACAACTTTCTGAATATAAGTCCTTTGCTCATTGACAATGAATTCGTCAGCTCGCCTCCTGCTTGATGGCAGTAATTGATAATACTACGTCCCTAAGACGCTATTGATTCTTCTTCTTTCTGTGACATAAGAAAACTAAAGAAGAGCTGGACATAACACGTGATGTCCTTTGCGCAATCATCCAACCGTTCAGTTATCCGTTCCAGATACATATACTTTGCCGTTCTCATTGTGAGCTTGTCCATCCCACTCGTCTACCACACTGCTCAATCGTACACGAGCAGCATCCAGCAAGCCACCACCACAAAATCAACCACGGAAGCTGCAATTATCATGTCTGATTCCTCATATCTAAATAGTCCTTCACGGACACCCGTCTACCTCCTTGGCATTGGCGGGCCTAACTTCATGGAAGACAAGGACCACCCTGCCTATGCCAAACTGGCCTCAGTCGGCCGGGAGATCACGACAAAAGTGAAACCCAACGCAGTGGTCGTTTTTTCTGCGCACTGGCAAGACGGCCCAAACAAAGTCAAGATCAATGTCGCCGAGCAGACGGATCAGATATATGATTTCTACGGCTTTCCGCCGCACTACTACGAGTATAAGTACCCGTACAAGGGAGCCCCGAGGTTGCCGAAAAGGTTATTGGGAAGCTAGCAGTTGCCGGTATTGAGTTTGAGAAAGTCGAACGAGGCCTTGACCATGGCGTCTGGGCTAGTTTTATAGTTAGTAAGTTATACTTTCCTTGTGTCCCAGACCTTTTCAACATCTTGTTGCTGATGCACTGTCCATCCAGCTTTTGATCCGAAGGAGAATTCATTGAATGTACCAATCGTGCAAGTTTCGCTGTACGATAATGAGGACCCCGATCAACATTACCGCATGGGGCAAGCACTGGAAAGTCTGCGCGACGAAGGCATTCTGATCATCGCCGCCGGAATGGCTGTTCACAATCTTCGTGATTACCGGGCTACAAGGGCAAGCGGTGAGACCATGCCGTGAGTAAATCCTGCGGTAATATCAAGTCGATTGTATTCCTGTTAATGCTCTTCAGTTACGCTTCCAGCTTTGACGCGGCACTGAAAGAGGCTGCCACCGCGAAGCCAGAGGAACGTCAGGCAAAGATGTCAGCTTTGATGAGGCGCAGTGACGCCAGAAAGGCGCATCCGACCTTAGAGCATATTCTTCCGATTTATATTGGAGCAGGCGCTGCAGGCTCGGATCTTGGCGAACAATTGTGGACTTTCCCTGAGAAAAGTTTGAGTTGGGCGCAGTATCGCTTTGGTACAGTAGAAACGGCGTGAAACAGCGCCAAACTTGAGCAGTTTGGTTGAAAGGCACTTTTCTGATTGTGATCAGATATATTTTACGATTCTCCAATGCTACTTGACATGAGACAATGATATCCCATATTCCAATTCCTACTGCAAGTGCATCCTTGTTTGATTAGATGTACCCCTTTCCACACTGGTGGTGGGAACGTCCGGCCAAGTGCAGTGAAAATGGGAGGCAAGTCTCTTTTTCTCTCCAACCTACCGTACATTAAATGAATATCATATTAATCATGTGGCAAAGAAGAAAAATCTCTTGGGTACCAATGATGACTAGCCATAAAACCTGAGCTGCTGCGTTGCCTTGTTACGCGATTTTTCAATGGCCTGCCTGCAAATCATGCCAAAATTCATCAAAGAGTGCTCGTGAGCAAAATCTCTCATCTTAATCATCTCAGGATCCTGGCGCTTCGCCAGTCATCCCTACCTCTCTCTGCTTGTCCATCATTCCTGTTCTTGCCTCTCTTCCACCACCACCACCACCACCTC
>Ga0182030_10005484_pt1 | contig 26915 bp, 16 predicted proteins | sample 812S3MmetaG_FD_121299 | JGI IMG/M metagenome (GOLD analysis project Ga0182030, IMG submission 121299) | Permafrost microbial communities from Stordalen Mire, Sweden - 812S3M metaG (Illumina Assembly) | ecosystem: Environmental > Terrestrial > Soil > Wetlands > Permafrost | place: Sweden...
ATATGGCGGAGAGGGAGGGATTCGAACCCCCGATAGCCTTGCGACTATGTCTGATTTCGAGTCAGGTGCATTCAACCGGGCTCTGCCACCTCTCCGCATTGTTCTCAACTACTTACAAGATGCTACTGAAGACTCAGAATTTCTACTGGCAGTTCTGATGGCACTTGGTACCCCGGATATCCGCTCCACCGCAGATTGCTTATGGTTCACGCTGAGATGTGCGTACCGCTTGGTCATCTGTGCCGTCCTATGTCCCAGGAGTTCTCCGACCGTGTGCAAATCCACACCGGCCATTACCAGTCTACTGGCGAAGGTATGTCGGTTGCAATGCCAGGTATAGTCCTTGAGAGCTGCCCGCTCGACCGCGCCCAAGAACCACTCGCGCGGAGACTGCGAATAGGGGAAGACGAAATCGCCATCGAAGGCGGAACGCAACTCTTCGAGAGCAGCCAAAGCCATCCCATTGAGAGGAACATCCCGCGGATCGCCGTTCTTAGTTCTGGGCAAATACAACTGCCGGCGCTCGAAATCGACATGCTTCCACATCAGGCTGCACTGCTCGCTCATCCGGATTCCGGTGTGAATCGAAAGCAGCGGATGAGAATGGAAGCGGGGATCGGTCGCCTGGAGCAGGGCATGCTCCTCAGAATCTGAGAGGAAGCGCACTTTGTCGTTGTTTTCAGTCCTCCGTTTGATCCCTGCAGCGGGATTCCGGGTGATCTTCTCGTTGTCGATCCCGACTTGGAAGATCAGCGACAGGGCCGCCTGCCAGCGGTTCCCGCTCGACGGTTTCCAGTCACGCGCCTCGGCCTGCTCGGTCAGCCAGTGGACAATCTCCTGCTTGGTGATCTCCTCGGCGGGCGGGTTTCCGAAGACCGGAAGAAGCTCCTTGATCTTGAGCTCTAGTTCGTATGTGCCCTTGGGCCTGTTTTCCGCTCGCGAGTGTTCCAGGGCATCGGCGCAAAGGGTGCGGAAGGGGATCGCCTGTCGAGGAACGGGCAACTTCCCGCGCCGGACGGTCCTTGATTCGATCCAAAAGGCGCGTCTAATGGCCCCACGGCAATTGTGCAATAACCTGTTGCACAATTTGCTCATCTGGCCAAGCTGCGGCAAAAGCCCTCATATACTTGAGGTTGCGCTGACTGAAGCCCTCAACGCCGGGGAACTCCGCTCCCAGGTCCTTGGCCAGCCGGTCGATGATTTTTGCTCCCCAGCCCGCCGCCTCTTGTCGCGCCAGGATGTCCCGGCCAATGGACCAGTACAGCAGGATGAGTTCCCGATTGACGGCAAGGGAGGCGCGCACCTGTGCCGTCCGAACACGCTCCTTTATCTCCTTGAGGAGCGCGGCGTAACCGGGCGGCGGTTGAAGTTCCTTGGGCATCGTCTTCTAGGCTACGACATCCGAGCGATTGATGTGCCAACTCGAAAGTTGTGAGAAAGCCAGCAGTCTTGCTATCCTGAGCTAATTGTGAGGATACGGCAAGATTTTCCAGTTCCTCCACGATCAGGTTTGCAGAACCAGGCTGCGTTAGGTATTCGGTTGAGAAAAACTTGGTCCAGAATTTGGCCCAATTGCGCGCCGAAAGGACTCCGAATTTTCCTCTGTTGTCCTCTGTATGTCATTGAATGTACATGTACTCCACCGTTTACCATTCGGCTGTTAACCGGCTACCTTTAACTCGCAGATCGGGTCGCGCCGTCTCAGCTCAGCGCCTTGTGGTGTCCAGCCGTCCAATAGCCGGTGACGGAGGGAAAGACTGCCTAGAGAAGACACTACAAGACCAGCAACCCAAAAGGGCATTGCCGCCACCATTTCCGGTTCGTCCAGGACAATGTGGTGATCCAGATCACCGCAAGAACTTGATTCCGTGATAGGCTGAGAGCATGTTGAGAGGGGTTTTCCAGCGCGCAGCGGTAGCCACCCTATTGATGGGTATGATGCTTGCGCCGCTTGGAACCTGCCTGCAGCGAACCCCAAAGTCCGCGCATAGTTGCTGCACACCGGCAACCGCGCCCGACAACACTGCGCATGCGAATTGCTGCAGCGCCCGCACCCCCCTGCCGGCCGCCGTTGTTGTGCCGACCCTTCCAGTTCCGGCCCCAATGTCCGCTGCGCGAGAGTTTGTCGCTTTTAATGGGATTTCTTGCCTGAGTGCATTTTCGGCCTCGGCTTTCACAATTCCACAGTCTCCCCCCTCTGGAACTTCCGTTTTAAGAATCTAGCTTTTCGCCTCCGCCGTGGCCTTCCGTGGCGCGCATTTCTGCGTCTCGGAGTAGTCCTGCCGCTTTTTACCTTGGAGTTGAAAAGTGAAGCCTATCTGTGTTCTTGCGCCGTTGGTTCTGGCGCTGTCGATTGTCTGTCCTGGACAAACGGAGTCTCCCGCTGGTCCAGATCCGGGACAGGGCGCGGTCCCATTGTCTGCCGATGAGGCTGTTGCCGAGGCCCTCCAGGCCAATCCGGAGATTCGAGCGGCTGTGCGGCGTTTGTCGCTGGCTCAAATCAAGACCGGAACGGCGCGCAGCCTTGACGACCCGATGCTGATGATACGCGATTGGGATACGCCACTGCGCAAGCCTTGGGATCTGAATCAGGCACAGCTCATGATCTCCTTGCAACAAACATTTCCGGACCGGCAGAAGCGGGATTTGCGCGCAAAGCTGGCGGAGGACGATGCAGGCGTGGCGGCCATCGATTTGGAAACCCTGCGCCAGGGGGTCTCCGCGGAAGTCCGCAAACTCTGCACGGAGCTGATGCGGAATGCGGATGAGATGAAGGTGCAGGACCGCCAGACATCGTTGCTGAAGGAAGCTCTGGCTGCAGCGCTGGCTCAATACACAACAGGCAAGGTTCCCCAGGCGGACGTGCTGCGTGCGCAAATGGCGCTGACCCGCCTGAACGAGCACCTCATCGAGTTGGAAGAGGATCGTGACAGCGCGCGCGCGCAGTTGAACGCGCTCCGCGGACATAGCCCGGATGAAGCAATCGCAATTGCCGGCAGCTACTCAAGCCCGGCCTCATTGCCCGCAATTGAGGAACTGGAGCGCATGGCGATGGAGCACAGGCCTGAGTTGGCGGCCTTGCGAGCACAGATTGCGAAGTCAAGGGATGAGGGAAAACTGACTCGACTGGCCATGAAGCCCGACTTCACTGCCGGTTTGGGGTACATGCTGATGCCGGCCGGCTCGTCGGCGCGCAACGCGTATATGGCTGAATTGTCGATGAATCTTCCGCAGCTGAATCGCGAGCGTCACGAGGGCGAAGCAAAACAGGCCGATACAGCGACGGATGTGTCGCAGGCGGAGCTCGATGCGCGCGCAACAACGGTCTTCCTTGAGGTCCGGCTGGCGCAGATCGAATTGCTGGCCGCCGAGAAGCGCGTCAAACTCTATCGCGATACGCTGCTGCCGCAGGCGGAAGCGTCGTTCAAAGCCTCTACCGCTGCGTACCAGAACAACCGCGCGGAGTTCATGAGTTTGATTGACGCTCAGAACCTGCTGCTTGATATTCAAACCGCCTACTACAAGGCTTCAGCGGCAACGGACGAAGGCACGGCACAGTTGGAACGCGCCATTGGCGCACCGATAGCTAGTGCCTCGAACAACGACACAGAGAGGAAAAGCAGATGACAGCGAAGGAAAAAAGATTGTTTGTACTCGGCGCCGGAGCTGGAGTTCTCAGTGCGGCTCTTGTCGTTGGAGTTTTGACTGCGAGAGTGATGCGTCCGGTTGCCGCGGCGCAGGGCACGCCAGGGCCAGCAATGACCGATCGACAGAAAGCCGGCGAGCCCGCGCAGCAGGGCACCGAACCCGGCACTACGGTCGAGTTGACCCCGGAAGAGATTACCGCAGCGGGCGTGCAAGTAGCCGAGGTGCGCACTGCAACCTTGAAGACCAACATCGATGCCTTCGGCCGCGTCGAGCAGCCGGAGTCGCAGCTAAACGCGGTGAGCGCATGGATCGGCGGCCGCGTGGACAAGCTCTATGTGCAGTTCACCGGCGAGCGAGTGCGGCGCGGCCAGGCTGTGGCCGATCTTTACATCCCCGAAGTGGCGACAGCAATCGAGGAGTACCGGTTGGCGCAGGAGAATCGCAACCAGCTGCGGCAATCGGACGATGCGTTTGCCAAGACACAGGCCGACGTGCTGGTGCAGGCAAGCCAGCGCAAGCTCGAGCTATGGGGAATTGCGGAGAAACAGTTTGCCGCACCGGCAACGACAGGCGTACCGCACGTCACCATCTATGCCAACAGCGCAGGAACAGTGGTTGAACGAAAGGTAACTCAGGGACAGTATGTGAACGCCGGCGAAACGCTGCTCACACTCGCCGACCTGAGCGAGGTGTGGATCAAGGCCGATGTCTATGAAGAGCAACTGCCGCAGATTCACCAAGGGCAGGAGGTGGGGATCACGGCCGAGGCCCTGCCCGGCCAGACTTTGCATGGCCACGTGGAATTCATCGAGCCCATTGCCAATCCACAGACGCGCACCGTACCCGTGCATGTGCATCTTGCCAACCCCGGAATGCGATTGTTGCCGGGCATGTTTGTGAGCGCAAGTTTCGTGAGCCGAGCCGCGCAGACCGCGATTGTGATTCCGCGTTCGGCGGTGCTGGATACAGGCACGCGCAAGATCGTCTATCTGGCCCGGCCCAACGGCGTCTTTGAGGCTCGCGAGGTTCAGGTGGGCGCGCCCGCCGAGGATCTCTTCCCGGTGGTCAGCGGATTAGCCCTGAGCGATAAGGTTGTGCTCAACGGCAACTTCCTCATCGATTCGCAAGCGCACCTGAGTTCAGGCATGTCGGGGCTCTACGGCGGCTCGAAGGAGTTTGCCACGGGACAGCAAACCCAGACCGCTGCAACTGCTTCTGCAAATGCAAGCGCAGAGGCAAGCGCGGTCAAGATCGACCTTCACGCCGACCCCAATCCAATGAAGGCCGGAGAAGACAATCAATTTCTCGTCAGCCTGACAGATGCGGCCGGCAAGGCCATTGGCGATGCGCACGTAACCGTCACACTGGTCATGCCTGCCATGCCCGCGATGAGTATGCCGGAGATGAAGAGTTCCTGCGAGTTGACATGGTCGGGGGACCGGCGGATGTACCTAGGCAAAGGCCAAGCGCCCATGCCTGGAAATTGGAGCGTGTTTGTCGAGGCGCGCCGAAACGGAAGCATGATTGCATCCCTGCACACACGCCTGAGCGCCAAGTAGGAGAGACCATGATCAACCGCATCATTGAATTCTCGATGAAGAATCGCTGGCTGATTCTGGCCGTCTATGCCGCGCTGGCAGCCTGGGGCTATTGGGCGCTCATTCACACGCCTATCGACGCGATTCCCGACCTCAGCGAAAACCAGGTTATCGTCTTCACCGAGTGGCAGGGGCGCAGTCCGCAGGAAGTGGAGGACCAGATCACCTATCCACTTACAGTAAACCTGCAAGGGTTGCCGCACGTGCGCACCGTCCGCTCGGCGTCGGCCTTCGGCTTCTCGATGGTGAATGTCATCTTCGAGGACTCGGTGGACATCTACTTTGCGCGAACGCGCGTGCTGGAGCGGCTTAGCCTTGCGGGGAGCTTCCTGCCTTCCGGCGTAACGCCGATGATGGGTCCAGACGCGACCGGCGTCGGCCAGGTCTTCTGGTACACGGTCGAGGGGCCATACGACAGCGGCACGCTGCACTCGATTCAAGACTGGTTCATCAAGTACCAGCTCAACTCCGTGCCCGGCGTTGCTGAGGTCGCCAGTGTCGGCGGCTTTGTGAAGCAGTACCAGATCGATCTCGATCCCATCAAGCTGAGGGCTTACAACGTCGCCCTCAAAGATGTTGTGAGCGCGGTCGAGCGCAGTAATAACAACGTCGGCGCCAAGGTGATCGAAACCGGCAACACCGAAGAGATAGTGCGCGGCATCGGACTGATCCGCGGCCTGAGAGACATAGAGGAGATTTCGCTCGGCTCTTACAACGGCACGCCGGTCACTGTCGGCAACGTCGGCAGCGTGCAGCTTGGCCCCGAGTTCCGGCGCGGCGTTCTGGATAAGGATGGCAAGGAAGCGGTCGGGGGGGGCGTTATCATTCGTTACGGCGCCAACGCCCGTGAAGTGATCGATGCGATCAAGCAGAAGATCGCCGAGATTCAGCCCGGACTTCCGAAGGGGGTAAAGATTGTTCCCTTTTACGACCGCAGCATTCTCATCGACCATGCCGTAGACACACTGCGCCATGCACTGATTGAAGAGATCATCCTGGTGACTCTGGCGCATGTGCTATTCCTGTGGCACTTCCGCAGCATTCTTGTCGTCACCATCCCATTGCCGCTGGCCGTGTTGGGTGCGTTCCTGCTGATGAGGGGCGCGGGCATCTCCTCGAATATCATGTCGCTGGGAGGTATCGCGATCGCCATTGGCGTGCTTGTCGATGCAGGTATAGTGATGACCGAAAATGTGATTCGCCAAGCGGAACAATACGAACACGAGCACGGCAACTATCGCGAGCATATTTGGGAGATCACGCTCAACGCGGCGCGGCTTGTAGGACGGCCTATTTCCTTCGCCATGGTCATTATCATCCTCGCCTTCGTTCCGGTCTTCGCGCTCACCGGCATGGAGGGCAAGATGTTTCATCCGCTGGCCTTTACCAAGACCTTTGCCATGATAGGGTCCACCATCCTGGCCATCACGCTTGTGCCGGTCTTATGCACCTTCCTCATCCGCGGAAAGCTGCATCGCGAGGAAGACAACCCGGTGATGCGCGTGCTGCGCGCCATTTACCGGCCCGCGCTGAGTTGGGCGCTGCGTCACAGAGCCATCACGCTGGGCATTGCGCTGGCCTTTTTCTGCGCGGCTATCTATACCGCGACAACCATCGGCTCGGAGTTCATGCCGCCGCTCGATGAAGAAACAGCGCTTTTCATGCCTATTACCGATCCGCGCATCTCTCTCACCGAGGCAACCAGGATTCTGCGCCAGCAGGATGACATTATCGCCGCCGACCCAGCCGTCGCCATGGTCGTCGGCAAGGTGGGTCGCGCGGAGACTTCAACAGATCCCGCGCCCGTTAATATGGCGGAGACCACCATCACCTTCAAGCCCAAGGATCAATGGCCCAAGGGCTTGACCAAGGATGCAATTCTCGCGCGGCTCGATGAGAAACTGCAGATACCCGGCGTAACCAACATCTGGACGCAGCCGATTCGCAATCGCATCGACATGCTCTCGTCCGGAATCCGCACGCAAATCGGCATCAAGGTCTTTGGTCCCGATTTGAGCGTGATCGAAAAGAAGTCGGAAGAGATCAAGGAAGTGGTGAGCCAAGTTCCCGGAGCGACCGACCTCTATGCCGAGCGCACCACCGGCTCACCCTATCTGGAGATGACCGTGGACCGGCCGGCGGCTGACCGGTACGGGCTGAACGTGGCCGATGTGGAAGACGCGATTGAGACCGCCGTCGGCGGCAAGAACCTGACCACGACCATTGAGGGCCGGCAGCGCTTTCCAGTGCGCATCCGCTACGCACGCGATTTCCGCGAAAACCCGCAACAGCTTGGCGATGTGCTGATAACCGGAAGTACAGGTGGTCAGGTACCGCTCAGCAAAGTGGTCACAATCGCCACAACCATGGGACCATCCATGATTAGCAGTGAGAATGGCCTGTTGCGCGGCTCCGTGCTTTTGAACGTGCGCGGCCGCGATGTGGGCGGCTTCGTCGAACAGGCTCAACGAGCCGTCCATCAACAGGTGAAGATGCCGCCCGGCTACTACATCGAGTGGAGCGGGCAGTATGAAAACCAGATCAGCGCGCGTAAACGTCTGGAGATGGTTATCCCGCTCGTCCTCGTAGTGATCTTCGTATTGCTTTACCGCACTTACGGCTCTGCGAAGGAGGCAGCACACGTTTTGCTAGCGGTGCCATTTGCATTGACAGGCGGCGTGTTTCTGGTGAAGGCTCTGGGCCTCAACTTTTCGGTTGCGGTGTGGGTCGGATTCATTGCGCTCTTCGGAACCGCGGTGCAAACCGGGGTGGTGATGGTGATCTATCTGGAAGAGGCCGTTGCGCGGCGCACGGCCGCCGATGGCGTGCTCACCCGAGCCGGCCTGCACGCCGCCGTGATGGAAGGCGCGCTGCTCCGGCTTCGCCCCAAAGTGATGACTGTGGCCACGGTGGTGGCCGGTCTGCTGCCGCTACTTTGGTCCACGCGAACCGGGGCGGAATTCATGAGGCCGCTCGCCGCGCCGGTCCTCGGTGGAATGGTCAGCTCTCTCGTTCACGTGCTGATTGTGACCCCCGTAATCTTCACCTGGCTGCGCGAGCGGGAGCTGCAACGAGAGCAAATAATATGAGAGTGTGAAGTCAAATGACTCAGCTCTTCGCGTCCAGTGGCTCTGGATCGATCTGTCCATGTAAATCGGCGAGAGTCCCCGAATGGGCACAGCCAGATCGTTTTTCGATGACCCGCGACCGAAGGCACAATTGGATTGCGGTTGCTAGCTCCTTGGGTTGGGTGAATCTGGAATCCGTTCCTCCACGATCAGGTTTACAGAACTGGACTTGGCCCAGAATTTGGTCAAATTGCGCGTCGAAAGGACTCCGAATATTTTCTGTTGTCTTCTCTATGTCATTGAAAGTAGACGTACTCCAGAGTTTAGCATTCGGCTTTCAAACGGTTGTTTACATCTCGCTGTGTACAGCGCCAAACCTCAACTCACGTCGTTGCGGGTTTCTGACGATCAGAAACTGGCGGTGTCGGAAATGCCACGTTGTTTTATCGTTTCTCGCCCGATGAGTAGTGCATATTTCAAGAGGATCATGTTGTGCAGAGTCATTCAAGCCATCCGATCCGATCGTGAAACGGACGGAGGTCTTGTGCGAGATTCATCAGCGTGGTTGGGAGCCCATGCGCTGTCGTACCTGACCCAATGCCAGCAGGATGCCGTGGAGCAGCGCTTCCGGGCGAGGAGGACATCCAGGGATGTAAACGTCAACGGGGATGACCGCATCCACTCCGCCCAGCGAGGCGTAGTTGGTGCCGAAGATGCCTCCGCTGATACCACAGGCGCCCACGGCTACCACGACCTTTGGATCCGGTGTCGCGGCCCAGGTCTTGCGCAACGCCAGTTCCATGTTGCGAGTGACCGGACCGGTGACCAGAAGCATGTCGGCATGACGCGGCGAAGCCACAAAGTGAATGCCGAAGCGCTCGATGTCGTGAACCGGATTGTTCAGCGCAACGATTTCCTGCTCACACCCATTGCACGAGCCTGCATCCACTTGCCGAATCGACAGCGAGCGTCCGAGCAAGTTTTGAATTGCCGCAGCGATCCGCTTGCCGGCCTCCTCCGCGCCTCGGCCGCTGGTGGCCGTTTGCAGCGCAGCGTGGCTGCCATCGGGATGAAGCGTGTATTCGGCGGTGAGAACCAGGTCCCGGCGATTCGCGGCCGCAAGTTCGAAGTTGCGCGTCATCCGCACTGCTCCATCGGCGGAGGCCACTGCGCATTCGCCGCAAAAGATGCAGCGGCCGTAATCCACTGTGACCTGCCGTCGTCCGTCGCGGTCGCGGAGGGCGATTGCTCCGGTTGGGCAGGCTTCGGCTGCGGGACGCGCATCGCTCCAGATCTCGAAGTCGAAGTCAGGGCATCCCCGAAACTGCTCAGCCAGGCGCGGCGACAGGTTCGGATAATCTGCCGTTGCAGAGCCGATGCTGAACGATTTTTGGAGGATCTTGAACATCGTGTTATCGATCCGTTCCCGAGTAGGACAAGTTGAAACTCTTGTTGATCACCGGAAAATCCGCAATGATATTGCCTTCGACTGCTTCAACAATAGCCGGCCAGTTGTTGAGGGATGGATCCTTCACCTTGCAGCGTTCGATGCGATTCCCTTCTCTGGTCCGGACCCAGTGGACAATCTCGCCGCGCCACCCTTCCACAGCGCTCATCGCGCATCGGTCAGGTGGTATGCGTTGAGTTGGAGCACAATACGAGCCCCCAGCCAGACGAACAACCGCCGCGCGGATCATCTGGATCGACTCGCTTACCTCATCGATGCGAACCTGCATTCTGTGGCGCACATCTCCTGCCTGGTAAACAGGGACCTTGAATGAGAGCTGACTATAAGCCTCATAAGGATGATCCCGCCGGACATCACGATCGACGCCGGATGCGCGTCCTGCCACACCTACGATTCCCAGCGTCAACGCTTTGTCCGGTCGCAGGATTCCGGTGTGCTCCAGACGGTCACGGGTAGAGTCGGAGGACTGAATGATCGCCACCAGATCTCGAAATTCGCGTTCCACGACTCGGAGGGTCTTCTCGATAGCCTCGACCTGATCCGGCTGCCAGTCCCTGCGCACGCCGCCGATAGCGACCATTCCGCGCAAGACCCGGCTTCCTGTGAGAGTCTCATTCAAACCCAGCACAAGCTCTCGCATGCGTCCGGCATGAGCGTTGGCAATTACGAATCCCACGTCGGTAGCGATGGCTCCGACATCGGCGATGTGATTTGCAATTCGTTCCAGTTCGAGGAGGATGGTGCGCAGGAATTGCGCCCTCGCTGGAACTTCGATCCCCGCTGCCCGCTCAACGGCCTGGCAAAATGCAGTTCCATGGGAGAACGCCGAGTCGCCTGAAATGCTCTCGGCCAGAAACACAGCCTGGTGGATGGAGAGGTTTTCGAATAGCTTTTCGGTTCCCTTGTGCGTGTAGAACATGCGGAGTTGCAGATAGAGGATCGGCTCGCCGGCGACGGCAAAGTTGAAGTGGCCGGGCTCGATGATGCCGGCATGAACCGGACCAACAGGTATCTGGAAGACGCCTTCTCCGTAGGTAGGTCTGTAGACGTGCCGTTCTCCTTCAAACGGGGGCAGCACGGCGTCGAGCGGAAAACTCTTGCGTAGCGGATGCACATCGGGCCAGTTATCGTGGAGCGCGACGCGACGCGGATTCGGATGACCGGCCGCTTCCAGGCCGAACCAATCCTGAATCTCGCGCTCTTGCCAGTTGATGGAAGGCAACTCCGCGGCCAGTGATGGGAAGGAGGGAAACCGCTCAAGAATGGGAGCCTTGAGAATCACCCAGCTTGGGTCGCCGGGCCGGTCGAATACATAGTAGTTATAAAAGACGCCTTCCGCGCTTACTCGATCCTCTGCGAAGACAGTCACGATTCTCGCTTGGTGCTCGGCGAGTAAGTACTGGACTATTGCCGTTACGTCGGGGCCGTCCAACAGAACCACAACCTGATCGGAGACAGGTTCTTCAACGGAGCGGACCAGCTCCGGGAAGCGAGCATGAAGCTCGTCAAAGAATGTTGTCATTGGCCGCTCACCACCTTTGCGGCTCCGCGGATCAGTTCAAGCAGCGGAGCCGGCACCCAGAATCCGATCACCACAAGCACCGCAGCCAGCGCTAGCAATGAACCGTCACGCCAGGGACGGGGCGGTGCAACCGGCGTGTCGCCGTGCGGGCCAAGGATCATGCCGCCGACGTGCAGCAGTGCGCCCGCAAAGACGCCGGTTCCAAAGAGAACAAATAGGACACCGGTTAAAAGATGCCCGCCATCGAAAGCCGCGCGCACAATCAGGAACTCGCTCTGAAAGAGGCTGAAAGGTGGCATACCGATAATTGCAAGCATGGCCATGAGAAAGACGACTCCCGTGAGTGGCATGGCCCGGATTACGCTGCCCTTGATCTCAGAGAAGAGGTCGGTCTTGAAGTGCTGCCGCACATTGCCCGCGCAGAGGAAGAGCAGCGATTTCGCGATGGTATGAAAGGTCATGTGCAACATCAGACCCAGGGTGCCCAGCGCGCCACCGAGTCCAAGCGCTGTCACCATGATACCGGCATGATCGATGGTGTGATAGGCCAGAAGGCGACGATAATTTTTCTGCACCAGGATGAATGGAACCGAGATACCCATCGAGAGCAAGCCAAAGAGCAGCAGCAATCGGCCAGGGTATTCTGTACCGAGGCACCGACTAGTGAGGATGTAGAAGCGGATGAGGCCGTAGAGAGCGCAGTTGAGCATCGCCGAAGAGAGAATCGCGGCGGAAGGAACCGGGGCTTCGCTGTATGCATCGGGCTTCCAAGTGTGCATCGGCGCAAGGCCTGCCTTGGTTCCGTAACCCATGAGAATGAGAACGAAGGCCAGCCGCATCGAGGTCTTGTCGAGTTGCGCGGCATGTTGCGCCAGCACAGACCAGTTCAAGCCGGCCAGCGCATCGGAGCCAACCAGACGGTGACCCGCGTAGTAGGTCACCAATGTTCCGAATAGCGCCATCGACAAGCCCACGCCGCCAATGATGGCGTACTTCCAGGCGGCCTCAAGTGAGGTGACCTTCCCATAGAAGGTGACCAAAAAGACCGAGATCAGGGTTGTTGCTTCTATCGCCGCCCACATCACTCCCAGATTGTTGGCCACCGCCATGAACATCATGGAAAACACAAACAACGGAGTGAGCATGTAATACATGCGAAGCTCTGCGATCTGCTCCTTGCCGGTTGGGTCGTCGCCGAGTTCTCCGCTCTGCTGGTCGTCGCGCAAGTAACCGATCGAGTAAGTCGCACAAACCAGCGCTACCAATGCAGTCAAAAGAATTACCAACGCGCTGAGCGCGTCGGCGTAGAAGAAGCCGTTAGCCAGCGAGACTGTGCCGCGTGCGAGCACCTGCGCGGCCAGTGCAATGGCAATGAGAAAGACTAGGCCGAAGCCGGCCAAGTTGGCCACTTCCATTTCCTTGCGCCGGCGCGCGAAGAACGATGCGGCGGCGGTGGCAACTGGGATCAGCAATAGAGCAAGCAGCAGCATCCTATCCTCGCAACCTCCGCAACCGGCTCACATCCATCGACTCGAAGGTTTCACGGATGCGGTATACGAGAATGCCAAGCACCATCGCCGCCACCAGCACGTCGAAGAGAATTCCCAGTTCCACGATCAGCGGCATTCCATAGGTGAGAGAGATGGCCGCGAGAAAGAGGCCGTTTTCCAATGACAGCAGGGCCAGCACCTGCGTGAGCGCCTTGCGGCGGTTGATCATGGTAAAGAAACCAATCAGGAAAAGAGAGATGGCTACAGCTAGCTCGTTGTGGCCCAGGCCGGGCTCGTCCGGCTTATAAAACGACTCCGCCACCACATAGCCCAGCAGCGTCAGTCCGCCTGAGATCACAACAGAGAGCGGCACGTTGATGATCGGCTTGATCTCTTCGCGGATATCCATGCGCACCACGAGGCGTTCAAGGAAGATGGGCACAAAAACCACCTTCACCACGAGAGTGAGTGCCGCGGCGACATAGATATGCGGCGCATGATTGAACCAGGCTATGGTTGCGGCAATCATGGCGAGCAAGAACGATTGAATCGCGAAGATGCGGATGTGGGTGACGATCCAGCGCTGTGCCACCACGGCGATCTGCAAGACGAGCACCAGCGCCGCCATCAGAGTGACGATTCGTTCGCCGAATTGCATATCCAGAAACGGTCTCATAATCATCAGAAGAGGAAAGTGGAAACCAGCGCGAGCGATCCCAAAGTAAAGGCCACGGCGAGTAGCTCCGGCACACGAAAGAGCCGCATCTTGGCGTTGACAGTTTCGAGCAGAACGATTGCACAACTTAAAAGAAGCAGCTTCGCAAGCAGCCAACCGATTCCGATCAGCGCACCGAAGCCGAACCATGTGGGTTGAAGGCCGACCGGCCAGAAGCAGTTGATCAACAGAGTCATCAGGACGAGTTGCTTGATAGAGGCGGCCCATTCGACGAGTGCCAGGTAGGGGCCTGAATATTCAAGGATCATGGCCTCGTGGATCATCGTCAGCTCGAGGTGAGTGGCCGGATTGTCTACAGGGATCCGGCCCGTCTCGGCAATCAGCACCAGCGCCAGCGCGGCGAAGGCAAACATCTGCGCGGGAGCGAGGAAGCGCCAGGTCTGGCCAATCGCTGCACCGGCGATCTCCGTCAGACCGGTGGATCCGGCGCCGATGGCGACTGTGAAGATCGCCAGCATCATCGCCGGTTCCGCCAGGGCCGAGATGGTCATCTCACGGCTGCTACCAAGGCCGCCGAAGGAGCTGCCCGTATCGAGTCCGCTGAGCGCCAGAAAGAAGCGGCCGAGGCCAAGCAGGTAGATCACAGCTAGCACCCCTCCGAACAGACCAAGCGGCGCGTCGGCGGCGACCATGGGAATCATCAATCCAGCCATAATTGTGCTGAAAAACACGATCCATGGGGTTGCCGCAAATATCCACGATGCGGTCTCCGGAATTACCATGCCTTTGCGGAAGAGCTTCAGGAGATCTTTGTACGGCTGAAAGATACTGGGGCCGCGCCTTGTTTGCAGGCGCGCCTTCAGCGTGCGAATCACTCCCGTGACCAGAGGCGCCAGCGCCAGCAGCAGGAAGAGTTGCGCTCCGGATTCGATGATTTGCTCTCTCAACCGCGCACTCCAAACAGCAACAACAGGATCAGCGTGATGAAGATGTAGGCGAGATAGGCGTTGATGCTGCCCGCCTGAATGGCCCTCATGCGCTTTGCCGCGGCCATGATCCGCTGCCGCAGCGGCTCGTAAAGATGCTTTTCAAATGTGGGTTCGATCTCGCTCTCGAAGCGGATTGCGCTGGGATAGTAGGGCGAGACTTCGTACTCCGCCTGAATCTCCCGGCGCGGACGATAGAGAGCTGAGAAGATCAAGCGCAATGGTTTTGAAAAAGCTGTTGCAGTGTATTCGTTGTCGGCGGTCAATCCTGGCGGGCCGCAATCCCACGCCGGCCCTTTGACGCTGCGGCGCCTCCAACGCATGGCCAGGGGAACGGCGAATGCCGCGCCGGCAAACACGAAGAGCAATGCCATTCCAACGGTCGATATGGTGCCGCCATGGGGCGTCCCCGGCGAAAGCGCCAGGCCGCGAGCCGTCACCATCGCCGAACTCGCGCGAACGCCAAGCGTCTGCTGAGTGATGGGATCGAAGATCCGCACAAGCCACGTTGCGCCCAGGCCCAGCGCTATGCATCCCACCGCCAGCACCGCCATCCCGGCACGCATCGTTGGCGTAGCTTCCTTGGCATGCTCCGCTTGCTCGCTGCGCGGCAGCGCAAGAAACGGAATCGCAAAAGCCTTGACGAAACAGGCCGCGGCCAAGGCCGCTGTCAGTGCCAGCATAGATCCGGCGATAGGGAACATCAAACGCGTCAGGCTCTGCGTGGTGCCGAAGCCGGCCAGCAACGCCTGATAGGTAAGCCACTCGCTCACAAATCCATTCAGCGGAGGCAACCCTGAGATAGCTACGGCGCCAACCAGGAAGCAAATGGCCGTCACCGGCATCAACCGGATCAGCCCGCCCATCTTCTCCATGTTGCGCGTGTGAGTGGCTTGCACAACGGAACCGGCGCCGAGAAACAGCAGTCCCTTGAAGACGGCGTGGTTGAAGGTGTGATAGAGCGCGGCGATCAGGGCAAGAGCGGCAAGATTTGGCTGGCCCAGCGCGCGAAACATCAGCGCCGCGCCGAAGCCCATGAGGATGATGCCGATGTTCTCAATACTGTGCCAGGCCAGCAGGCGCTTGAGGTCGTGCTCCATCAGCGCGTAAAGCACTCCGAGCAACGCGGAGACCACGCCCAGCGCCAACACCACCGTTCCCATCCAAAGCGGCGGCGGCCCGTAGAAATCGAAGAAGACCCTCGCCATTCCGTAGATGCCTGTCTTGATGACGATGCCCGACATCAAAGCCGAGACGTTGCTGGGCGCCACCGGATGAGCCTCGGGAAGCCAGATGTGAACCGGGACCAGGCCCGCCTTTACGCCGAAGCCGAAGAGAAAAAGCAGAAAGACAGCGCCCTGTTGAAGCGGCGGCATCGTCGAGGCCAGCAGATGAAAGCTCGAGAAATCCAGACTGCCGCTGACGGAGGCGAGAACCAGAAACGCAATCAGGAGCAGTCCTGTTCCTGCGTGCGACATGACGAGGAAGAGCACCCCTGCATTGCGCGCCTCTTCCTTTTCGTGCTCAAAGCTGACCAGGCAGAACGCCGAGAGCGCCATCACCTCCCACGCCACCAGGAAGAAGAAGACATTGGACGCAGTGAAAACCAGCGCCAGGCTCATCAGCAGCAGGTTGAAGAAGAATCCAAAGGCTCCCAGGTTGCGGCGTCCTTCCATCTCTCGCAGATATCCAAAGGAATAGAGCGATACGGCGGCCGCCAGCACACCGAGCGTCACGTTGAAAAATGCCGATAGCGGGTCAATTCTGACGGTCCAGGTGAAGACCGGGTTGCCGAAGGGAAGACCGATCATCGTGGGGCGGCTGCTGAAGATTGCGAACGCCGAAGCAGAGAGATCGAGGAGCGAACCTGCCAGCGCCGCCGAGCAGGCTACCCGGCGAGCGGTGGCCGGGTAGCGCCACAAGGCCAGGCTGGCCATGGCGCCCGCAAACCACAGGATGATTCCGCTCAGGAAAAACCCAGAGATCATCGGGGAGAGACCTCGCATTCCACTTCCCCGAGCATCTGAACGGCATCGGCGAGGCTGCCTTGAATGTACAGGCGCATGATGTCCAGAACCTGCACCAGCACCGGGTTTCGGATGGAATAGAAGACCTGGTTGCCATCCTTGCGGTTCACAACAATCTGATGGCTCCGCAGGATTGCCAAATGCTGCGAGAGATTCGCTTGTTCGAGGCCGAGCTTCTCCTGGATGGTCCGCGCGGAGAGTTCGCGGTCGCGCAAGACCTCAAGAATGGCGATGCGGGTGGGATGGGAGAGCGCATGAAAGATATTGGCCTTGTATGTGCGCAGCGTCTCCTGCATATCTCGGAGTATATTCGATATTCCGAATATTCGCAATTAATGCAAGTCAATAGATTCAGCCGCGTCCCTCAGTTGCGATACCGACTGTGTCCTGTAGCTTCGCTGCTCCCGGGATATTTCCTAACTTTTGCGGAACCTGCACCACACATTAATCAGCCGCCTGTCATGAAAGACGTGAATCTTCGGACGGATCGGGATTTGTCAGGCACAAGTTGATTTCAAAGACTACCCGAAATGCTCATCTGGCACCTGAACAGCGATGATTCATCTTGCTGTTTTCTCCTGGATTTCGAGCAGTTTGCGGATGTTGGGCTTCACGCTTCCCGGCTGCGGCGCGGGCAGCAGCGCCAACGCCTCCCTGGCCGTTGCGCGGCTCTTCTCCGTCTGGCCGGTGGCGCGATAGGCCTGGGCCAGGGTGAGCAACATGGTAGGTCTCTGGCGGCGGCTGAGAGCGACCGCGCGCTCCGCGCATGAGACGGCAAATTGCGGGTCTCCAAGAGACGTGGGCTCGACTTTCAGAAGATCCTCAGCGGCTTGATCGAGAGTCATCGGAGAAGCTTGATCCTTCTTTGCCAAATCCCGTAAAGCGGCAACGCCAGCTTTTGCTTGCGCTGCGGAATCTCCGGCTGTGTGCAGGATGGTCTGAACGGTGGCGAGGCGTATTTGCACGTCAGCGTCAAGTACCCTCCAGTTTTCATTGGAGGGGTCTTGCTTGAGCATTTGCTTCAAAATGGCCATCTGCTGAGCCAGCACGTCTTCCTCTGCGGCAAGGTTTCCGCGCCGGCTGCCGCTTGTGGCAGCCAAGTCTGGATCGGCTGCTGCCTCAAAGCCGCGTGATTCGTCATCTAGGACAACCTCCAAATCCGCAAGGGCACGTAAATCCTGAGGATCTGCTGCCACAAAGCGCCTGTGCGAAGGAATAATTTCGGCAAATAGCGCATTCGCCTCGGAATATTTTCCCAATGCAACCGAGGCATTTGCTTCTTTGCGCACCACCGTCAAACGCATCCGCATCGTGACAAGGTTGCTTTGCTCGGCTTTGGGCAGGGTATCGATGCGCTGCAATGCGATTTGAAAGTCTTTGAGCGCTTGGCCGGGATCTGTTGCCATCTCAACGCTTCCGATCTTGATGTGGTCGGCAGATAGACCACGCTTGGCGCGCAGATAGCCCGGATCGATAACGAGGGCGCGATCATGAAGCTCGACGGACTTGCGAAAAGCCTTCAAAGCATCGGCAGAGTCGGCGAGACTGGCTGTGCCGCTCTGACCCAGCTCGTCCCCCAAGGTTCCGTATGCGCTGGACGCATCGCAGATCAAAGAGGGCGTAGCATCGGGGGTTGCGACAAGCCGGTCGTAGGTCGCAACAGCTTTGCGCGTGGAAGCGATAGCATCCTCTGTTTTCCCGGTTCCAAACAGTGTCTCGCCCCGGGACGCCTGCGCTAGGGCGAGCGCACGAAGAGCCTCCCCATCCTTCGAACCTTCGGCCACCAGCGGAGTAGCCAGAGCTATCGCCTTATCGAGACTGACAAGCCCACCAGTGGGATCGCCTAAATTCTGATCATATGGATTGCCCTGAATGTTACCCAGTCTGGTATAAGCGTCGATAAGGTCCAGCTGCGTCTGGCGGTCGCCCTGCGCGTCTTTGGCCATGCGGTCCAGATGCTCCAGCACGCGAGTTACAAGCAGCTTCTGAGCGCCGGTCGAGCCGGGAAGTTGCTTGATAGCTTCGTCCAGCTCGGAGAGCAGGCTGTTGCTCAGTTGGCGCAGGTCGGCAGAGCGCGCCTCGGCCTTGCGCCGCTCCCGGTTGGCCACCTTGGCCTGCCATGCCACGCCCGCAATGCCCGCCACCAGAGTGATAGCCAGCAGCGCCGTGCCCGCCAGCGCCAACCGGTTGCGGCGGATGAACTTGCAGGCCCGGTAGCGTAGCGTGCCCCGGCGCGCTCCCACTGGCCGGCCGTCAAGCCAGGCGCGTACGTCGGCGGCGAACTGCTCGGCGGTAAGATAGCGCTCGCGCGGATCCTTGCGCAGGGCTTTCAACAGAATAGCTTCCAGATCCGCGTCCAGCCGCTTGCCCTCCGCCCCGGCCGGCCTGCGCGGAGGCTCCTCGCAAACTACTCGCAGCATCTCGCCTGTGCTGAGTTCCTTTAACTCGTAGGGCAGGGTTCCCGTCAGCATCAGATACAGCAATACTCCCAGCGAGTAAGTGTCCGACGCGGTAGTGATAGGATTGCCCAGCACCTGCTCCGGGCTGGCGAACTGCGGCGTGAAGGATTGATATCCCTCGCGCGTAAGCTGGCTGCCGGCATTGCCGGATGCGGGCGACAGGAGCTTGGCGGTCCCGAAGTCCAGCAGCCGCGGGGCTCCGTCGGAAGTTACAAGAATGTTATCCGGCTTCAGGTCGCGATGCACCACAAAGTTCCGATGGGCAAACTCGACCGCCTCGCAGACGCGCAGGAAAAGCGCCAGGCGCTGCGGTTGAGTTAGATGCTTCTCTTCGCAATAACGATGGATGGGAACCCCGTCCACATACTCCATCGCAAGATACGGATCGCCCCCGGCGGTAACTCCCCCGTCCAGCAGCCGGGCGATATACGGGTGCTGCAGCCCGGCCAGTATCTGCCGCTCCTGGCGGAACCTCTCCCGAAAGATAGCCGTGGCCAGGGGGAGATCGATAAGTTTTATAGCTACCTTTTGCTCGAAGTTACCGTCGGCGCGTTGCGCCAGATAGACCGCGCCCATGCCGCCCCGGCCCAGCAGCCGGTCCAGCACGTAGGGGCCGACGCGACGCTCTTCGCCCGCCGCCTCCCGGCCGCCGGCCTCAGGCATCCTCAGGCGCGCCGCCGTCAGCCGCTCCTCGGCCTCGTTGGCCTCCAGCAGCGACCGCACCTCGTCTTCAAGTTCGCGGTCGCCCTCGGTCCGCATCTCGATCAGCGCCGCCCGCGCCTCCGGCGCAGCCGCAAGAGCTTCGTTGAAGATCGCCTCCGTGCGCTGAAAGCCTTGCGTCCTTCGATCCATGCTGCGGCAACCCCGTTCGCGGCTTCTATCCCTAACCTTGAGAGTGCGGAGAGCAAAGAAATAATGAGTCAGGCCTCCGCAGCGTCCACGGCAACGCCGGAGTGAATCCGCCGGTAGAGCCAGCTCCTGATGAATCGCAGCTCACGATCGACGGTCGACTTCGAGATCTGCATCAGCGCCGCCGTCTCCTCGGCCGTGCAGCCCAGAAAACAGCGAAGTTCGACGAGTTGGACCTTTTCGGGATCGAGTGCCCCCAGCTCGTCCAGCGCCCGGTTCAAGTCCAGCAGCTCCGGGCTGCCGATGTCTACCCAGGCCAGTTCGTCGCTCAAAGGGGTATGCTCGCAACCACCGCCGCGCCTCTCGGCATTGGTCTCGCGCGCATGATCGATCAGAATCATGCGCATCACCTTGGCGGCGAAGGTGTAAAAGTGACGGCGATCCTCCCAGCCGGCCTTTTTCTGGTTCAGCAGTCGCAGGTAGAGCTCATGCACCAGCACAGTAGCCTGCAAAACGCCCGGATCGCGCTCCCGGCGCACATAGGCCGCGGCAACCTCGCGCAGGTGGGGATAAACCAACGGCATTAGCTCATCGAAAGCCGACGGCTCGCCGTCCTTCCACCGGGCTAAAAGCAGGGTGATCTCTCCCCTGTCTGGCTGCAAAACCGCCTCCACGCACGCTGTGTTGGGTGTGATTATCTTTCGCCCAGTCTAACACTTTCCCCGGCGCCATCTGAGTCTCGACATAGACTCTGGTGCAGGCAATTCGCATGCGCAAAAAAAGTTGACACATTTCCTCGCCGCTTTGCGCACTCTGGGTGATGGCTCAGAAGGAAGTCCGCCAAGAAGGGAAGAAGAATTGCTCGGAAAAGGGTTCGTTTTTGTTCTGAATTTACTTCGCAATCATTTCAAACCAAACAAATTACCTTTCCTCAGCAGGAATAGTTCGTGCGGCTCCCCGATTGCCGGGCGCGCCTTGACCCGCATGGCCAACGCGCACCCGGCTCCAAACAAATTCTCTACCCCTCAACCCTCCAAGGCGCACGCCTGGCCCCCCGACCGGCAATGCGGCCGGTTCTCAAATTCCAGCAAGGAGATCCCTGTGTCCTACGTCCGATTCAGATTTGCCAGCCTGATTGCCTCGATACTGATGCTGCTGGCGCCGCCAATGTGCACCAAGGCGCAGACCGTGAATTTCGGGACGATTAATGTTGGTCAGAAGAGTTCCGTGGAATCGCTGTCCCTTACCTTCAGCGGCAACGGAACGCTCGGAAGCATTGTTGCATTGACCCAAGGCGCAGCGAATATGGACTTTGCCGTTGTGACCGGCGGCACCTGCGCGACAGGCACGGTCTATAGCATCGGTAACACCTGCTCCGTTAATGCGACATTTGCGCCCAACTTCGCAGGCACGCGCAACGGAGCCGTTGTGCTGGAAGACGGCTCCGGCAATCGATTGGCCATGGCCTACATCTCCGGCGTCGGCTTGGGGCCGCAGTTGAGCGTCGAGGGCCTTTACAACAGCCCCAGCAGTTCGACTTTGCTGGGCGGCGGCTTCAATGGAAACTGGGGTGTGGCCGTGGACGGGAATGGCAACGTCTTCGTCTCCAATGTTGGCAACGGCGCAATTGAAAAGATCGCGGCGAATTGTACCGGCTCCGGGTGTGTCAGCACCGTGTTGGACGGCTTTAACGATCCATTGGGCATCGCAATCGACGGAGCGGGAGACCTTTTCATTGCCGAAAGCAGTAACAGCGCGGTACGGGAGATTCCCTTCGAATGCGCTGCCATCAGTTGCGTCAAGACGCTGGGAAGCGGCTTTACCAACCCCTATGGTGTCGCGGTGGACGGAAGCGGCAACGTCTTCGTCGCCGATCACGGCAACAATGGGGTCTACGAGATTCTGGCAGCGGGCGGCTACACCACCGTCAACACATTGGGCAGCGGCTTCAGCACTCCGTGGAGCGTCGCAGTGGATGGCAGCGGCAACGTCTTTGTCGCCGATGGCACGAATGCCAATGCTCTTAACATCGTCGGCGCCACTGCAGTGAAAGAGATTCTGGCCGCGGGGGGTTACACCACCGTCAACACGCTCGTCAGCGGCATCTTCGGCGATCCCTTCGGCCTTGCCGCGGATGGAAACGGCAACGTCTTTGTTGTCGATTATGGCAGCAATGTGGTGTGGGAGTTACTGGCGGCGAGCGGCTACGCATCGGTCAGAACCATGAATACTGGTTGGTGGGGCTCCCGACTCAGCATCCGTCTTCAGTTTTCCGAATCCATTGCGGTGGACGGCAGCGGCAATCTCTACGCCGCCGATCCCTATAACAATGTCGTGACGAAGCTGGATTTCGCGGACCCTGCGGCCGTGACCTTTGCAACAGCGACCCTTGATGGAACGACGGATACGGCTGACGGTCCGCAGACAGTTTCGTTACAGAACAATGGCAATGCGCCCATGACGCTGAGCGGCATGGATCTGCCGAATGCCGATTTTCAATTCGATGGCGACACGACTACTTGCTCAACCTCCACTCCCATTGCAGCGGGAGCCTCCTGCACAATCGGCATTGTGTTTTCTCCCACCACCACGGGAACCATTACCGGAACTCTCACCCTGACCGACAACAATCTGAATGTGAGCGGAGCAAAGCAACTGGTGAATCTCTCCGCCCTCACCCTGCCGCCTCCGCCGGTGATCGGCTCCGCGCCGGCAAGTTCAAGTTTCGCGGCGACAGCATCCTTTACCTTCAGCGATACGCAAGCGAAAGTGACCTTCGTCTGCAGTCTGGACTTCGCGCCGTTCGCCGTCTGCTCCAGCGGAATCGCCTACTCCTCACTTGGCAGTGGCGCACATACCTTTGAGGTGGAAGCTAAAGACTCCCTGGGCAACCTCAGCCTCCCAGCCGTCTATCCCTGGACGGTCACCACCGCAGGGCCGCCCGCTCCCGTCATCACCTCTACGCCTGCGAACCCCACCAGTTCCGGAACGGCGACCTTCACCTTCAGCGACACGCAAGCGGGCGTATCCTACGCTTGCAGCCTCGACGGCGCAGCCTTTTCATTCTGCAACAGTGGAATCGTCTACTCGAATCTGGTCCTGGCTAAGGGCCTCAACTCCGGCAACTACACCGAATATCACACCTTCTCGGTGGAGGCCGAGGACAGCTCGAATAACTTCAGCCCGGCAACGACCTTCAACTGGATCACCAACCCCTATACGAATCCGCCGGCGTCTAACGTGGATTTCGGTACGGTGGCCATCGGCCAAACCAGCGCGGCCGTTCCGATCACCTTCACCTTTGCCGGCAGTGCAACCATCGGCAGCGTGGCCGCGGTGAGCCAGGGCGCCACGGGGTTGGACTTTGCCATTGCCAGCGCGGGCACCTGCACGGCGGGCACAAGCTTGAGCTCAGGAAGTACCTGCACATTGAACGCAACCTTCTCGCCAAAGTTCTCCGGCCAGCGCAAGGGAGCCGTTGTGGTCGAGGACGGCTCCGGAAATGCCATCGCCACCGGCTATCTCAATGGCATCGGTTCGGGTCCGCAGGTCAGCTTCCGGCCTTATACCCTGACCACCCTGGGCGGAGGCTTCGCGTACCCAACTGGCGTTGCAGTGGACGGTGATGGCAACGTCTTCGTCGCTGAGCCAGCGGCCAATGTGAACGGCACCTTGAATTTCGATGGCGCGGTCGAAGAGATTCCGCTCGGCTGCGTTACAGCAACCTGCGTCAAGCAGTTGGTCACAGGCTCGACCACCGGCATCTTCGAGCCACAGGGAATTGCCATCGATGGTGATGGAAACCTTTTTGTCGCCGCCACTAACCTTAATAGTTATGTGATTCTGGCGCAGGGCGGTTACACAACATTCCACGGTTACATAGGCGGCATGCCATACGAAGGTATGGCAATCGACGGAAGTGAAGACATCATTACGATTGGAAATGGGATTTTGGATCTGGAAAACCAGGGCGGCGGCGGCCCGTTGGGACAGAACTCTCCCACTTCAACTTCCCTCAAATTCAGCACCTCGACCCCCAGCGTCGCGGTCGATGCGAGCGGCAACATCTTTGTCGTCGACACAGGTAACAATGCGATCTACGAAGTTCCGGCGTCAAGCAACTACACCATCGCGAACTCGATCGGCAGCGGCTTCAACCATCCCACGGGAGTTGCGGTAGACGGAAACGGGAACGTCTTTGTCACCGATAACGGTAATAATGCTGTCAAAGAGATTGTGGCACTGGGCGGCTACGCCACGGTCAACACAATCGCCAGCGGAATCTTCAACCCCAGCAATCTAACCAGCGCCGGCAATACCGTTGGCATTGCCCTGGACGGCAGAGGCAACGTCTACCTCGCCGACTCTACGAATGGCCGCGTGGTGAAGCTGGACTTTGCCGACGCGCCCACTTTGACCTTCGCTACGGCGACAAATGTTGGATCGGCGGATACAAACGACGATCCGCAGAAGCTGACAGTCAAAAACAACGGCAATACGCCGTTGAGCTTGAGCGGCATCGCGCTGTCGCGTGCGGACTTCAGCATCGATGCCGGCGCCACAACCTGCTCCACCAGCGTCCCACTGGCCGCCGACGTCTCCTGTCTGATTGGAGTCGACTTTGCCCCCACCGCCGGAGGCGCGCTCGCTGGAACACTTACGCTGACCGACAATACTCTGAACACGGCAGGAAATACCCAGGCGATAACTCTTACCGGCGCCGGCGCGGCGGGTACACTGCCGCCCGCTCCGACAATTACCTCCGCGCCGGCGACCCCGGCAACAGCGACCTTGGCAACCTTCACCTTCAGCGATACGCAGGCGGATGTGATCTTCCTCTGCAGCCTGGATAGTGCGGCGTTTGCAGAGTGCAGCAGCGGGATTGTCTACTCATCCCTGAGCGCCAACAATCATACCTTTGCGGTGGAGGTCAAAGATAGCTCGGACAACCGCAGCGCCGCGGCGACGTACGCCTGGACAATCAACGCGGTATCACCGATTGCCCAAACCATCGCGTTCGCCAACCCCGGCGCGCAGACGGTGGGAACGCCGCTGACGCTTACGGCGACAGCGACCTCCGGCTTGGCAGTCAGCTTCTCCTCTACCACGGCCGGCGTCTGCACCGTCTCTGGCACGCAGGCCACTTTCCTTGCGGCAGGCACCTGCACCATCGACGCAACGCAGGCCGGCAATAGCACCTATGCGGCAGCCGCAATGGTCGCGCAGAGCTTCACCGCCAACGCTGCGCCCTTGACCGCGCAGACCATCGCCTTTGCCAACCCCGGCGCGCAGACGGTGGGAACGCCGCTGACGCTTGCCGCAACTGCTACATCCGGCCTGGCGGTCAGCTTCGCCTCTACCACGGCCGGCGTCTGCACCGTCTCTGGCACGCAGGCCACTTTCCTTGCGGCAGGCACCTGCACCATCGACGCGACGCAAGCCGGCAATAGCACCTACGCCGCAGCCGCGATGGTCGCGCAGAGCTTCACCGTCAACGCTGCGCCCTTGACCGCGCAGACCATCGCCTTTGCCAACCCCGGCGCGCAGACGGTGGGAACGCCACTGACGCTCACAGCAACAGCTACCTCCGGCTTGGCGGTCAGCTTCGCCTCTACCACGGCCAACGTCTGTACGGTCTCCGGCACGCAGGCCGCCTTCCGAGCGCCCGGCACATGCACCATAGACGCGACGCAGGCCGGTAACAGCACTTATGCAACAGCCGCAATGGTCGCGCAGAGCTTCACCGTCAACGCCGCGCCGCCACCGCCTAATTTCACCGTTGCCTCGCCTACCGGTCAGCAGACCATCCAGCCTGGCGGCGCGGCCACTTATGCGGTCAACATAACTCCGGTGAACGGATCGTTCACGGGCGCTGTAACTCTATCCGCAAGTGGACTGCCCGCCGGAGCTACTGCAACCTTTGTGCCGGCCTCGGTAACTCCCGGCTCAGCGGGAGCTGCTTCGCAGTTGACAATTCAAACCGCAGTAACCAAGGCCGAGGCAGCCCCCGGCTCACCGTGGCCGCTGGCCCTGCCCACACTCAGCCTAATCGGACTGGTCCTTGTGCCCGGCAAGCGCCGCCGCCGCTGGATAACTCCCGGAGTGCTGCTTGTGGCCACGCTGGGCGCGGCCACGGCTCTCTCCGGATGCGGAGGCGGCTTCGCCCTGGCCAAAGTCACACCCCCAACGAGTTATACCATCACAGTTACCGGAACCAGCGGCGCCGACATTCAAACCACCACCGTGCAGCTCACGGTTGAGTAAGAGGAGACCCCCTTGCGACTCAGGATCAAAAACACCTTCGCCCTGCTGTTGACTGTGGCCGCGGTCTCCATTGCTCCGGCCCTTGCACAAGCGCCTGACCAAACCTCGGCCCAGCCCGCTCCCGTGGCCGGCAGGCCTCTCCGCGCCGAACTGGCTCTGAGTTATAGTTATCTGCGCAGCAACGTGCCTCCGGGCAGCTGCGGATGCTTCAAACTCAACGGTGGCAGCGCCACCTTCGCCTGGCCCGTTAAACCTGGGAGCTTTGCTCTTGTTGGCGATGTGACCGTCGCCCACGCGGGCAGCGCCGCCAGCACCGGCGACACGCTTACCCTCAGCACTTTCACCGTAGGGGCGCGCTATCTTCCGAAGTTAGGCCGCTCACCCGTGCAGCCCTACGGCCAAGCGCTGGTGGGTCTGGCGCACTCCAGTGGAACCCTGGTCCAGGGTGCGAATCCCGCCGCGGCCAACGCCGGCGCGGCCTTTGCCTCCAACTTTGGCGGAGGCCTCGACCTGCGCGCGAATCGGCGCTTCTCGGTACGCCTCGTCGAGACCGACTACCTCGTGACCACCTTTGACAACGGCACCAACAACCACCAGAACAACCTGCGTATCGGCGCCGGCATGGTGCTGCACTTCTAAACTGGACGACAGGGACGGGAGGAAGAAGCGAAGGTATCGCTAGTTGCGGCTGTCATGCCCGAGACCTCAAACGACTGGAACATTCGCATACCTTGATCGGTGAATCGTGGATCCCCGTGTAACAGTGCATCCGGGAACCGGTGGCCCCTGCTTAGCCAACGCTCAGAAATCTGCGAGGAAGCTGCAAGAAAGCCGGAGTCTCCAATAGACCATGTCCCTAG
>Ga0182030_10005485_pt1 | contig 26913 bp, 21 predicted proteins | sample 812S3MmetaG_FD_121299 | JGI IMG/M metagenome (GOLD analysis project Ga0182030, IMG submission 121299) | Permafrost microbial communities from Stordalen Mire, Sweden - 812S3M metaG (Illumina Assembly) | ecosystem: Environmental > Terrestrial > Soil > Wetlands > Permafrost | place: Sweden...
AATTGCTGCCGCTCGCAGTCAACAGTTCGCGCACGAAGCGGTCGTAGGGCTGGTTGTCGCGGATAGCGGCGCGGATCCAGTGGTGATAGGCCTGCGCGGCGTTGGGCCAGAGGTTGATGGGGAATTCCGCCTTGACGCGCAGCAGGTCGCACCACTTCATGGCCCAATAGTCGGCGAACTCGGGGCGTTCCAGGAGGCGGTCGATGAGGGCGGCGCGTTTGGCGGGGTCGCGGTCGGCGAGAAACTGCATGGCTTCCTGCGCGGTGGGCAGGGTGCCGATGACGTCGAGGTAGGCGCGGCGGAGGAATACGGCGTCGGAAGAGAGAAATGCGGGTTGGATGTCCAGGCGTTTGAGGCGGTCGAAGACGCGGATGTCGATGGGGGACAGCGCGGACAGGGGGGCCGGGCTCTCGAAAACCGGATTGAGGGCGCGCCCGGCGACGGCGGCGGAGTGTACCGCCAGGAAGATCGCAAATAGAGACAAACGCATACAGATAACTGAAATATCCTTGCAGATCCAACCCGGGGGCAAGCGAGAAGTTCTGGTTTTGAAAATCGCAGTTTTGAAAATCGAAGTTGGATGTCCGCTGCTGCGCAGCGGTGCACAAGGCGGAGCCTTATGCCACCTATTCCCAGATGCGCTTGGGGACGCCGCGATCGCGATCCTCCACGCGATCGTACTGGTAGAGCGTGGATACGGTTCCCAGGCCTTCGTTATACAGGCTGGTGAGGCCGAGCCTCTCCTTGAGGTCGGCCTCGAAATCGTGCAGCGCCGTGAGTTCGTCGGCCAGCGCCGGCTTCTTCTTCCCGCTGGGCGCGCGGAAGAACTTCTGGAATCCGCCGTCCACCAGCACGGCGATCTCACCGGCCATCGCCACGCCGGCGCGATCCTCCACCTGGAGCGCCCCGTTGGCCTCCTTCAGGTCCACGGCGCAAACCCCGCGGCTCACCCGGACTGTGCCGCCCGCCTGCGGCGCCACCGTAAAGCCGACCCCCTGCAGGGTAGCCACCCGCTCCTGGAAGCTCGGATTCGGCACGTGCGCGCGACGGAAGAACATAAGGCCATTATAGAATGGCCGCCACCTAATTCTTAATCGAGGTCAAGACCAGCGGCGGGCTGCTGTACCCGCCCGTCGATGCCACTACCGGCACGTCTCCATTGGGCAGGCCGCTCGGCACGACCACGTTGAACTGATACACGCCGGTAGCAATGAGGCCCGCAAACACCACCTGGCCGGGCACATTGTCGAATAGAATGGCCGGCGTGAGCAAGAGCGGCGCCGCCGTGGATACCACCGCGCCAGAGACCGCGGCCGGAGTGGTGACGCCAAAACCCGTGCCGAACAACACGATGGTTTCGCCCGATGCGGCGGGCGTGCTGTTGTTCGCCACGAGAGTTGTCGGACCTACGTAGGTGCCATTGGCGTGCAGCGCGGCCGCATAGTTGCCATTGAGGAAGAGCGCCGGTGCGACAATCTGTGCGCCGGCATTGACGGTGGCGCTGGTCAAACTGTTATTGGAGACCACCACAGTCACGGAACCGCTGGTGGGCAACTCCGCCGCCGTGACCAGGTTGATCTGCACCGGACTGAGGTAGGTGATATACGCGGGTGCGCCGTTGATGGTAACCGTAACGCCATCCACCGAAGTGGGGAGCAGGTTGTTGGCGATGTCCGCGGCCACCAGCGAGCGCTTGGTGGCCGCCAAATTCGTCCCTTTGATGGTGATAAAGGTGTTGGGGGCGACACCGCCCGCGGCTTGCGCGGCGTTGGTAATGCCGGTCGCGGCCACGATGGGATTCGCCTGGATGCTGCCCAGTATGCCGTGTTTCTGACCGCCGGGGCCGGCGGTAAAGTAGACGGCGTTACTGTCGCCGCCGCTGCCGCCGTTACCGACGTACAGAGACCACAGGCCCGGAAGCACGATGTTGTTGCCGGTCGGGTCCTGCAGAGTGCCCTGGTACGCGCCGGTGGTGGGGTCGAACGCATTGATCATGCCGTCGCCGAAGTTGCCGACCAGGAGCATGCCGGCGTACTTGCCGAAGGTGGCGGGCGCCATGGCGAGCCCCCAGGGGGAGTTCAGAAGACTGGCCGTGCCGCCGGCCACCAGCGACTGCAATAGCTTGCCGGTGGAATCGAATACGCTGACATAGCCATTACCTACCCCGGCAACGTCGAACTTCTTGTTGGCGTCCTGTTTGGCATAGGCCACGTAGAGCTTGCCGCCACTGTTCCAGATATTGAACGGCGCCAGTCCGGCGGGCACCTTGGGATCGACAAACGACCCGGTGGGCATGGTGACCGGCTTGAACTGGGAATCGAAAACGTCGATGCCTCCGGACTTGAAGTTGGCGGCATAGAGTTGCACCGTCGGGGTCACTGTCAGGGTGAGGCCCTTGTAGACGGCCGAACTGGAGTTATCCATCTGGGTGAAAGCCTGGGTGGCATCGGCGCCGCTCGCCCAGGCGGAGAGAATGCCATCTTCCGTTACAAAGATGAAGCTCGCCGCCACCGGGCTCTTCCCGGGAGCGGTGACGGGAAAGGTCGGTGGTGTGGTGGCGGGCACGGTATTGGACACGATGCCGGTGCACGATCCCTTGGAGCCACCGGCGCCGGGTACGCTCGGCGCCGTTGTGAGGTTGGGCGTACCCATGGGCGTGGCATTGGTGGCGCTGACCGTGTAGATTGTCGATACGCCCAGGTCGCATACCCAGAAGGGGCTGGTGGCCGAGGTGACGTTGCCCCAAGGGTTGATCAAGCGGGGGTCGTAGAAATCGGCGGTGGCGACCGACTTATCGTCGGCGACCAGATTGTGGACGAAATACCCGGTCGCCGCGGGCAACATTTGTGACGACAGAGTCAGGAAGAAACAGACAGCCGGTGTTCTCATAGCTTCAACAGAATACAGCAGGATGGCGCCATAAGTTTGCAGCCGTGTGCGATTTTACACTTCTCCTGATAGAAGCGCGTGACCTTCCGCACGCTGCCGGGGGGCGCGGATGCGGATGTGCGCCAGACGGAGGCTCAGGTCACGCTTGGTATCATGAAGGAGAAGGTTTTCCCTCCTAAAATGGCATCGCAATCCGAATCGGAAATGGGTATCAATAGCTGGCTCGAGGACGAGCTGTATCAGCAGTACAAGCGCGACCATTCCACGGTCGATGAAAGCTGGAAACACATATTCGAGGAGCCGCGCCCGGTGGCCAACGGGGCCGCGGCCGTGCCGGCGAAGGCCGCCGCCGCCGCGCCCGAACCCGCGCCCGGCGAACAACTGCTGCCCTTGCGCGGCGCGGCCGGGCGCATCGCCGAGAACATGGCGGCCAGCGTTTCCATTCCGCTCGCCACCTCGCAGCGCACCATCGCCGTCAAGGTGATGGATGAAAACCGGCGCATCATCAATCAGCATCGCACGCTCATCGGCCGCGGCAAGGTTTCCTACACCCACCTGATCGGCTGGGCGATCCTCAAAGCGCTGGAAGAGATCCCCGGACTCAACCACGCCTACGCCGTGCGCGACGGGCAGCCTTTCCGGCTGGTGCGGCCGCAGGTGAACCTCGGCATCGCCATCGACGTCCCCGGCAAGGACGGTGCGCGCAGCCTCATGGTGCCCAACATCAAGAACTCGGGTGCGCTCAATTTCCAGGAATACGTCACCGCGTTCGACGACCTGGTGGCGCGCGCCCGCCGCGCCAAACTCACCCCCGCCGATTTCCAGGGCACCACCATTTCGCTGACCAACCCCGGCACCGTCGGCACCATGGCCAGCAGCCCGCGCCTCATGGTGGGCCAGGGAGCGATCATTGCCGCGGGCGCCATCGATTACCCCGCCGAATACCTGGGCGCGGCCGGCGAGACGCGCGCCATGCTGGGCCTGAGCAAGGTGATGACGCTCTCCTGCACCTACGATCACCGCATCATCCAGGGCGCCGAATCCGGCATGTTCCTGGGCCGCTTGCAAGCCCTGCTGGATGGCAAGGACGGGTTCTACGAAGAGGTGTTCAACCACCTGCGGATGCCGCATCAGCCGGTGCGCTGGGAGACAGACCGCAAGCCCGCCCTGCCCGGCGTCAGTTCGGCGCGCTACGCCGAGATCGCGAAGGAAGCCGGGATCATGCAGATGATCAACGCCTACCGCGTGCGCGGCCACCTGATCGCCGATCTCGACCCGCTGGGCGCCGAACCGAGTTACCACGCCGAGCTCGACCCGGAAACCTACGGCCTCACCATCTGGGATCTGGACCGCGAGTTTCTCACCGGCAGCCTGGGCGAGGCGATCGGAGAGGGTGCGCCCAAAGCGCTCGCCACGCTGCGCGAGATCCTGGAGACCCTGCGCCAGACCTATTGCGGCAAGGTGGGCTGCGAGTACATGAACATCCAGGTGCCGGAGCAGAAGCGCTGGCTGCAACAGCGGATGGAGCCCGAAGCCAACAACTGGCCGCTCGACCGCGCCACGCGCATGCGCACGATGCGCAGCGTGATGGCGGGCGAAGAGTTCGAACATTTTCTGCACTCCCGCTTCGTCGGGCAGAAGCGATTCGCGCTGGAAGGCGGCGAAACCGCCCTGGCCATCCTGGAAGAAATCCTGGAGCGCGCCGCCCTGGGCAACGTGCACGAACTGGTGGTCGGCATGGCCCACCGCGGGCGCCTCAACATGCTGGCCAACACCGTCGGCAAGGACGTCAAACAGATCTTCAGCGAGTTCGAAGGCGCCATCGACCCGAGCAGCACACAGGGTTCCGGCGACGTCAAGTATCACCTGGGCGCCACCGGCGTCCGCGTGACGGCGAGCGGGCGCGAGATCGTGGTCTCCGTCTCTCCCAACCCGAGCCACCTGGAAGCCGTGGATCCGGTGGTGGAAGGCATCGTCCGTCCCAAGCAGGACCGCCTCGGCGATACGGCGCGCGAACGCGTCATCCCCTTGCTGATCCACGGTGACGCGGCCTTCGCCGGGCAGGGCGTGGTGGCGGAGACGCTCAACCTCTCGCAGCTCGACGGCTACTCCACCGGCGGCACCATCCACCTGATCATCAATAACCAGATCGGCTTCACCACGCTGCCCGACGAATCGCGCTCCACACCGTATTCCACGGACATCGCGCGCGGCGTGCAGGCGCCCATTTTCCACGTCAACGGCGACGATCCCGATGCCGCCATCCGGGTGGTGCAGATCGCCTTCGATTACCGCCAGCAGTTCAAGAAGGACGTGGTGATCGACATGATCTGCTACCGCCGCCACGGCCACAACGAAGGCGACGACCCGAGCTACACGCAGCCCATCCTGTACCGCAAGATCAAGGAGCACCCCTCCGTCGCGGTGCTCTACCAGCAGCGGCTGGTGCGCGAAGGCGTGGCCACCGACCCGGAGTGCGCGGGTATCCGCAAGGAACTGGCCGCGCGCCTCTCCACCGCCTACGACGCTGCGCAGGAGCGCGCCGAGCGCTACGACATCCAGGAGCTGAGCGCGGTGCCCGGCGAAGAGATCGGCGGATTCTGCCCGCGGACCGCGGTCAATCACCAGGTGCTGGAGCGCGTCATCCGCGGCATCACCCATTTCCCCGAAAATTTTCACCTGCATCCCAAGCTGCGCGGCTTCGTCGACAAGCGCCGCGATGCGATCGCCAAGGGCGGCAATGTGGATTGGGCTTTCGGCGAAGCGCTGGCCTTCGGCACGCTGGCGCTCGAAGGCACGGCGGTGCGCCTCAGCGGCCAGGATTCCGGGCGCGGCACCTTCAGCCAGCGGCATCTGGCGTTCTACGATTCCGAGACCGGCAAGCGCTACGTGCCCCTGCAGCACGTCTCGCCCGACCAGGGGCGCTTCGACGTGCTCGACAGCTCGCTCAGCGAGTACGCCGTGCTGGGCTTCGAATTCGGCTACAGCGTGGCCGAGCCGCTGGCGCTGGTGATCTGGGAAGCGCAGTTCGGCGATTTCGCCAACGGCGCGCAGATCATGATCGACCAGTTCATCTCCTGCTGCGAGCAGAAGTGGGGACAGCCCAGCGGCCTGGTGATGCTGCTGCCGCACGGGTACGAAGGCCAGGGGCCGGAACACTCCAGCGCGCGCATCGAGCGCTACCTCACGCTGTGCGCGGAAAACAACATGCAGGTGTGCAACTGCACCACGCCGGCGCAATACTTCCACCTGCTGCGCCGCCAGATGTACGGCGGGCACGATCGCCGCGGCACGCGTAAGCCGCTGATCGTGTTCACGCCCAAGAGCCTGCTGCGCCACCCGAGAGCGGTATCCACGCTGCGCGATTTCACCACCGGCGGCTTTACGGAGATTCTGAGCGACCCCGGCGTCAGCGACAACGCCCGCGTCTCGCGCGTGGTCTTCTGCTCCGGCAAGATCTACTACGATCTGTTGGCGGCGCGCGAGGAACGCAAGGCGGACCACGTGGCGCTTGTGCGGGTGGAGCAGCTCTATCCGTTTGCAGCCGAGCAGGCGCGCGATCTTCTGGCGCGCTACAGTCCGGCGGCGGAGGTGGTGTGGGCGCAGGAGGAAGCGCGCAATATGGGTCCGTGGCGATTCCTGCGCGAGTGCATCCAACCCCTGCTCGACGAGACGCGGCGGGAAGTGCGGTATGTGGGACGGTCCGAGAGCGCCAGCCCGGCGACGGGCAGCGGGAAGCGGCATCAGCAGGAGCAGGCGGAAATCATTAACGACGCGCTGACGGCGGGGGCGATCTCGCAGACGCGGAAGGTAAGAGTGGTGGCGCGAAGGAAGAAGTAGGTCTTGACAGCGTCTCGTGGGGCAGGCAATCTTGCCTGCAGCCGCCTTTTAGGCGGCTCCTTCGGCCCAAAGTTGTGAGAATTCCTCTGTCTTCGCATCACAACCTTCCAGATGACGCACCACGAAAGGCGCTTGCCCCATTGGGATCTCGTGGGCCATCCTCTATTTGTCACCTTCCGATTGCATGGCAGCCTGCCCGCCAGCCGCGTATTTCCTCCGGCACGATTGACCAGCGGAAAGGCATTTGTGGCGATCGACCGGCTCCTCGACACGGCCGCTTCCGGGCCTTTATACATGCGCATGCCGGAAATTGCCGCGCTCGTCGTCGCGTGCCTGCGCGATGGGGAGCAGCGTTTTCAACGCTATCACATGCACTCCTTTGTAGTCATGCCGAATCACGTTCACCTCTTGGTGACACCGCACGTGGTGGCGACGCGATGGCTGGGTCCCTTAAAGGGATTCACTGCACACGAAGCGAACCGGATGCTGGGACGTAGTGGTCAGCCATTCTGGCAGGATGAGAGCTACGATCACCTGGTGAGATCCGACGCTGAGCTTGAACGCATCCGGGAGTATATTGAGAGCAATCCGGCGAAGGCGGGGCTGGTTGCAGCGGCGGAGAACTGGCAGTGGTCGAGCGTGGGAGCCGCCTGAAAGGCGGCTGCAGCCAGGATTGGCTGCCCCACTGCCCCTCGTGCTTCCCACGTTGTCGTGGTGTTAACCTAATTTCGGAGAGGCGGCATATGATCATCGGCGTTCCCAAGGAAATCAAAGACCACGAAACACGGGTGGGGCTGGTGCCCAGCGGCGTTACCGCGCTGCGCGAGGCGGGCCATGAAGTTCTGGTGGAAACTCACGCGGGCGAAGGCAGTTCGCTGGCGGACTACGAATATGCGGAGGCCGGCGCTTCGATCCTCGACACCGCGGCGGAAGTCTGGCAGCGTGCCGACCTCATCGTCAAAGTCAAAGAGCCGCAAAAGGCCGAGTACGGATTCTTCCGCCCCGACCTCATCCTTTTTACCTACCTGCACCTCGCTCCCCTGCCCGAACTGACCGACAAGCTGGTGTCCGCCAAGGTCAACGGCGTGGCCTACGAAACCATCCGCGAACGCGATGGCTCGCTGCCCCTGCTTACGCCGATGAGCGAAGTCGCCGGGCGCATGAGCGTACAGGTGGGCGCGCAGTACCTGGAACGGCCGTCGGGCGGCCGCGGCATTCTGCTGGGCGGCGTCCCCGGCGTGGCGCCGGCCAATGTGGTCATCCTGGGCGGCGGCATCGTCGGCACCAACGCGGCGAAGATAGCCATCGGGATGGGCGCGCACGTCTCCATTATCGACCGCAGCCTCAACCGCCTCCGGGAACTCGACGATATCTTCAGGGGGCACGTGGTGACGCTCGCCTCCAACACCTGGACCATCAGCGAGAATCTCAAGACCGCCGACCTGGTGGTGGGCGCCGTGCTGATTCCCGGCGCCTCCGCCCCCCGCCTGGTGCGCCGCGAGACGATCGCCAAGATGAGGCGCGGCTCCGTGGTGGTGGATGTCGCCATCGACCAGGGCGGCTGCTTCGAAACCTCGCACGCCACCACGCACACCGAGCCCATCTATTTCGTGGACGGCGTGCTGCACTATTGCGTGTCCAACATGCCGGCCGCCGTGCCCCACACCTCGACTCTGGCGCTCACCAACGCGACGCTCCCCTACCTGCTCGAACTGGCCAACCACGGGCTGGAAGCCGCTTGCCAGCGTCACGCCGCGCTGCGCGAAGGCGTCAACACGTATAAGGGCTACGTCACGTACAAAGGCGTCGGCGAATCGCAAGGACGCGAATGGCGGGCCATGGCGAGCGTAGTGTAAGAGCTAACCGAACTTCCTCGTGCGCCCGGCCAGCGCCGGCTGAAAGCCGGCTGCAGCCAGGATTGGCTGCCCCACAAGATGGTCAGAAGGAGTAAGCTTCGGAGATGGCCGCCCTCGACTCCCTGGAGACCCCGCCGGCGCTGACCGCGCTCTCCGAAGACGAACAGCTTTTCCAGACCACGGTGCGCAAGTTCGCCCGCGAACAGATCCGCCCCTACGTGCGCGAAATGGACGAAGCCGGCGTCTTCCGCAAAGACATCATCAAGCAGTTTTTCGAAATGGGCCTGATGGGGATCGAAATCCCCGAGGAATACGGCGGCCAGGGCGGCACCTTCTTTCAGGCCATCCTCGCCGTGGAGGAACTCTCCGCCGTGGATCCTTCGGCCGGCGTGATCGTCGACGTGCAGAACACCATCTGCAACAATGCGCTGCTGCGCTGGGCGACTGCCGAACAGAAAGCCAAATACCTGCCACGCCTGGCCGAAAACACGGTCGCCAGCTACGCGCTCACGGAAGCGGGATCGGGCTCCGACGCCTTCGCTATGGCGACGCGCGCCGAAGACCGCGGCGACCATTTCCTGCTCAACGGCCGCAAGCTGTGGATCACCAACGCCAGCGAGGCCGGCTTCTTCCTGCTCTTCGCCAACGCCAACCCGGAGGCCGGCTACAAGGGAGTCACGGCTTTCCTGGTGGAGCGCGAATTTCCCGGCTTCCAGGTGGGCAAGAAGGAAGACAAACTCGGGCTGCGCGCCTCCTCCACCTGCGAACTGATCATGGACAACTGCCGCGTCCCCCGCGAAAACGTGCTGGGCGACGTGGGCAAAGGCTACAAGGTCGCCATCGAAACCCTCAACGAAGGCCGCATCGCCATCGGCGCGCAGATGATCGGCCTGGCCCGCGGTGCGCTCGATCACGCCATCGCCTACGCCCGCGAACGCAAGCAGTTCGGCAAGCCCATCGGCGAATTTCAAGGGGTCCAGTTCGACCTCGCCAAAATGGCGATCCAGGTGGAAGCCGCCCGCCTGCTGGTCTACAACGCCGCCCGCCTGCGCGACGCCGGACGCCCTTTCCTGACGGAGGCGGCCATGGCGAAGTATTATAGTTCTGAGATCGCGGAACAAGTGGCGTCGAAAGCCATCGAGGTCCACGGCGGGGTCGGCATCACCCGGGATTACCCCGTCGAAAAGCTTTATCGCGATGCCAAAATCGGGCGCATTTACGAAGGAACCAGCAATATCCAGCTCGTCACCATCGCGAAGAAACTATTGGGTAAGTGAATCCGTCTCTCGACTTGGGGGAAAAATGCGTGTAATCGTTCTCTGCGCCGCTCTCGCGGCACTGTGCCTGCCCAACCGGGCCGCCGACAACGTCGATGCGGCCGACATCATCCGCAGATTTGCCGCCAAGGAACTCGAATTCCAGCAGGCGCGCAACAACTATACCTATCGCCAGAGCGTGATGTTGCAGGAAGTCAACACCGGCGGCAAGTGGGAAGAGGTGGACGACATCATCTTCACCCCGGAAGGCAAACGCATCGAAAAGGTGATCTACGCCCCGGTCATCAGCCTCAAACAGATCAGCCTGTCGCCCGAAGACGTGCAGGACCTGCGCAACGTGCAGCCCTTCGTGCTCACCACGCCCGAAATTCCCGCCTACGACATCCAGTATCTGGGCAAGGAAAAAGTCGACGAGATCGGCTGCTACACCTTTTCCGTCAAGCCCAAGAAGATGCTCACGGGCAAACGCTACTTCGAAGGCGAGATCTGGGTGGACGATCAGGACTTGCAGATTGTCAAGACCTACGGCAAAGGCGTCGGCATCGTCAAGGGCGACCAGGCCTTTCCCAAGTTCGAAACCTACCGCGAACAGATCGATAAGAAATACTGGTTCCCCACTTACACCCGCGCCACCGATACCCTGCGTTTCAAGAGCGGCGAAAGTGTTCCCGTCCGCATGACCGTGAAGTATCAGGACTACAAGAGATACGAAGGCCGCTCCACCATCAAGTTCGGCGACGTGGTGGACGACAACACGCCACCTTCGACCAAGAAGAAGTAGGCTTCGACCCGGCCGCCTACGCCTGAGGCGCCGCCTCTTCCGCCTCGGCGCGCATCACCCGCCAAAGCTTCTCGACGTGCTCGCGCTCGGTGAGTAGGGCGCCGATGGAAACGCGGACCATCCACTGTCCGTCGAGGATGGCCGGCGTGAGGTACGCCTCGCCCGAGCGATTGATGCGGCCGGCCCAAGCCTGGGTGTGGGCGTCGAGCGCCTCGCCGGTCACCCCGGGAGGCTCGTGGCGGACACACAAAGTCTGCAGCGGGACCGGAGCGAGGACGCGCCAGTGCGGCGCCCGGCGGATACAAGCGAGCAGCCACTGGGCGTTGGCCAGATCGCGGCGCAGGCGGGCCTGCAAGCCGGCGACGCCCTTTTCGCGGATGAGGAACCAGAGCTTCAAGGCGCGGAAGCGGCGACCGAGGGGGAGGCCCCAGTCGCGCAGGTTCTTCACCTGATCGTCGGCGGCGGAGCGCAGATAGCTGGGGCTGGTGGACATGACGCGGATGAGGTGCTGGGGATCGCGCACGTAGTAGAGCGAGCAATCGAAGGCCACGCCGAGCCACTTGTGGGGGTTGAGCACGAGGGAATCGGCGCCTTCGATTCCTTCCCACATCCAGCGGCATTCGGGAAGCAGCATGGCGGAGCCGGCCATGGCGGCATCGACGTGCAGCCAGAGGCCGTACTGGCGGGCGATCCGCGCCATGGGGGCGAGCGGGTCGAGCGCGGTGGTGGCCGTGGTGCCGGTGGTGCCGACGATGGCGCAGGGTTTGCGCCCGGCGGCGAGATCGGCGCGGATGGCCTCCTCCAGGGCGTCGGGGAGCAGGGCGAAGCGCTCGTCGTTGGGGATGTGGCGTACGTTTTCGCGGCCGAAGCCGGCGAGCAGCGCCGCCTTATCGACGGAGCTGTGGCTATGCGCCGAGGTGTAGACCACCAGCGGCTGGGCTTCGGATTGCAGTCCGCCGCGGTTGAGCCCGAAATCGGTGGCGCGCTCGCGGGCGCAGAGGAGCGCGACCAGCGTGGAGGTGGAAGCGGTGTCCTGAATCACGCCGCTCCATTGGGGGGAAAGGCCGGTCATGCGGCGCATCCAATCGGTCACCACTTCTTCGAGCTCGGTGAGGGCGGGACTGGACTGCCAGGAGAGGCCGAGGACGCCGAGGCCGGTGGAGACGTAGTCGCCAAGGACGCTGGCGAGTTCGCCGTTGGACGGGAAGTAGCCGAAGAAGTCGGGATGCTGCCAGTGGGAGAGGCCAGGCATGACGACGCGGTCGAGATCGGCCAGGATGGCGTCGAATGGTTCGGGCGAGAGCGGCGGGTCGGCGGGCAGGGCTGCTCTGATTTCACCGGGTGCGGTGCGCGCCATCACGGGGCGTTGGGCGACGGTGGCCCGGTAGTCGGCGATGCGGTCGATGATCTGGTGGCCGAGGCGGCGAAACTCTTCGGGAGTCATAGGCGTACCTTTTCTAACATAGCGTGGCGCACGGAGCCTGGCGACGCGGGATAGGGCGGAATGCCGTTCCGGGCGGCATGGCGATGGGACGCCGGACCGGCGAAACTGTTTTTCAGCGCGGGTGTTCCATTCTTAACAGACAAGCGGAGTTAGCAGTCTTAAACTCTTTATTAAGGCAAAACGCTCACAATGACCCAAAACTCACCATCTCAGATCCGCCACATGATTCGTCCCCTGAGCGTTTTCAGCTTCTGCGGCCAGCCCATCGCCGCACGGCGCGACGAATATCAAACGGCGACCAAGGGGTTGCCGCCATGCATGGAGTGCCAACGCGCCCGCGATAAGGCACAGCGGATGCTCGGCGGCAGACATCGAAGGCTGGCCTAAGGCGCTGCATAGCCTCCATTCCCCGGCATGGCCCCCACTGCCTGCCACATGACGGGGACTTTCGTCTGCGTTTGCCATGCAGACAAATAACCGTGCAATCTCCTTGGATGAACATGAAGACCGGCCAGCAGATGAAAGACACGCTGATCTCGATCGTGAAGACTCAATAAGCCATCGATCCGGAACATTGATATGATGTTCGGTCCACTTGCGAGCTGGTTGTCGCACGACTAGCGCGGCGGGAAGACGCCGCACGGGAGGAATCATGGTGTTCAAACATTCGACAGCTACGTTGCTGATTGGTATTTGTGCCGCGGCCTTGTGCGCCGGCGCTTTGGTTTCGTTGGAAGCGCAGCAGGCCGCTCCGGGCGGGCGCGGCGGCGGACGCGGGGGCGCCGGATCGGGCCTCTTCGCGGCGGTCGATGTGAATAAGGACGGGTTTGTGACACGCGACGAGCTGAAGGCCGCCTTTGCCAGGTGGCTATCCGATGGCGACGCGGGCCGGACAGGCTCGGTGACGCAGGAGCAACTGGCAGCCTCTTTGAATGCCGCATTGCCACAGCCCGCGGCGCCGGCCGGCGCAAGCGGCTGGGGCGTCACGGTGCAGAACCAGACTCCCAAACCCGAAGATGTGGAGAAAATGATGGCCGCGTTGCCCGACAAGGCGCCGGCCAAGCCGAAGCAGCCACGCAAAGTGCTGGTGCTGGCCAAGGCCGCCGGCTTTGTGCATTCGTGCATCCCGCTGGCGGCGAAGACCGTGGAAGCTCTGGGTACCAAGACCGGCGCGTGGACGACCACGGTGACCTACGATCCGGCCGCCATTACGGCGGAAAATCTGAAACAGTACGATCTGCTGTTCCTGGACAACACCACGGGCGCGTTTCTGGACGACGCGACCGATGCATCGGTGACGGCCGGCCGCAAGAAGGCGTTGCTGGAATTCGTGCGGTCCGGCAAGGGGCTGGCGGGAATTCACGCGGCCGGCGATTCCTATCACGAATCCCGCCCGGGCGCGGCTCCGGGCGCGGTGGCAGGTGGGCGCGGCGGCGCGGGGGCGGTGCTGGCTTCGCAGATGCTGGCCGCCGGCGACAAGAATGGCGATCGGAAGCTCGGCCGTGACGAGTTGAACGCGCTGGCGGATGCGTGGTTCGACAAGCTCGACACGGAAAAGGCCGGGAAGGTGAGCCAGGCGGATTTCGCGGTGCGGTTCGCGTCGGTGCTGCCTCCGGCGCCGGCCGCCGCTCCGCGCGGCGCGCAGCAGGGCCGCGATACGCAAGTGGGCACATGGCCGGAGTTCGACAAGACGATCGGCGGCTTCTTCAAGTTCCACTGGGTGTACCCGCAGTTGATTACGGTCAAGATCGACGACCCCAAGAGCCCCATCACCGCGATGTTTCACGGGCAGGAGTTCGAGATTCACGACGAGACCTACACGTTCGGCATGGACACATGGTCGCGCACCAACCTGCACATCCTGACGAGCATCGATTACGACAAGATGAGCGACGCCGATAAGGCGAAGGAAGACTATCCGCGCGCCGACCACGACTACGGCCTGAGCTGGATTCGCCGCGAGGGCAAGGGGCGCGTCTTCTATGAAGCCCACGGCCACAGCGAGAGTGTCTACGCCATCAAGCCGATGCTGGAGCACGTCCTGGCCGGGGTGCAATACGCGCTCGGCGATTTGAAGGCCGACGACAGCCCAAGCGGGAAGGCGAAGAATTAGGCGCGCGCTGTACTCCGGTGTACAAGACGGATGCACAAGGCAGAGCCTTATGCCACCCGGCTCTGCTATTCATGAAGTATGGACTTCAGTCGCTTCACCGAGAAACTTCAGGAAGCCGTGCGCGCCGGGCAGGGAAAGGCAATACGCTACGGCAACCAGCAAATTGACGTCGAGCACCTGCTGGTGGCGCTATTGGAGCAGGAAGGCGGGCTGGCAAGTTCCATCCTGACGCGCGCCGGCGTCAACGTGGAAGCGTTGGGCAAGCGGCTGACCGGCGAACTGGAACGGCTGCCGAAGGTCTCCGGGGCAGCCAGCGGGATCGACCAGATCTACGTCACTCCGCGGCTCAACAAACTGCTTACGGCCGCGGAGGACGAGGCGGCGAAACTCAAAGACGAATACATCTCCGTGGAGCACGTGCTGCTGGCCGCCGTCGATCTCAAGGACCTCGGGGTCACGCGCGAGCGCCTGATGCAGGCGCTACGCGAGGTGCGCGGAAATCAGCGGGTGACGTCGCAGAATCCGGAAGTCACCTACGAAGCGCTGGAGCGGTACGGGCGCGATCTGACGAAACTGGCATCGGCCGGCAAGCTGGATCCGGTGATTGGGCGCGACGAGGAGATCCGCAGGGTGATCCAGGTGCTCTCGCGCCGGACCAAGAACAACCCGGTGCTGATCGGCGAGCCGGGCGTGGGAAAGACGGCGATCGTGGAGGGGCTGGCCCTGCGCATCGTGCGCGGCGACGTGCCCGAGGGGCTGAAGAACAAGAAAGTGGTGTCGCTCGACATGGGCGCGCTGATCGCGGGGGCGAAGTTCCGCGGCGAGTTCGAAGAGCGGCTCAAGGCGGTGCTGAAGGAAGTGCAGGAGGCGGCAGGCGAGATCGTGCTGTTCATCGACGAACTGCACACGGTGGTGGGGGCGGGGAAGACCGAGGGGTCGATGGACGCGGGGAATCTGCTCAAGCCGATGCTGGCGCGCGGGGAGTTGCACTGCATTGGCGCGACCACCCTGGACGAGTATCGCAAGTACATCGAAAAGGACGCGGCGCTGGAGCGGCGCTTCCAGCCGGTGCGCGTGGACGAGCCGTCGGTGGAGGACACGATCTCCATTCTGCGCGGCCTCAAGGAGCGCTACGAATTGCATCACGGCGTGCGCATCAAGGACGCGGCGCTGGTGGCGGCGGCGGTATTTTCCAACCGCTACATCACGGACCGGTTCCTGCCGGATAAGGCGATTGACCTGGTGGACGAAGCGGGCGCGCGGTTGCGCACGGAGATCGATTCGATGCCGGCGGAGCTGGACGAGACGCGGCGGCGCATCATGCAGCTCGAAATCGAGCGCGAGGCGCTACGCAAGGAGAAAGATAAGGCGTCGAAGGAGCGGCTTTCGAAGCTGGAAAAAGAGCTGGCGAATCTAAAGGCGGAATCCGACGCGCTGATGGCCCGGTGGCAGGGCGAGAAGGACGTGGTGCAGCGCCTGCGCGCGCTGCGCGAGCAGGTGGAACAGACCAAGGTGGAGATCGCGCAGGCGGAGCGGCAGTACGATCTCAATCGCGCGGCGGAGTTGAAGTACGGCAAGCTGGTGGGCCTCGAGAAGCGGCTGGCGGAGGCGGATGAGAAGTTCGCCAAGGCCCAGGCCGGCCCCAGGATGATTAAGGAAGAGGTGGACGAGGAAGATATCGCCGAGGTGGTGAGCCGCTGGACCGGAGTGCCGGTAACCAGGCTGATGGAAGGCGAAATGCAAAAGCTGCTCCACCTGGAGGACGAGTTGCACAAGCGGGTGATCGGGCAGGACGAAGCGGTGACGGCGGTAGCGGAGGCGGTGATGCGCGCGCGCTCCGGGTTGAACGATCCCGACCGTCCGGTGGGCAGCTTCATCTTCCTGGGTCCGACGGGAGTGGGCAAGACGGAACTGGCGCGGGCGCTGGCGGCGTTTCTATTCGACGACGAGCGCTCGATGATCCGCATCGACATGTCGGAGTACCAGGAGAAGCACACGGTGGCCCGGCTGGTGGGCGCGCCTCCGGGCTATGTGGGGTACGAAGAGGGCGGGCAGTTGACCGAGGCGGTGCGGCGCAGGCCGTATTCGGTGGTGCTGTTCGACGAGATCGAGAAGGCTCACCACGACGTCTTCAACGTGATGCTGCAGATTCTGGACGACGGCCGTCTGACCGACGGGCAGGGGCGCACGGTGGACTTCAAGAACACCATCGTGGTGATGACCAGCAACGTAGGCAGCACGCGGATTCTGGAACATCGCGGCGGGTTCGCGGGCGCGGACTACGAAGCCATGAAAGAGGCGGTGCTGGAGGAAATGCGGGCTCATTTCCGGCCGGAGTTCCTGAACCGCGTGGATGAGATCATCGTGTTCCACGCGTTGAGCGAGGAGCATCTGAAGCAGATCGTGGAGATTCAATTGGGGCGGGTGCGCGCCCGGCTGGCGGACCGGCACATCACGCTGACGTTGACGGACGCGGCGCGCGGAGACCTGGTGCGCACGGGGTACGATCCGCGGTACGGAGCGCGTCCGCTGAAGCGGGCGATTCAGAAAAAGGTCGAGACGCCGCTGGGGAAGTTGCTGCTGCAAGGGGCGGTGAAGGACGGGCAGACGGTCACGGTGGACGCGGGCGCGGGTGGCGAGTTGAGCTTCAAGTGAAGCTGGGACAGACCGGGAGCGGGGACGAGCGCACCTGCACTATCGCAGGGTCTCCAGGTACTCGCCGGTGGAAGCGTCGATGAGGACGGAGAAGTCGGAGGTGCCGGTGGATTCGCCCCAGACGATGCGCCAGGCCGGGTCAGGATGCTTGGGTCCCTTTTCCAACAGCATCGTGATCGGTTTGCCGGGGTTGTTCTTGTCGTACTCGGCGGCCTTGGTGCGCGGATCTTTCATGGCGTTCAGGTAGGCGGCGTCGGTGTCGATCTTAATCGCGGCCATGAGAAACGGAGAGGCCTCACCGCTGGGGCCGCCGTTCCAGGCTTCCTCAAGTCCGGCGAAAGCGCCTTTGCGCAGGTTGCCCTCGCCTTCGACGATGGAGAAAGTGTAACTGCGGGACTGGCTCCTGGCGGCGGAGACGAATGTGGCCTGCCACGCCGGCGCGGTGCCGCGAGTGCCCTCCTTGACTTCGCTAAGCTGCATGCTCTGCATCTTCATGACTTCGCAATCGGGCGCCCAGGCACGGGCCATCTGGTACATCTTAAAGACGGCGGACTGCCCGGTGACCGGTTCGACTTTTTCCGGTTCCTTCTTCTCGGTGGTGGGGGGCGGCGTTCCCGAACAGGCCGTCAGGACCGCGAGTAGAGCTACTGCGGGGTAAATGGAAAGCTTAAACATATGGATCTGAGTATCTATTCTAGCAATGAGCGAGGGAGTGCCGCACGCGGCACGCTGTTCACATCCGCAACTTAACTTTTGGTGGGATAATGTGGGCAGTCAACGGAGGTGGTATGGCCTCGAAGATTTGGGTGAGGGCGATCACAACGGCGGCAGCCATAGGTCTGCTGATTCCGATGGCCGTCATCGGCCAAAGCAAAGGCGGGACCACCACACCGCCGGCGACTACAGGCAGCGGGGGAACGACCGGAAGCACAGGAGCGACGACGGGGCCCGCCATGGCCCCGACGACGACCCCCACCAACCCCACCAACACACCGGCGACGGGCAGCGTCCCGCAGCCCATCTTTATCACTGGCCGCGTAATGATGGAGGATGGCACAGCGCCGCCGGGCGGGGTTGTCATCGAAACCGTGTGCAACCGCTCGGCGCACGCCGAAGGCTATACGGACTCCCAGGGCTACTTCTCGATCGATCTGGGCGCGCGCAATGGGCTGATCCAGGACGCCAGCGAAGGCAATGTGCGCGGCAGTTGGAACGGCTCCAGCATGGCGGGTACGAGTGCCACGACAGGGGCGCTCGGCAGTTCGCAGTCGTCCTGGCAAAAGTACATGGGCTGCGACTTGCAGGCGAAACTAGGAGGGTACCGTTCGCAGACGGTGTCGCTGGCGGGACGGCGTCCGATGGACGATCCCAACGTGGGGACGATTCTGTTGCATCGCAACGGACCCGCCGAAGAAGGGGGGACCATCAGCGCGGTATCGCTGGCGGCGCCCAAGGATGCTACCAAGGCCTACGACAAAGGGTTGGAGGCGATCAAGAAACAGAAATTCGCCGATGCCCAGAAGAACTTCGAGAAGGCCGTCGAGGCGTATCCGAAGTACGCCGCCGCGTGGTACGAGTTGGGGATGCTGCAGGTTGGCCAGGACAAGACGGATATGGCTCGCAGTTACTTCGACAAGGCTTTGGAGTGCGACCCGAAGTTCGTCCAGCCGTACATGCAGATTTCGTTTCTGGAATTGCAGGCTTCGCGGTGGCGGGCCCTGGCCGATGTCACGGACACGCTGGTGAAGCTGGATCCGTTCGACTATCCACAGGCGTTCTACTTCAACTCCGTGGCTTATTTCAATTTGCAGGACTTTGCGACGGCGGAGAAAAGCGCGCTGACCGCGGGGCGCCTCGATACGCGGCACGCAATCCCCGGCGTGAACCACATTCTGGGACGGCTCTTGGCGATGAAGAAGGACTATGCCGGCGCGTCGGAGCAATACAAAACGTACCTGAAGTTCGCGCCCGATGGGACGGACGCGGGCAAAGTGCGGGCGCAGCTTGCCGAGATAGAGAAAATTACGGCGGCCAGCGCGGCGGTGAAAGAGCGGTAGTGGAAGAAGGTAACGCCGTCATTCGGATGGACAGGCCGGGAGGCCTGTCCTACTTGCCCGGGATGCCGAGAATGCCGCGGGTGGCGAAGTCCGTCATGGTGAGCAGGAGCAGAATCGCCAGCCACAGCAGGCCGCCCACCACTACGAGCTTGGTGAGCTTCGTACTGTGGCGGATGTGCATGAAGAACAGCGCTACGAGGACCATCTTCGCACAGGCGATGGCGAGGGCGACCACGACGCTGAAGGGTCCGAGGTCGACGCTGGCGACCGCGGTGGTTACACCGGTGGCCACCAGGAGGGCCAGGAGGACCTTGACGTAGGTTCCGACGGAATCGATGTGAGTTTGTTCGTGTGGATCGGTCATGACTATTTCACCAGGTGGCGGTCGATCAGGTAGAGGAGCGGGAACAGGAAGATCCAGATGATGTCGACGAAGTGCCAGTAGAGCCCGGCCACGTCGACCGGCGTGTAATAGGACGCCGAGAATCTGCCCTTACGGGCCAGCACGATCAAGGTGAGCAGAATTCCCACGCCGATCACCATGTGGAGCGCGTGCAGGCCGGTCATCGCAAAATAGATGGAGAAGAACAACTGGGCGTGGCCCTGGTCTTCGGGGTGGACGCCGTCCAGATGGAACGCGGCCTGTCCCGGGATGTGGTGTTCTTCAAACTTCTCGTTCCACTCGTAGGCCTTTACGCCGAGAAAGACGCCGCCGAACAGGAGAGTCAGAATCAGGAAAATCACGATCATCTTCTGCTGCCCGAGTTGTCCGGCGCGCACAGCCATGACCATGGTGAAACTGGAGAGCAGGAGCACGCCGGTGTTGAGCGCGCCGATGATTTCATTCAAACTGCTGGAGGCGATGGCAAAGACGTCCGGGTACCAACTGCGGTAGACGATGTAGACGGCGAACATGCCGCCGAAGAACATGATTTCGGTGATCAGGAAGATCCACATTCCGAGCGTGGAGGCGTTTTTCTGCTGCGCCTCGGTGTCGAACTGCACGCGCAGCGCGAGGGTTTCGGTTTGAGCGTGGTCAGCCAACTTCGACCTCCTGAGGGACTACGGTGCTGTAATCGTAAGCGCCGTGGGTGACGATCGGGGTCTGCTCAAAGTTGTGGACCGGCGGTGGTGAGGACGTCTGCCATTCCAATCCGGTGGCGCCCCAGGGGTTGGCCGGGGCCTCCTTGCCGTAGCGCAGGCTCCAGATGAAGTAAATCATCGGCATCATGTAGCCGACGGCCAGGACGCTGGCGCCGGCGGTGGACAGGACATTGAGCACCTGGAACTCGGGCGGATACAGGTGGTAGCGCCGCGGCATGCCGAGATAGCCCAGGATGAACTGGGGGAAGAAGGTCAAATTGAAGCCTAGGAAGATGACCAGCGCGGAGAGCTTGGCCCATCCCTCGGGATACATGCGCCCGGTGATCTTGGGCCACCAGAAGTGCATGCCGCCGAGGTAACCCATTAGGGCGCCGCCCACCATGATGTAGTGGAAGTGGGCCACCACGAAGTAAGTGTCGGTGACGTGGATATCGATGCCCAGCGCGGCTAGAAACAGGCCGGTAAGTCCGCCGATGGTGAACAGCCCGATGAAGCCGAAGGCGTATAACATAGGTGTCTGGAAAGAGATAGAGCCCTTATATAAGGTGGCGGTCCAGTTGAAAACTTTAATGGCCGAGGGAATGGCCACGAAGTAACTGAGGAAGCTGAATACCATGCCGGCATAGAGCGACTGGCCGCTGACGAACATGTGGTGGCCCCAAACCAGGAAGCCAAGCACCGCGATGGCCACGCTGGAAAAGCATACAATGCGATAGCCGAAAATGGCCTTGCGGGAGAACGTGCTGATGATCTCGCTGACTACGCCCATGGAGGGTAGCACCATGATGTACACCGCCGGGTGCGAGTAGAACCAGAAGAGGTGCTGGAAGAGCACCGGGTCGCCGCCGCGGGCGGGGTCGAAAATGCCGAGGTGGAAGACGCGCTCCACGAAGAGGAGCACGATGGTGACCGCCAGAACCGGGGTGCCGAGCACCTGAATCAGGCTGGTGGCGTAGTTCGCCCAGACGAACAGCGGCATGCGGAACCACGTCATCCCGGGAGCGCGCATGGTGTGTACGGTCACGATGAAGTTGAGCCCGGTGAGGATGGAGGAGAAACCGGCGATGAAGATACCGAGCGCGGTGGCGATCACCCAGCTATTGGAGTAAGTCGTACTGTACGGGGTGTAAAAGGTCCAGCCGGTATCGACGCCGCCGGCGATCATGGCGAAGAGGCTGAACGCTCCGCCGATCACCAGCAGATACCAGCTTATTAAGTTGATTCTGGGGAACGCCAGGTCGCGCGCGCCGATCATGATGGGCAGGAAGAAATTCCCCAGCACGGCCGGGATGGACGGGATCAGGAAGAAGAAAATCATCGACACGGCGTGCATGGTGAACAGCTTGTTGTAAGTCTCCGAGCTGACCAGGTTGCCCTGCGGCGTCAGCAGCTCCACGCGGATCAGCGTGGCGAAGGCGCCGCCGATGAAGAAGAACAGGGTGATGGTGGCGAGGTACAGCAGGCCGATGCGCTTGTGGTCCTTGGTGAGGAGCCAGCTCTTCAGGCCGTGACTGGCGTTGAGGTAATTCTCGCGTTCTTGAAGGGCTGCGGTAATCATAAGGTTCTAACGATCGGCGGGAGTGGAACCCGCGGTGCTGGATTTCCTGGCTGCCGGCTTCTGTCCGTTATCCACCGGGCCGGTTCCCGGTTTCGGGCCTAACGATTTCACGTATTCCACCAGTTGCACGAGCTGTTCTTCGGTGACCAGTCCCTGGAACGTGGGCATCACCGGTTCAAAGCCGGACACGATCTTGGCTTGCGGCTGGAGGATGCTCTCGCGGAAGTAAGCCTCGTCGGCCTTTACGGTGGCGCCGCCGGCCAGTTGCACCTGCTTGCCGAACAACCCGAGCAGCGAGGGGCCGCGGCCCGAGTTATCTTCCTTGTGGCAGTTGTTGCAGGCGAGCTGCTCGAAGAGCTTCTTGCCGTTTTCGGCCATGGAGCCTTCGGAAGCGCCGCCGCTGAGCCAGTTCTGATAATCCTCGGGCTCCATGACGTACACCCAGCCGATCATGCCGGAATGGTTGGTGCCGCAGTATTCGGCGCAGAACAGGTGATACTTGCCCACCCTGGTGGGTGTGAACCAGGTGGTGGAATAGCGGCCGGGCACCACGTCCTGCTTGGTGCGGAAGGCCGGGACGAAGAAGCTGTGGATTACGTCCTCGCTGGCCATGGTGAGGCGCACCGCGGTGTTCACCGGGATGTGCAGTTCGTTGATCTCGCGCTGCCCTTCAATGTGCTCCAGCTTCCACATCCATTGCTTGCCGACGGCGTAGATCTGGATGGCGTTATTGGGCGGCTTGCTGGCCGTGAAAAAGATGCTCGCGCCCCAGGTGAACATCACCAGGGTGAGGCCGAACGGAATCACGCTCCACAGAATCTCCAGCGTGTAGCCGGTGTGCTGGACTTGCGGCAACTCGTGCTCCGAACGGCGGCGGTAGCGGATGGCCAGATAGAAGATGGCCGAGAAAATCAGCACCGTGAAGAACACCGTGACCGCCAGCAGAAAGTACAGCAGGTGATCCACCTCGGGAGCCAGGGTGGAGGCCTGTACCGGAAATAATTGAATACCCATCGTGTGCTATCCCACCCGCCTGTCGTTGCAAAGAACGTCGCGCCGGTCATGGCGCAGATCGCGGCGCAGAAAGATGAAGAGAAACACGCCGCAGACCAGCGTGAAAGTCGCGCCGGCGAAGCGCACCAGGTTCATCACCACCGCGCCGTACTTACCCGTAGCCGGGTCATAGTGGTAACAGAACAACAGAATTTGATCGACCGCGGAGCCGATCTTGTTTTTCGACGCTTCCACCAGGCCGAGGCGGAGATCGGTGGGGGCGTATTCCACCCCATAGAAGTAGCGCGAGAGACGGCCTTCCGGAGTGAGCACCATGACGCCGCTGGCGTGGGCGAATTGATCGGTGGCGGCATCGTACTTGTAGTGGAAACCGATGGTGTCCATGAGGGCCGTGATGTTGGCCTGGTCGCCGGTCAGCAGGTGCCAGCCGTTGGCCGTGCCGGGACGGCCATACCGCCGCGTGTACATCTGCTTCTTGCCGGCGGCGGTTTCCGCGGTGTCCTTGGGGTCGAAGCTGACGGCCAGGATTTCGAAATCCTTGCCGGGATCGAGCGAGACTGCTTTCAGACTGCTGGCCAGCCCGTTGAGGATCTGGGTACACAGCATGGGGCAGCGGAAATAGACGGGCGCCAGAATTACCGGCTTGCCGCGATGGAAGAACGAGGAGAGCGGGACGTCGCGGCCGGCTTCATCCTTAAATATGAGGTCGAGCGAGACCTGCTGGTCGAGGCGCTGATCGATGCCGACGCCTAGCAGCGCGCCGGGAAGCGCCGGCTTCAGATTGCCGTCCTGCATCCTGGATTGCTGCGGGGGGCCGAGCAACTGGCCGGGTTGGGCGAAGGCCGCGGAGAATGGATTCACCGCAGAGGCGCAGAGAACGCAGAGAAAGCGCAGAGAAAACCTGGAGAGAGATTTCATTTCTTGGGTACCTCGGGCGTTGCCGCCACCACGTGTGCCGGCAGGCCACGCTTGGCCAGAACTTCGATCGCCTGAGACACCGGAATGCGCACCACGCCTTTTTTCGGGTCCACCCAGGCGTAGCCGTTCAACAGCTTGTCTTCCTCGGCGCGGATGGCCTTGAGATCCAGGATCGGAGTCTTCTGCAACTGCGGTTCCGGGAAGAGTTTGACCGGCTCCACGGTGTTGGCGACGGGGGTTTCCTCCTGCGACTGGAAGAACTTCAAGAGCCCGAACAGAAGCACGATGGATACCACGCACACGACGACCAGACCGATGGCGAATTTGCCGACGGCCCAGACGTTGACATCGGTGGTTTCATGCCGGATCTGGGGGTCGTGGGTGTGCTTAGTCTCGTCCATGTTCCAAAACCTCCTCCAGGTGTGGGGCATTCGGCGGCATCAGCGGGCGCTTCTCCAATTGCGTGAGGAAGTACGCCAGCCAGAGGCCCACCAGGCCGATGGGAATGGTGAAATCCAGGAAGCTGAGGCCGAAGCTGTCCTTGCGGAAACTCGGCGTGATCAGCCAGTAGAGATCGACGAAGCGCATCAACAGAATGAACAGCGCGATCGAGGCCAGCAGTTTGAAATTGCGTTTCAGATCGCGCGAGAGCAACAGCGCGAAGGGCAGCGCGAAGTGGCCGATCACCAGCAGGAGTCCGACGAACTGCCAGCCGTGATTGAGGCGGGTCAGGTACCAGGGGATTTCCTCGGGCAGGTTCCCCGCCCAGATGATGAGGAATTGGGAGAACGAAAAGTACGCCCACACCATAACCATGGCAAGCAGGAACTTGCCGAGATCGTGCAGATGGCGCTGAGTCAGCACATCCGACATGGGCCGCTGTTGGTAGAGGATCACCAGCAGGGCGATCATGAATGCCATCGCGGTGAGGCCCTGGCTGACCATGAAGAGCATGCCGAAGATGGTGGAGAACCACTTGGGATCCACTGAAAGGACCCAATCGACGGCCATGAAAGTGACGCTGAATCCCCAGAAGAGGAGGCCGGGGCCGGCCATGCGGCTCATCTTGCCATCCACCGCGGCGTGGCCTTCGGAATCTTCCTTGAGGGACCAGCGATTGAACCACCAGGCGAGGAACATCCAGCCGGCGAAGTAGAAAGCGGCGCGCCCCAGGAAGAACGGGACGTTGAGGTACGGGGTCTTATGCTTGAGCAGCGGATCGGCGTTGACTAGGGCGGCGTGCGCCCAAGGATACAGGTTGTTGATGCCGATCGCGATGGGGAGGAACATGAGCAGAACCAGCGGCAGCGTGCGGGTGGCGGCCTCGCAGGCGCGGCGGATGACCAGGCCCCAGGCGCCGCCGGTGACGTATTGCAGCATGAGCCATGCCAGCGGGCCGATGGTGATGGCGATGATGAAAATGTACGACCAGAGATAGGAGCGGTAGAACTGGGTGGGGCCGGCGGCGAAGAACCCGGCGGCGCTCACCGCGCTTCCGAGCACGCCGGCGATCAGCGCGCGGGTGCGCCACTGCCGCAGGTCTGAGCGCAATTGCGGGGTGATACTGAAGTCCACGGATTGGGCCATCATTTGGCGCCTCCCAGTTGGCCGCGAGCGGCGTCTCCCAGTTGGCCGCGAGCGGCGGGGGGCACGTCGTCGATGGAAGCCTGCTGGCTGAGTTGCAGGGCGCGAATGTAGGCCACGATGGCCCAGCGGTCGCGCGGCGGAACCTGTGCCGCATAGTCGGGCATGGCGCCGAATCCGTTGGTGATCACGTCGTAGAGGTACCCATTGGGCTGCTGCCGCAGGCGGTCGCTGTGATAGGTGGGGGGATGGCGATAGCCGCGGCGGACAATCATGCCGTTGCCGTTGCCGGTGCGGTCGTGGCAGGGCGTGCAGTAGATGTTGAACCGCTGTTCGCCGCGCAGCAGCAGTTCTTTGGTGACGGGCAGGGGAAACTCGTTCGACGGTTTGCCGTCGGCGCCCTTGCCGGTGTAGAACAGCGCGTCGTCATTGAGGTGGCCGCGCGCCACGGTGCCTTCGGTGATGGGGCGGGCGGAGCGGCCGTCGGTGAAGAAATCGCTGGGCCGCAAGGGGATGTACTTGGGCTGGTCGTGCATGTCCTGCCGGCAGGCCGATAGGAGGACAAGCGAGAAGACGAGGGTGCCAACCGCTCCCTTACGGTCGCGGCTCGGATATGCATTCTCAGTGCGCAACTTCAGATACCTCCCTGGGTTCCAGCGTCTCCAGGAACTCGCACGTTCTGTCGCGATCGAAGAGCGGATCGGCGGATTCGATGCACAGGAAGAAACGGTTGCGGCTGGCCGCCGCGAATCGCGGCACGTTGAATGTTGGGTGATAATGCATCGGCAGACCGCAAAGGGCAAGCAGGCCGAAGACGGCGGTCAGCGCCGCAAACAAAATGGTCATTTCGAACGTGATGATGATGTAGGAGGGCCAACTGTGCAGCGGCCGTCCGCCGATATTGAGGGGGTAGTAGATCACCGTGACGAAATACTGCAGCATGTAACCCAGCGTGCCGCCCACGATGCCGCCGATCAGCACCAATAGCGGCAGCTTGTTCTTGTGCAGGTGCAGGGCGTCGCTCAACTCTTCGATGGGGAAGGGCGAATAGGCGTCGAGCTTCCGGTAACCCTTTTCGCGCGCCGCCCGGGCGGCGTTGACCAGCGCGGAGGGGTTGTCGAATTCGGCCATCACGCCGTAGATCGGCTTGTTCATCCGCGCTGTTCCTCCTTAATTTTGGCCTGCGGCAAAAGGGTGCGGACTTCAAAGATCGAAATCATAGGCAGGAGACGAATGAACAGCATGAACAGGAACAGGAACAGGCCGATCGTGCCCAGGTACGTGGCCCAATCCCAGCGGGTGGATTCGAAGACGCGCCAGGACGAAGGCAGGTTGTCCTGCGCCAGGCTGGCCACGATGATCACGAAGCGCTCCAGCCACATGCCCACCAGCACGATCAGCGACCATATGAAGAGCACCACCGAATTGCTGCGCACTTTCTTGAACCACAGGGCATTGGGCGCGATCACGTTGCAGGCGATGAGAATCCAGTAGTGATACTTGTAGGGACCGGTCATGCGGTTCCAGATAGCGGCCTGTTCGTAGACGTTGCCGCTGTACCATCCGCTGAAGGCCTCCATGATGTAGGAGTAGCCCACGATGAGGCCGGTCGCCATCATGACCTTGGCGGCGTTGTCCAGATGCTTGTCCGTAATCAGGCCCTTCAACCCGTAGATGGAGCGCAGTGGGATGGCCAGGGCCAGCACCATGGCGAAGCCGGAATAGATGGCGCCGGCGACAAAGTAGGGCGGGAAGAAGGTGCTGTGCCATCCGGGGACGATGCCCACGGTGAAGTCGAAGCTGACTACGGTGTGCACCGAGAG
>Ga0182030_10005486_pt1 | contig 26911 bp, 25 predicted proteins | sample 812S3MmetaG_FD_121299 | JGI IMG/M metagenome (GOLD analysis project Ga0182030, IMG submission 121299) | Permafrost microbial communities from Stordalen Mire, Sweden - 812S3M metaG (Illumina Assembly) | ecosystem: Environmental > Terrestrial > Soil > Wetlands > Permafrost | place: Sweden...
GAGATCCACCGGCTTCTGCTATTGCTGCGGCAACAAATTTGAAGGAATTCGTGATGATACAACTTAACAAAGTAATACTAGGCCTGCTCCGTAGTCATGTCCGCTTCGGAAGTCTTCGAGAATTTTTCCCAAACGGCGATGTCATCCGCGCATCCGATGGATTTCAGGTAATCGGCTTTCCAGTCCTCCAGCGGGAACGAGTCAGCCGGGAACTTGGCCGAAGCCAGGTGGTCGGCGATGTAAAGGGCGGACGAAATGGAGAATCCCGCTGCGGCTTTTTTCTCCGGATTTTCCATCATGGAAATACTGTTGATCACCGCTCCAGGCAGTCCCCAGAGTTCAAGCACATAAGCGGACATTTGCGTCGGGGTGGCTTGCACGGACTCGCGCAGGCATACCGCCAGAGGGATATTCGATTTGCGCGCCGCATCGCACGCCACTTGAAACTGGTCCGGAAAATTGTCAATCAGAACAAAACGGCCCACTTCATGCAGCAAGCCCGCCAAAAAAGCGGCTTCCCCGATTTCACGCGGCAATTTCTTTTCCCGGCACAGGCGTTGCGCAATGCAAGCCGTCTCCCAACAGTGAGACCACACCCGCGGCAAATCTATTTCCCGGTGCCGGAGCGGTTCGAAAAGCCGGAAAACACTCTGCGAAAGCACCACGGCGATAATCATGTCCGTGCCAAGGCAATTGACCGCGTCAATGGGATTGGTGACAAGATAACCGGGCCCGAACAGCGCGGAGTTCGCCAATTGCAATACTTTTACCGACAATCCCGGATCTTCTCCAATCAGGCGGGCAATAGTCGCGCCGGCGCCTTGGTTGTCTTCCAATTCCGCCAGGAGGGAGTGATGAGCCTGCGGCAGCGAGGAGATGGACCGGATCGAGGTCACCACCACCTGCAGCCCCTGATTAATCATGCGCTCTTGCGCGGCGAAAGTCCGCTGAATCAAATCCCTCAGTTTTCCGGGATCAAAAGGCTTGGCAATATATTGGTGGGCCGACGTAATGAGGTTCAGTTGTTTTGCCGTCACACAACCGGACATAATAAGGCGGATGGTGGTTGGAGAAATCACTCGAACCTGCTCCAGCAACTGGCTCCCCCGCATCCCTGGCATCACTTGGTCAGACAATACTGCATCCGGTTCTCTGGCCCTGACCGCTTCCAGCGCGGCCTTTGGATCCACGAACCCGGTCACGTCCCAATCGCCGCACATGTTGCGCAACATTTGTACGAGCGCTTCAAGGAGCATCGTTTGGTCGTCAACGACGTATATGGATCGTTTCATGCTTTCGTGCAGGGTGATATTCAGGTTCCCGCTTATGGCTCTATCGGCAGGGGACGCAGCAAACTTAAATGGGTGGAACGCTGTTCTTTTCTCTCCCGGTTTAGGCCAAAAAAAAGCGCGCTGCGGGCCTGGCCGCGTGTTAGCATGTCGGGGATGTATATTGATTTGCAACGTACGGAATACGATACCGGCAAACTGGACCGGGCTGATTTGAAGGAAAGTCCCTTTGAACAATTCGCCGCATGGTTCCAGCAGGCCTGCCAGTCCAAAGTCATTGAACCCAACGCCATGAGCCTGGCCACCGCCGGCAAGGATGGGTGTCCCCTCGTCCGTACCGTCCTGCTCAAAAGCTACGATGCCCGTGGTTTTGTCTTTTTTACAAATTTGGAAAGCCGGAAAGCGCGCCAAATCAAGGAAAACCCCCACGCCTCGCTGCTCTTCCCCTGGCTGGCCTTGCAACGCCAGGTCATCATCAGCGGAAGGGTCGAGAAGGTTACCACCGCCGAGTCGCTGGCCTACTTCGTCACCCGCCCCCGCGGCAGCCAGATTGGAGCCTGGATTTCGCAGCAAAGCTCCATCGTCACTTCGCGCAAACTTTTGGAAATGAAATGGGCCGAAATGCAGCGCAAGTTCTCCGAAGGCGCGATTCCCCTGCCCGATTGGTGGGGCGGTTTCCGGGTGGTCCCGCGCGAAATTGAATTCTGGCAGGGACGGGTCAACCGCCTGCACGATCGGTTTCTTTATTCAGCTCAAGAAGGTGGAAAATGGGCCATTGAAAGACTGGCGCCGTAAACGGGCAGTCTGTCTTTTGCAATGGGGCATCAAACACGTTCCCGAGACTGTTCCGGGGACGTTGCCAAGAGTGGAACCGAGCGGCGGCGGGCGGTTTCCCCGTCCAATTCCTGGACCAATTCGTCGCGGCTCTTGCGCAGCCCGAGGCGAATTGACGCGCCTTCGGGGGTTAAGCCTTGCAGGCGCAGAAGATCATAGGCGCCAATGACATCCAGCAATATATTCTCCCGGTCGCTCTGCGGTTCGGACTTCTGACCCCAAGGACACGAAAGAAGTGCAGAATCGTCCTCCAAGCCATTCAGCCCTGGCCAGTACCTGCTTTTGTAGCCGGATTCTCCGCTGGTATGAGGGGTCACGCAATTTTCGACGTTTGAGAATTGCGGAATGTTCAAAGAAGTTGGAATTTCATTTTGTAACCACCGCTTTGAGCTTTTCCGCAGCCGGTCAAAGCGGACAAATCTCTCCTTCCTGCCCTGATCAGCGTTAACGCTATTTTTTATTGACAGGGCCCTGAAAACTCGATTTTTTGCACCGGCCGGCCAAAACCGGATGCACACTGCGAGGTTTCCCCTTGTTAATCGCCGGGTCCAGCCTTACAATTCTCGATAAGTAGCGCATGTCCATGACAAACAACGGCAAAGACGATGCTCAGGACGACCTGGCAAAATTACAGCGTTCCCCTCAATTTATGGCGTCGTGGCAGAATGCGCAGCAATACCTCCTCAGCGGCCGGCCTGCTCCCGCTCTGGCTAGTTACCGTAATTTGGTGCAGCAGTTCCCCGGCGTCTCGCAGTTGTGGGCAGAATTATGCATCGCTGCGGCAGGTGAGCTGGACTTCAGCCTCGCAAATCAAGCCTCCCAACGGGCGGCGGACCTGGCCTCATCCGACGCTTCTTTGCTCGTCACCATTGGCCAGCAATATCATCGCCTTCGTTCACTGGATCAGGCCTGCGCCTGCTTCGAGCGCGCCGTGGCAGCGGAACCGTCATCCGTCCACGCCCGCCTCAGTCTGGCCGCATGGTTCGAACGAAACCAACGGCGGGAGGAGGCATGGCAATGTGTTGAAACTTGTCTCTCCCAGCACCCGAGGGACGAACGGGCGCTTTATTTCAAGGCCTTTTTATTGCATGGCAACGATCGCGACGCGGAAGCGGAAACTGCGTTGCGCGATCTTCTGGGAACCGATTTGCGCGACCCGGATGTAAAAGCTTCCGCCAGCCATCTGTTGGGGGTTGTGCTGGATGCGCTCGGCCAATATCCCGAAGCGATAGACTGGCTGGCCAAGGCGAAAATGCAATTGGCTAAAATGACGGATTTGCCCCTGCTCGAGCAGGCCTACGAAAAAATGGAACAGGCGCGCCGCAAAATTCTGGCGGAGTTAACACCACAAACATTGCGGCGCTGGCGCGAACAGGCGGCGGGCGCCCAAACCCCATACCCCCTGGCGTTTTTAGGCGGTGCGCCACGCAGCGGCACGACTCTCATTGAACAAATTCTGGGAGCCAATTCAGGGATTATTGTATTTGATGAGCCGGACGGCTTCGCGCAGGAATTGCTGAGCGCCCTTCACCCGCCGCCTCCGGCCCGGGGGCTGACCCTCAAAGCGTTGAATGCCCTTTCCCCCACCGCGCGCGCCCGGTTGAACGGACGCTATTTCAAGAGCCTCCTCCGCGCCACAGATAAAAAGACTGACGGCAAATTGTTACTGGACAAAAACCCCTCGCTCACGGCATCGCTCTATATTTGGCTGAGGGTCTTTTCCCAATTGAAAGTCATCATTGCTTTGCGCGATCCGCGGGACGTCGTTATCAGTTGCTATTTCCAGAATCTGCCTTTGACCGCGGCCAACTCCAATTTCCTGAGCCCGGAGAGAACGGCGAAGTATTATGGCGATTGCATGGACGTCTGGCTGCGCATGCGCGAATTGGGAGGCTTTGATTGGATCGAAACCCGCTACGAGGACGTGGTGGCCAATGTGGAAGCCGAGGGACAAAAGGTGACGAGTTTTTTGGGCTTGCCCTGGCAGCCGGCCCAGGCGGCTTATCATGAGACAGCTCGGCGCAAATTCGTCTTTGCGCCGAGTTACAACGACGTCGCCAAGCCGGTTTATAATCGAGCAGTGGGACGTTGGCAGCATTACGACGACACCCTCGATCCCCTTCAAAACACACTGGCGAAATACTGCCACGCGTTTGGTTACGGCTAAGGAATTAGGTTAGACATGGCGCTCTAAAAAAGTTATAAGAGTTCCCCATGTCATCGGCAGAAATTCCTGATAAAGCGCGAAGCGATCCATCGGGCGACTTGGCCAGATTAAACAACTCACCCCACGCCCTTGCTTCCTGGCAGAACGCGCAACAATGCCTGCTCAATGGCCGACATGCTTTGGGTTTGGCCAGCTATCGATCCCTGACTCAACAATTTCCCGGCGTTGCACAATTATGGGTCGAAATGGGCATGACCGCAGCCGCAGATCTGGATTTTTCGCTCGCTGACCGGACTTTTCAGCGTGCGATGGAACTTGGTTCCACGGACGCCTCTTTACTCGTTTCCCTCGGCCAGCAATACCATCGATTGCGGCGGCTGGATCAAGTCCGCGCCTGCTTTGAACGGGCCGCGACAGCGGAGCCGTCGTCGGTTCACGCGCAACTCAGCCTCGCTGCCTGGTACGAGCGGGAGCGCCGACTGGACAGAGCTTGGGAATGCGCCCAAGCCTGTTTGGCCCTGCATCCAAAGGATGAACGGACGCTTTATTTCCTGGCTTTTTTGCTGCATGGCAAGGGACTCAACTCAGAGGCGGAAACCGCCTTGCGCGATTTGCTGCAAAGCGATCTGAGGGACCCGGATGTAAAGGCTTCCGCCAGCCATTTGTTGGGAGTCGTTCTGGATGCGCGCGGCCAGTACCCGGATGCCATACGCTGGCTGGGCCAGGCCAAAACCCAAATGTGCCAATTGACAGACCCCACCGCACTGCAACTGTCGTATGACAGAATGGACCAGGCGCGCCGCGAGTTATTGGCCGATCTGACTCCGGAGACACTACGGCGCTGGCGCGAAAAAGCCGGGGGCGCTCCTGGTTCGCATCGGATGGCTTTTTTGGGCGGCCCGCCCATGAGCGGCACGGCGCTCATTGAACAAGTCCTCGGAAACCATTCGGAGATTCTTCTAGTTGACGAATCGGAGGCTTTTGCACAGGAGTTATTGACCGCGCTGCATCCGCCGGCGCCGGCTCGCGGCCTGACTCTCAAATCCTTGAACGCCCTGCCGCCCACTGCCCGCTCGCAAATGATCGACCGTTATTTCAAAAGTCTCCTGCGCGAGACGGATAAACAACCCGGCGGCAAGTTATTGGTGGACAAAAACCCTTCCCTGACGGCGTCCCTTCATATATGGCTGCGTCTTTTTCCCCAATTGAAAGTCATCATCGCTTTGCGCGACCCGCGCGATGTCGTCATCAGTTGCTATTTTCAGAATCTGCCGTTGACAGCGGCCAACTCCAATTTCCTGAGCCTGGAGAGGACGGCGAAATACTATGCCGATTGCATGGACGTCTGGTTGCGCTTGCGTGAATTGGGAGGGTTTGATTGGATTGAAACTCGCTACGAAAACGCCGTAGCCAATCTTGAAGCCGAGGGACAACGGGTAACCGGCTTTCTCGGTTTGCCGTGGCAAAGAGCCCAGGCGAGTTTGGATGAATCGGCCTGCCGAAAATTTATTTTTGCGCCAACCTACAATGAAGCGACGCAACCCGTGGCGGGCCGATGGAAGAATTACGCCGACGCGTTGGCTCCGCTGCACGAGAGCTTGGAGAAATATTGCCGGGCGCTGGGATACGAATGACGGATCACTTGGGTGCCATGTTAAACAGCGCCAAAAACAATCCCTTGCCGGACTTGGCAAAATTACAGCGCTCTCCCCATGCAATGGCTTCCTGGCAAAATGCGCAGCAGTATCTTCGCAATGGCCGCCATGCGCCTGCCTTTGCCAGCTATCGCAAACTCGTCCAGCAATTTCCCGGCGTGCCTCAGTTGTGGTTCGAACTGGGCCGGGCAGCGGCGGGCGATCTGGATTATGCCCAGGCCGATCAAGCTTTTCAACGTGCGTTGGAACTGGCTCCCACGGACGTCAACCTGCTTCTCGCCCTCGGGATGCAGTACTATCGCCTGCGCCGCATGGATCAGGCCACGGCGTGCCACGAGCGCGCGGTCAAAGTAGCCCCTGCATCCCCAGATGCGCGCCTGACTCTGGCGTCGTGGTTTGAACGAAATCGCCGTCTGGATGAAGCGTGGGACTGCGTTGAAACCTGCCTGACCCAGCATCCGGGACATCCTCGCGCCCTTTATCTCAAGGCATTTCTCCTCCACGGAAAAAAACTCAATGACCAGGCAGAGACCACTTTGCGTGATCTTTTGAAAAGTGCCTCGCTGCCATTGGACATTCAATCCAATGCCAGCCATTTGTTGGGAGTTGTGCTGGACGCGCTGGAACAATACCCCGAGGCAATAACCTGTCTCGCCAAAGCCAAGGCGTTGCGTCGCCAGTTAACAAACACCGCAGCCCTTGAACAAACCTATGACAAAATGGACCAGGGGCGGCGCAAAATTCTGGCGGAATTGACGCCCGAAATGGTGCGGCGCTGGAGCGCGGAAGCAGCACCGGCTTTGTCTCCGCACCCAATGGCATTTTTAGGCGGGCCGCCGCGGAGCGGAACGACCCTGATTGAGCAGATTTTGGGCGCGCATCCTGAAGTTTTTGTGTATGATGAACCGCAAGCTTTCGCGCAGGAAATATTTAACACGCTTCAGCCTCTTCCGCCGGCCCGGCCCTTGACTCTCAAGGGCTTGAACGAGCTTGCCACCGCCGCGCGCGCGCAACTCGTTGACCGCTATTTTAAGAGTCTCTTGCGCGAGACGGAGGAAAAGCCCGGCGCCCGGTTGTTGCTGGACAAAAATCCTTCCGTAACGGCGTCGCTCCATCTTTGGCTCCGGCTCTTTCCTCAATCGAAAATCATCATCGCTCTGCGCGATCCGCGGGACATTATTATCAGTTGCTACTTTCAAAATATCAGCCTGACTTGGGCCAACGTCAGTTTTCTCAGCCTGGAGCGAACGGCCAAATTCTATGCCGACTGCATGGATGTCTGGCTGCGCATGCGCGAGTTGGGGGGCTTTGACTGGATCGAAACCCGCTACGAGGACGTTGTTGGAAATTTGGCGGCGGAAGGACAGCGCGTGACGAATTTTCTGGGTTTGCCGTGGCATGAAGCCCAGGCAACGTATTACGAAGCGGCGCGCCGCAAATTGGTCCATGCCCCAACCTATAATGAAGTGACCCAGCCGGTTTATAAGCAGGCCGTCGGTCGCTGGGAGCATTACGCCGAGGCGCTCGCCCCGCTGCAAGCAGGCTTGGAACCTTACGTCCGGGCCTTTGGCTATGGGGCGCCCAAATAAGATTCACTTGCAACTTTCCCTCTCTGGCGGGTTAATATAAGGGTCAATCGGACGATGATTTCCGCTTGATCTATGGCACAATTTACGTATAAAGCCCGGCGCCGTTCGGGCGAAGTGGTAACGGGCGTATTGGAAGTCGCCGACCGTGGCGCCGCGCTCATGCAAATCGAGAGACTGGGCTTGTTTCCCATCGCGGTGGAATTACCCCGGGGCGCCGCTGCCCTGGCCGCCGCTGCCGCCGCGGAACATCCCGGCGCCAAGACGCAAACCTTGAGCGGGCTGATGCCGGCCGCCATGCGGCAATATTTGAACCGCCAGCGCAAGCCGAAACTTCAGGAACTGGCCACTTTCACCAATCAATTGGCCAACCTGATCAAGTCCGGCATGCCCTTGACCGTGGCGCTCAATAGCATGACTCACTTGGAAACCAAGGGGATTCCAGCCGAAGTCAGCCGCCAGCTTAAACAGGACGTGATGGAAGGCAAGGGCCTGTCCGAAGCGATGGCCAAGCAGCCGGTCATATTTTCCAACCTCTACATTAACATGGTCAAGGCCGGCGAACAAAGCGGCGCGCTGGTCGATGTCCTGCGGCGCATGGGTGACCATTACGAGCGGTTTTCTCAAGTGCAGAACAAGTTTAAATCGGCCATGATTTATCCCGTGTTTGTCCTTTGCGTGGGCATTGCCATTGGTATTTTCTTCATGACAGTCATGCTGCCCAGCTTTATGACGCTGTTCCAGAGCATGGGAAACCTCCAACTGCCTCTGGCCACGCGAATTTTAATCAAAATCAATGATCTTTTCCATCACTGGTGGTGGGCCATGCTTGCGGTCATTGTCATCGGGATCATCGTCTTCAATCGTTTTCGCGCCACGGAAGCGGGTAAGCTGAAGATAGATGAATGGAAACTCAGCGCGCCGATTCTGGGCAAAGTCATGCGCCTGCATATGTTCGCGCAATTCTCTCGCACCCTCTCCACTCTGCTGCACAACGGCGTGCCGGTGTTGAAGTCGCTGGAAATCACTGAGCAAATTATCGACAACCGCATTATTAAAGAGGCCATCGCAAAGACCCGCCAGCAAGTCACGGATGGCAAGACCATCGCCGAACCGCTGGCCCGCGGCAAAGTGTTCCCTCAATTAATGGTCGATCTGATCAAAATCGGCGAAGACACCGGCGACGTCCCCGGTTCCTTGAGCAATCTTGCAGAAACTTACGAAGGCGAATTGGATATTGCCTTGAAGGTGATGACTAACATGATTGAGCCGGTCATTATTTGCGCCATGGCGGTCGGCGTTGGCTTCCTGCTCGTCGGGGTGCTTTCAGCCCTCTTTGCCATTACATCCCAAATCTCCGCACGATGAACCTGCATCGGCAACGTCGGCATGGGTCGGAAGCAATCGGTTTTACCTTGATCGAGGTCATGATGGTTGTGGCCATCATCGGTCTGACCCTGACTATCGGTCTGCCGTCCTTCCTGCATACCATACGGCGGGAAGGAATGGGCAAGGTCGAATACGAGCTGGTGGAGGCCTGCAAGGCGGCCCGTAGCGCCGCCATAATGAACAATAAACCAGCCCACCTGACCCTGCATCCGTTGGACGGTACCTTCGAAGTGGAGGGCGCGTATCCGCAGACACGAATTCCAAGTGATATTGTCATCGATATTCTGGGAGTGAATTTTATCCAGTTGGAAAAAGCGGATGTGGCCCAGGTGACTTTTTTCCCGAACGGCATCAGTGATGAGTTTACCATTGTGCTGCATCAGTCCGGGGGCGTCTATCGGAAGATTTATCTGGATACTACTGTGGCCCTGCCGGTGATAGAGGATATACGATGAGGTTGCCCGACATCACCCGCAGCCAATGTCGCGACGCCCAAGCCGCCTTCACGCTGATGGAGGTAATGATCGCTGTCGCCATCTTTTTCATGTGCATGTTCACGATCTTGAGCATCCTGAGTTCGTCGCTGCACGCCGCGTCACTTCTGCGCAATAGCGGCCCGACCGCCGGCATGCTCGCCGCCCAATTGTCGCTGACCAACAAATTGGAGGAAGGCTCTGATTCAGGAGACTTCGACGATATTCCGGTCTATCATGATGCGGGTTATAAGTGGGTTTCGGAAACTAGGGAAGCGGCCACCAACGGACTCTTTCGCGTCGATTTTGAGGTGATTAATCCCTACGGACGGCCGGATTCGGTTTTGACCGTTCTATTTTATCGACCGGGTTCGCCGAACAACCACCTTGGATTACACTGATTTGTAAAATGCCGGCGCAACATTCCAACCGAAGAAAAGAGGCCGGGTTTACCCTGATCGAAGTGATGGTTTCGATTGCGGTTTTCATGTTGGTCATGGGCAGTGTCATGGCCTGCTGGAGATGCGTCGTGAATGGCAAAATCGTCGCGGAGAACGCCGCCGCCGCCGCTCAACGGGCGCGCATCGGCATGCAAACGGTGCAGACCGCCCTGACCACCACCGAGCTTTCCCAGCCGAATATCCAGTTTTATGCTTTTCTGAGCGACACCAGCGGCAAGTTCGCTTCGGTGAGTTTTGCGTCGCGCCTGCCTTCGGAATTTCCCGGCTCCGGCTTGTTTGGTGATAACGTCATGAGGCGCGTGACGTTCGATGTTGAAAACGTGGATGGTGTCAATAATCTGGTCATGAATCAATCGCCGCTGTTGGAGGCGCTGGACGAGAACAACACATCTTACCCCATCACCCTGGCCCGGGATGTCAGCATTTTTATGCTGGAATTCTGGTCAGTGCAGGATGGAGACTGGGCGGTTTCGTGGGATTCAACCAATTCCCTGCCACCATTGATTCGCATCACCCTCGGCGTGGGCCATCCGGCCAACAATGCGGATGTTCCCTACGATTTGATTGTGCGCACTGTGGCCATGCCGGCTGGAGCACATCTGTGAATATTCGTCTCAAATATCATTCCTCCTGCCACGGCATCGCGCTGGTGCTGGTCATGATGACGGTGATCGTGCTTTCCGCCATTGTCGGCAGCCTGGCCATCTCCATGACGACGGAAATGCGGCTGGCACGCAACTCCGATTACAACGACCAGATGGAATGGATGGGCCGCTCCGGAATCGAACTGGCCCGCTACGCCCTGGCCAACAAATGTGCCGAACAGAGAAACATCGACGCCCTGAATCAATTTTGGGCCGGCGGCCAGTCCCCGTGCAGCAATGATGTCGAAAACGTCCCACTCAAAAATGTGCCGCTGGGCCCGGGCCACATCAGCGTCTCCATCACCGACATGGAGCGCAAATGGGATATCAACCTGGTGGCCAATCCGCGCCAGCCGCAAAAGGAGATTTTGCAGAAAGCCCTGGTCGAGGTGGGAGTCACCGATGCCGAACAGTCGTCCACTATTATTGATTCCATCCTGGATTGGATTAATCCCAATGAGTCGGCCGGTTTTAGCGGCGCGAAAAGCGATTACTACATGCACTTAAACCCGCCGTATTTTTGCAAAAACGGCCAGATCGATGATATCTCGGAACTGCTCTTGATCAAGGGCGTCACTCCGGAAATCTACTGGGGGTCCAATTCGACCAATCATCCCGTTTCCGCCTATCAGCAGCACGGCAGCGGCGCGTTCAACCAACCCACCCCCAGTCGGAGCGGCGCGGGCTTCCGCGACAGCGATCAGCCCCAATACCCGGTCGGCTTGGTGGAGTTATTTGGCGCCATGGGGGGCAAACTCAACGTTAACACCGCTTCAATCAAGACGCTGCAATTGATCCCCGGTCTGGACGAAGCCGCTGCGGCCCGAATCCTTCAAGGCCGCACTGGACCCGACGGACAAGACGGCACCGATGACGATATCCCGCTGCAGAATCCCGGTCAGATGAGCGAGTTTTTGGGGCAGGGTGTTCAGACTGCGTCGTTAGCCAACTACGTGGATGTGCGAAGTTATGTCTTCGACGTCACAGTCGAGGCTGAGATCAACGGTTACAAGAAAACATTTCATGGCATCGTCAGCCGCGGCGGGGGCGGCGGCCAGCAAATTAGCTGTGTGAAGTTCTATTGGGAATGAACGTCACTTCGGCGCCGGCACCGCGGCTGCGGCGCGCAAACGCACACTCAAGCGGGATTTGGAGCGATTGGCCCGCGCCCGATGGATCACACCCGTTTTGGCCGCCTTGTCCAAGGTGGAACTCAGCATGCGGTAGGTTGCGGCTGCATCCTCTTTTTTACCCGCGCCGAGCAGTTCGGCATACTTTTTTTCCAAATTGTGCAAGCGAGACTTGACAGTGTGATTTTGCAGGCTCTTGCGGGCGCTGTTGCGCATGCGCCGGTGGGCTGATTTTGTATTCGGCATATTTAAAACTTATTTCTTCTTAGAGCCGCTTACGTTAGCGGATGCCTGCGGCTTTGTCAACGGTGGGATTTCGCGTGCGCGAGTTGAGCAAACTTCCCCCCGGCACTCTGCGGAGGGCCTGGCCTTACCGCCCACACCGGGGTGTTGCGCCCTTTTGCCAAACAACGGGGCCTCAGGGTTTGCGGCGGCGGATGGCTAGCGCGCCCAGCAAACCGGTGGCAAAGAGACTCAGTGTCGCCGGCTCGGGCACGGACTGCACTCCCTGTACTCCCAATGCCGCGAAACTGAGACTGTAGTCCGAGTCGGCAGAAGAGGTGTTCATGTCTGTGGAATAGCTCAGGGTGAACTCCGCTGCCGTCGGATTAAATCCGCCGACCGAGGTATCAAAAAGAATTCCCGTTCCCTCAAAAACGCCCAAAGGGGAGCTGGCCGTTTCGGTTATTGAGGTTAATTCAAAATCAAATCGATTGGTGGGACTTGTTCCTAAAGAGTTTTTACCGGCGTCGGCGCTGGAAAAGGAGAAAAACTGATCGATATTCTCCGTGGTGGGGGATGAAGACAGGCCGGTAAGGGTTGTTGCATCGGCCGTGAGATCGCCTCTATTGGGCACTATGCCGGAAAAATCTCCCGATTCGACTGTCAGATTGTTGAGCGGATCCAATGTCAGGGATGAACTGGTATAAGAACTGCCGTTCCCCCACTCAATAATGGTGAGGCCCCCGGTCAGATAACTCTGAGCATTGGTTGTGCCGACGAATGCCAAACCGGCCACTGTCGCAATTAACCGCAGTGTTTTTATGTTCATATTTTAGTTTGTGTTGTTGGATTGGACTGCCAAACCGAAACTCCTTCGCCCACATGATCGTCATCGTTTTTCTCCGACCATTTGATTCGCATGATTCGAATTCAATTTAGGACTTTGTGTTTCGAAAAGACAAGATAAATTTAATATTAGATTCGAGAATAGGATTGAGCGAACGAAGACGAGCCATCGTGCATTAGGCCGCCGATTGGCGGCGGGCACGCATTCCGTATGCCAACTCTGCCTGCAAAAAATTAATTTAATAGATAAAACTTTGGCTAAACCCTTGACGAAAGTTGCATTCGCTTCACATATTGTTGGTCATTTTTGCACACTGAGAATTGTCTCGAAAAGCTATGGTGAAACCACGCCCGAAGTCTGCGGCCAAGAAGGTCAAACCTTCCGCTCATCGCGCAGTAAAAAAAACCGGCCCGGCCCTGGCGCACCCGCCCCAGCCCGGATCCCCTCCAGCCGCCCCGGAAAGCAAGGTCAAAGCCGCGCTGTCGGAGGTATTCAAGACTGGCAAAGAGGCGGTGTTGGACTTGGCGGAAAAGGTCAAGGAGTTGGTCCGCCTCGCGCAGGAGCAAGGCTATTTAACCTACACCGACATTAACGATTCGCTGCCGGATGGGGCCGTTTCCCCGGATGAACTGGACGATCTTTACAGAAAATTGCGAACGCTGGAAGTGGAAATTGTGGACCAGGCGGAGGTGGACCGGGTCAAACAAGTCGATCCGGACGAGGACGAGGACAAGATGCGGCTGGACATCCTGGATGATCCGGTGCGGATGTATCTCAAGCAAATGGGACAAGTCCCCCTGCTCACCCGCGAGCAGGAGGTGCAAATCTCCAAACGCATCGAAGAGGCGGAGAACCAGGTCAAACGGATCATTTACAGTTTCGGCTTCGCGGGCAAGGAGCACATTGCCCTGGCGGAAAAGCTTGTTTCCGAGCCACCCAAGGAACGATTCGACCGGGTCATTGTTGACAATAAAATCGAGGGGCGGGAAAAACATTTGAGGGAATTGCGCAAGCTGCTCAAGCAGGTGCGGGTGCTGGACAAAAAAGTGGACGACCAGTATTCCTGCTGGCAAACCACACCGCCTCCGGGGGAAAAACCGGCGCGGGACTTCAAGAAGCTGGACGAGCAATTGCAGCGGTTCTTTTGCCGGTTTTATTTCAAGCACAAGGTGATCGAGGAAATGGCGCTGGTGGCGGATAATATACATGATAAGATGCAGTTGAGCCTGCGCTGCATTGCCGATAACGCCGACCAGCGCAAAGGCGCCGCCCAGCAGCAAATCGTTCAATCCGAGCAGAGAAAAATCAAGGCGCTGGAGGAATTCGTGCGCATGCCCTGCGCCTCTTATCTCAAGGCTTATCTGGAATTGCAGCATTTCACGCACAAAGCGATTGAAGCCAAGACGGAAATGGTGGAGGCCAATCTGCGCCTGGTCATTTCCATCGCCAAAAAATACACCAACCGCGGGCTCTCCTTTTTGGATTTGATCCAGGAAGGCAACATGGGCTTGATGAAGGCGGTCGAAAAATTCGAATATCGCCGCGGCTACAAGTTTTCCACCTACGCGACCTGGTGGATTCGGCAGGCCATCACCCGTTCCATCGCCGATCAAGCCCGCACCATCCGCATCCCGGTCCACATGATTGAAACGATCAACAAACTGATGCGGGTGCAAAAGCAGTTGATCCAGGATTTCGGGCGGGAACCTTCGCCGGAAGAAATCGCCGACGAATTGCAAATGCCGGTCGAGCGGGTGCGGGCTGTGTTGAAAATGGCCCAACAGCCCATCTCGTTGCAATCCCCGGTCGGGGACAGCGAAGACACAAATTTTGGCGACTTCATCGAAGATAAGACCGCCGAAAACCCCTCCGAGATGACGAGCTACAGTTTGCTCAAAGACAAACTGGGGGATGTATTGTCGAGCCTGACCGAACGGGAGCGTAAAGTGCTGGAACTGCGTTTTGGGCTGGGTGACGGTTATTCGCGGACGCTGGAAGAAGTCGGCAAGCAATTCAAAGTAACCCGCGAGCGAATTCGGCAAATCGAGGCCAAGGCGCTGCGAAAAATGCGCCATCCTACGCGCATCCGGCAATTGTCCGGCTTCCTGGAAACCGACGAGTCGGACTCGGGGTAAACCCCGGCGGGTGGCCGCGCTCGAAGTTGAATCGCGATTTTTCCTGATGAGCAAAGCGGCGGGGCCCTCGCCGCACTCCGAAGACGCTTCGCGTTTTCGGGTGGCTGGTGAATGACGCGCCGCCCCAATTTCCATTTTTAAATGAGCACGCTACCCGCCCAGTATGGCATTTGACACGATATTGTAACATTTCTAAACATTTTGCTTTCATTCCGTAAGGCATTCCCTTACATACATGAGAAGCACTAAGGCAAATGGGTGTGAAACTTGGTGAAAAGCAGGTAATGTTATTATGAGTATTCTGGCCTATATCGACCCTGGAGCAGGCACTCTTATCTGGCAGTCAATTATTGCCATGTTTGTTGGTTTCTTTTTTTACCTGAAGAAGACGCGCCAGTGGGTTGGCCGGATCATCGGCAAGGTGATCGGACCCGGGCAAAAATCCGGCAACCACGGGGTTGCCCTCCAGCCAAGCAGGAGCAAGGTGGAGGCAGATCATTTGTAATGTCCCCCCCTGCGCCATCGTTTCGTGATCCGATGGGCTGTTGCTGTGTTTTTGAGCGCGGCGTGGTGCGATTGGTCGGAGCGGAGAGCGTGGCTGAATTCGATGGCTTCCTCAAGACGAGGGCCGCACACGAGTATTCTGAGAAAAAAAACTGGTTTCCACCCGCCGGCTTCAGGCTATGGACGTCGGACGCCTTGATGATTCCAGCGGTTTCAAATCCCTTTTGGCCCGGCATCCCGACGCAGCGATCTTCGAGCACGAGCGTATCGAATTTCCCAGTTACCCAGAGGAATGGCCGCCGGAAATGTTGTGGGAAGCGGGTCGGCTGACGCTGGAACTGGGCCGCGCCGTGCTGAGCGAGGGCTATGGACTGAAAGACGCCACTCCTCATAATGTTCTATTTCGCGGCGGTGAAGCGGTTTTTGTTGACGCGCTTTCCTTCGAGCGCCGCGCGCCAGGCGATTCACTCTGGAAACCAGCCGCGCAATTTATCCGCTGCTTTCTTCTGCCTCTGCTGGCCAATCAGCGGTGGGGAATCCCGTTGTCGGATATTTTCACCACGCATCGTGACGGATATGAGCCGGAAGAAATTTATCGGCATTGCCGGCCTTGGGAACGGTTGCGTCCAAGGATGCTTTCGCTTGTCTCCATCCCGACCTGGCTTTCGCGCCACGCCGATCCGGACGATCAGGATATCTACCAACCGCGCCTGCTGGCCGACCCGGAAAAGGCCCGATTCATTGTCGAATCGGTTTTTAATCGAATGGAACGCGCGCTGAATGGCCTCCGACCGGCAAGGCAAAAGAAATCCGTCTGGTCGGATTACATGACGGCTCACAGCTACGGCGATCCCGCGTTTGCGGCCAAGGAGAGATTCGTGAAGGAGGCGCTGGAGGAATTCAAACCGGCCCATGTGCTGGACGCCGGCGCCAACACGGGTCATTTCAGCGCGCTGGCGGCGCACGCCGGAGCGAGCGTGGTCGCGATCGATCTTGATCCGGTTTGCGTAGGAGAAATCTGGCAGCGCGCGGGAGACCAGAGACTGAATATTCTGCCGCTGGTCATGAATTTGGCCCGCCCCACTCCCGCGCTGGGCTGGCGCAACTAGGAAAGCCTGTCGTTTCTAAGCCGCGCAGCGGGAGCGTTCGACGGCGTGTTGATGCTGGCGTTGCTGCATCATTTACTGGTGACGGAGCGCATTCCGCTGGAGGAAATTTTGAGGCTTTCGGCGGAATTAACCACCGGGCTGCTGATCATCGAATTCGTTGCCCCGCAAGACGCCATGTTCCGCCGTTTGACCCGCGGGCGGGGCCATTTGCACGAGACATTGAATGAAAAGTCCTTTGAAAAAGCCTGCGCGGCACATTTTGAAATTGTTAAATTCCTGGCGCTGCCGGGCACGAAGCGGACCCTTTACGTTCTTAAAAAGAAAGGCGCTGGTTGAACTTGCCGGACACTGTCCCCTCCTCCAGCCGTGAAGCCCCGGGCAACGTTCCCCTGCCCTTCGCCCTCAAGCAGAACATCAAAGACGGCATGGTGGCTCTGGCCCTGGGCGCGTGGTGCTTTTTGCGGTCGTGGGCGAACCTGCTATTCGATGGCAACCGTTATTATGACAATCCAGAGGTTCGGCCGGTGGAACTGCTGGCGCTGGCGGCGAACATACTGGCGGCGGGACTGCTGATCTGGCTGGGCATCCGCCTCTGGCGGCGTTGCCAGACAGGGGTGGCATCCCTGGCGTTGGATTTATTATTCTTGTCATTGCTGGTGTTTCCCGCGGATTTCGTACGCGGGGAAATCGTGGGGCTAAAGTACATGAGAATCCTGGAGTTGGTTAAAGACCCCCCCGTGATCCTTGGCTTGGTTATCGTATTGACAGTTCTGATTTGGAAACACCGGCTGGCCGCGCGCACCGCGGCCCTGGTTATTGTCGCGACCCTTCCGGTGGCGTTATTCGTCTTCATCAAAATAGCTTTGGCCTGCTGCCATTTGATCAATTTGCAAGGATGCTCTGGCGCGGTATCTCCCCCGCTTTTGCCTGTGCGCCCAGGACAGCCGCGCATCGTTTGGATCATATTTGACGAAACCGATTACCGCCTGGCCTTTGCGCAAAGGCCGGCCCGGCTGGCCTTGCCGGAATTCGACCGCCTGCGCCAGACAGCGTTGTTCGCAGACCACGCTTATGCGCCGGCCGATGGGACGCTCATCTCCATGCCCGCTTTGATTTCCGGACGTCGTCTTTCAGGCGTTTGCCCCGACGGCTGCGATTTGCAGCTAAAAATGATTGACCCACCCGCCACCAATGATTGGACCGCGATGCCGTCGATTTTTTCAAGGGCGCGGGAAATGGGTGTCAATACGGCTTTGGTCGGATGGTACCTCCCTTACGCGCGGCTCCTGGGCGTCAATCTCAATTATTGCTCGTGGTATCCCATGCCGAATTATCAGCCGGTGAATTCGACGACCTTTTTCGGCTCGATGGAGCAAGAGCTGGCTTGTCTGGCGTGGCCTTTTCGCGGCAGCCACATTTTCATTAAAATCTGCCAGGCCAGCCTGAGGGACTCCCTTGCCGTGGCCAGCGATCCGAAGTACGGCTTGATTCTGCTTCACTTGCCGCCGCCGCACAGCCCGGGGATTTACCTGCCGGAAAAGCATGAGTTTACCTGGCGGGTGATGCCGGCAACCACAGGATATTTCAATAATCTCGCGCTGGCCGACAATGAGCTGGGCGCAGTGCGGCGGACCATGGAAGGAGTGGGCCAATGGGACAAAAGCTGGGTCATCCTCAGCGCCGATCATTCCTGGCGCAGGTCAAAAATGCATGATGGCGTGCGGGATCTCCGGGTGCCATTCCTGGTCAAGCCCCCGGGCGCCGGCCAAGCGTTGACTTACTCCAACCAAATGAACACGGTCGTGACGCACGATTTGATCCTTGCCATTCTCCGTGACGAGGTGACCAATCAATCCGGCGCCGCCGCGTGGCTGGATGCCCACGCCCGCCCGGACTTGCCTTTCCTCAATGGGACGACTGAGTGATGAAATCAGTTGGCGGCCGGTTGGGCGGGCGGCGAAGGGTTGGTTTCCGGCCCAAGCGGCAGCGAAACACGAACCAAGCCGGGCGAGCCAAGGCGCGGGGTTGGAATTTCCATTTTGCCCGAATGGGTTTGGATGATCTTGCTGGTCACAGCCAGGCCAAGCCCCAAGCCCACATTGCGCGTGGTGAAAAATGGTTCAGAAGCCTTGCCCGCCGCTTCGGCGCTGAAACCGGCTCCGCTGTCCTGCACTTCAATTTGGGCCCAGCGCGAGCCGCTGGAATCGGTTTCAGTCCGGGTGCGAACATGCACTTGACAGGACTGCGAATTCGCCTGGAGGGCGTTGAGAATGATTTCAGCAAAAGCATGGCGCAGCCCCTGCCGGTCGCAGGACACGCTCAACGGCTCGCCGGAGGATTCAAATTGGAGCAGGACCGTGGTGGACGGATGATAGGCCCGCGCTTCGCGAAAGGCTTCCTCGATCAATTGTTTGACCGGCACGGATTCCATTTTGCCCACGCGATCGCGGGCCAGAAAACGCATTTGATCCACCAGCCGGCTGACGCGCTTGACGCCTTCCTCCATGGCCCCGGCCAGCGATTGTTGGAAATCCACGTCGGAGATGCGTTCCTTGAAAAGTTGTTGATGGGTGGAAATAGGCACGACAGCGTTGCCAATTTCATGCGCCAGCCGTTCGGCCATCTGTTGCACCAGGCGCAAGTTGGCGGTCTCGATTTCCAAATTATGAATGCGGTCGGCCGCCGAGCAATCGTCCACCATCAGCAATGCGGCCGTTGGAGTGGCGGCATTGTCGCGGCGGAACGGGGTGATGGTGATTTGATAATGTTGGGTCGGGTCGAAGACCGGTTGGTAATGGTAATCAGTGACGGTTTTTCCAGTCTTCAGCACTTCAAAAACTTTGCTGCCAATCATTTGCGGCAGATCATTGAAATCGAAGCTGTCCGCCGGACGGTTCGGGCGCGGGAAACAGGTTCGCGCCATGTCGTTGGCGTGAAGCACCTTCAAACCAGGCCCCACCACCACGCAACCGCTTTTCATCTGGTGCAAGATGCCGGACATCATTTCGTGCCGCGTGGCGAGCTTGTCGTGCAGCCAGATATTTTTGATGGCCTGACCCAACGGCTCGAACAAATGGAAAATCAAGGCCAGCTCTTCGTTGCTGACTGGTTCGCCCGTCACCCGTCCGTCGAAAACGGCCACCCCCACCAGATTCTCCCGGTCCAGGACCGGCACGGCGACCTGGGCGCCCAACAATTCAAACTCCCTTCGCATTTGGGCATCGTTCTCCACTTCGGCGCTGTCGCTGCGCAACAGGCGCCCCGATCGGAAGAGATAGCCGCCAATGCCCGACTCCAGCGAGAGGGCCAGATGTTCCAGCAAACCGGGAGCCAGCCCGATGGCGCAGGCCGAAAACAGCCGCCGGGCCACCACCGGAGGAAACGCATCCCCGCCCTCGCTCGGCTCCCGCAGGAAAATCGCCGCCCGGTTGACCCCGATAACCTCCCGCAACAAGAGCAAAAACTCCTTCAACATCGATCCCGCGGAAAGGGTATGGGAAAGGATCGAGGAATAACTGCGCAAGGACTCCAGCATCCGGATGGGCATCCGCTCCGAATCCTGCATGGACCGGACTTCAGGCCGGGGACGGAGAGGCTCGACCGCCCGCGGCGCCGGCGGGGGGTCGGGAGCGAAAAAACCATCCATCAAGGAATGCAGCAGGCGCCCCCGCACCGGCTTGCTCAAGATATGATTGACGCCTAGAAGGTAAGCGTCCTCCTCCCAGCTCCACTGGGTGTCGGAAGCGTAGAGAATAATGGGGCACTGCGGGAGCACGCGCCGCAGGCGCTCGATCTGCCGGATAGGCTCGATCGTCGTCAGGTCCACGTCCAGAACGCACGCGTCCACGGCGGAGGCTGTCAAGCGCAACTCGTCCTCCCGCATTGCGGTATATTCGATGACGCGGTAGCGTTCCGCGCCCAGCGCCTGGCGGACCGCGGCGGAAAGAGAGCCGTTTGGAGCGATGACCAAGACCGTTCTCACGCGGGCACCGCCCCCAACCGCTGGCCCGGGGCTGCCGGCGCGCGATTCTGCGCTTGTTGTAATTTGCTGGGCAAATCAACCTGCACTGTTGTTCCTTGTTTTTCTTTGCTGGCGATGCTCAAGTTTCCGCCGTGAAGATGAACGATCTTGCGCGCGATGGCCAAACCCAGCCCAAATCCGCGCTTGCCGTCCCCGGTATTCTTAGTCGTAAAGTAAGGGGTAAAGACGCGCCGCAGGTTTTCCTGGCTGATGCCCTCCCCATGATCCACAATTTTAATCCGGAACCAATCGCGGCTCAATTCCGTTTTGGGCAGCGGGGCAAGCTGGATGTTAATCGCGGCACCGGCCGGCGAAGCATCCACCGCATTGGAAAGCAGGTTGGAGAGCAGGCGCTTGATCAAAACCGCGTCCATTTCCACGACAACTTCGCCGTCTCCTTGAAAAGTAATGGCAACCCCCTTGGCAATGGCATTGGTCTGCACGAGCGACATGGCTTCGCGCACCGTCTGGTCCAACCTCCCCGGTTTGCCCTGCAATTGGGAAGAGCGCGAAAAGAAAAGGGCCTCATTGACGTAGGTGCGGACGGTTTCCAGATTGCGCAAGCCCATCGGCAATAATTCGTCGATGGTTTCCTGGTTCATCCTCGACTCGCCCAACAACTGCAACAAGGTTTGCACGGGTGTGAGCAGGTTATTCAGATCATGGGCCAGCCCGCGCGACATACGGCCCATCAAATCCTGTTCATAGACCGACTGCAACTGACGGCGCAGGCGGATTTGGTTCAGCAACAGCCCCAAGTTGGAGGACAGTTCCGTAAGCAGACGCAGATCGTGCGGCGTGAAAAGATCCCCGTTATCCTTGGAGCCAAGCAACATCAAACCCACCAGATCGTTGCCGGCAAAAAAAGGAAAGCAAAACTCAGGGTCAAAAGGTTTTAATTGCTGCCGGGCTTCCCGCTGCAGGGGCGATTCCCGCTCCGTTTCGTAAACCAGATTGCAGGAAAGCGATTTGGCCATCGTTTTTTGGAAAAACTGGAATACCGGCGAATCCACGGTCAAGTTCGACAAATCAATCGGCATCCGCGCCGGATGTGAGTGCAGAAGCTCAAAGCCCCGCGTGGCGTCATCCAGCAAAATGACCTGATAACTGCGCACCTTCATCATGCTGACCAGCAGGTCATCCAATTCCTGGAGGAGGTATTCCGGCTCGGGAAACGATTTCATGGTCTCGATCAAGGTTTTGACCCGTGCGTGGTATTCGAACCGGTCCCCCAGGATTTGCCGTTCCAGGGCGTCGGTGCCCTTGCCAAAAAACTGCGGAAAAAACAATGAGGCCACCACCGAACTGACCACCAGCGCGGCCAGCGCCGCCCCGAAGGAAAACGTGGAAAAACTTCCCGGGTGCAGTCGGGAGAGCAGCAGCAGCAACAGGAATCCAACCAGCACCATGAACAACAACCGCACCAATTGCGCCGCCAGCCGGCTCAACGTCACATGAATGTCCAGCAATTGGTGCTGTAAAACACTGTAACCCACAATGATCGCGTAGAAAATCGCCCCCAGGCTGCCCAAAGGATAAAACTTGAGATGGGTGAAAGGATAATGGTCGAAACCCCAAATGGGCATCATGTCGTTGCTGCCGAAAATCCATAAGATCAGGAAAGCCAGTTGCAGCGCTCGCAATCGGGTGCGCTGGGTGGGCGGCGCCCCTTTTTGTTTGCGATACAAGATCACCATCAGCCACGTCGTCAGCAGCACATAAAATAAAGTGAAGACATTAAAGAGCGGGCCTGGGATCGACCAGTAGCCCACGTCCAGCGACTTTACGTCGGTGATGAACAAATTAAAAAAAAGACCGACCGCAAAACTAATATCAATCAGATACAAGACCGGCAGGACCCATCCCACCCGCGTTTTGGCAATGACGAGGGACAAATGAAATAGACTGATGGGCGTAAAAATGACGCCCAACTGCAACACCTTGGCCCAAAAGAAAGCGTCGCTGTGATTGAGCGTCTGGTGGCTGAGATGAAAAATGCCAAAATTCCATAGCGTGATGGAAATACCCCACAGCATGTAAACGCGGTGCAGGGTGGAACGAAAATCACGGCCCAGCACCACGACTGTCAAGGTGATATTAAACACCGTCGCCGCCAGAGCCGTGATCCTAATGAGATCGATCGTGTGCATGACGGTTCACATTTTCCGCAACACCAGACAGGCGTAACGCCCTCCGAATCCCGCGTTTAAGTTCACGGCCACCTTCAACGGGTAGGCCCGCGCTTCTCCCGGCACATAATCCAGATCGCAGGCCGGGTCCGGCTCGTGCAGATTGATCGTCGGCGGGATCTCTTCGTTGTGGAGTGCCAGCGCGCAAACCAGGCATTCAATGGCCCCCGCCGCTCCCATGAGATGACCGTGAATCGGTTTGGTCGCGCTGATGGCCACCCGTTTGGCATGGTCGCGCAATACTTTCTTGATGGCCTTGGTTTCGATGGGATCGTTCAGCGGCGTGGCCGAACCGTGGGCGTTGATGTAGTCCACTTCAGAAGGATGCAGGCGCGCGTTGCGCAACGCCTTTTCCAGGGCGCGGATATACCCGATGCCATCGGGATGCGGATCGGTGGCGTGATAAGCCTCGCAACTGTGGCCGTGCCCGGCAACTTCCGCGTAGATCCGCGCCCCCCGGCCCAAGGCGTGAGTCAATTCTTCCAGCACAAAAAAAACCGAGCCTTCCCCCAGCACAAATCCATCGCGCATCCGGTCAAACGGACGCATGGACGCCGCCGGGAGTCCGGGCTGCTCTGTCATAACCCGCACCCGGCAAAAACCCGCATGAAGCCCTTCACTCGAGGCTTCCGCTCCTCCGGCCAGCGCCACATCCACATCGTCCAGCCGAATCATGCGTGTCGCGTGGCCGATGGCGTCGCTGCCCGAGGCGCACCCGGAACAATACGTGACAGCGTGGCCGTGAATGCCCAGGTGCAGGCTGATCGTGCTGCTGCCTTCGCCGCAATAACCGGCCACGACATTGTAAGGATGCACCGCCCGGAAGTTGTTGCTGCTCTCCCGGTAGCTGTTGTGCGCCTTGAGATTGCTTTCCATGCCGCTAATGGTGGTTCCTTCCACCACCCCCAACCGGTCGGGATCAAGGCTGGTGAGATCGAGGCCCGAGTCTTGCACGGCCAGCGTGGCCGCAGCCACGCCGTATTGGATGGTCAAATCAAACCGCCCCGGTTTCCGGCTCTTGATGTAGGTCGACACGTCAAAATTCTTGACCTCCGCGGCGATCTTGACCGGCAAACGGCTGGCATCAAAACGGGTCACGGGAGCGGCCGCGCTGATCCCCCCGCGCACGTTGGACCAGAACGTTTTTAGATCGTTACCGCTGGGGGAAATGACTCCCATCCCGGTTATTACGACACGGCGTTCAGAGGAATTAAGATTCATGATCGCAGCAATTCATTGCGCACGCTTCAGTTTTTTATCCGTTAAAGCGCGCGCGCAAAGTGTTCGCCTGACGAAGTTTGAAGCCGTCCTTTTCTTCACCGTCATCGCCAGAAAGACCCCCGAACCCACCCCAATCCGCCTAGTGGCAAACAGTGTCATCGCACGCTCTTATATCTTATTATCGGCTTAGGTTCAATAAGAATTGATTTATTTTACGCTAGGGATGATCGACGCCCCTGCTTTTCTGGCAGGACCGAAGCCGGACTTCGTTGCGGCAGTGATTCTGAATTGGCCATCTGGAAAGAGAAGGGCAAAAGCATCAAATGGCCGCCAAGAATCGCAAGAGAACGAAAATATTGTCAAATGAATGGTTGTCGGCCTGATGTGAGGGCCTTCGCTGGCAGGGTGTTACAGGTGTTACATTGTTGATTATCAGGCATTTAGGGTGTTACATGGGTGTTACTTGTAACGCCCCCCCTGTATAAAAATAGCCACTTTTCGTCAATGCTGAGGGCTTCCGCCGTCGCCGAAACGGCAATCCGCCTTCGCCCAGGCTACGGCGGATAGGAGGCGAGGGTTCTGCTCCGGAAGATTAGGATTAAGATTAGGATTAGGATTAAGGAGCAGACAAAAGGTGCATCGAGAGCTTGTTTGATTACTACGCCGGCTTCTGTCACGCTCCCCCCTGGCATCTGCTTATGCGCCTGCTTATTGTTGAGGATGACTTGAAAACAGCCCGGGCCCTCGCCGCCGGATTGGAGCGCAGCGGATTTGCCGTTGCCACCGCTCACTCCGGCGAGGAGGGGTTCTTTCTCCTCAATGCGGAATCTTTCGACCTGGTTGTGCTTGACTGGATGCTGCCGGGGCGCAGTGGCCTGGAGATTCTCAAAACACTGCGGGCTCGCGGCGGAAAGACCCCCGTACTGCTGCTCACGGCCCGCGACGGCGTCGAGGATCGCGTCCTCGGCTTGGAAAGCGGGGCGGACGATTATCTGGTCAAGCCCTTCGCGTTTGCCGAATTGGTGGCGCGCATTCATTCGTTATTGCGCCGCACTTCGGCCGCCGAGCCTCTGAAAAAAACCATCGCGGATTTGATCCTGGATTTGGAGAACCGCCGGGTTTCGCGCGCCGGCAAGCCCGTCGAACTGACTCCGCGGGAGTTCGATCTTCTGGCCTATCTGCTGCGCCAGCCCGGCCAGATCGTGACCCGCGAGATGCTGGCCAAAGACGTCTGGCACGAGGCGAACCGCATTACCCCGCTGGACAATGTAATTGACGTCCATGTGGCTCACCTGCGCCGCAAGGTGGATGACGCCGCCGCCATCAAGCTCATCCACACGGTTCGCGGCGTGGGCTTTGTTTTGCGCGAGGAGGCCCAGGGGTGAAACCAGGCTTGCGGCATTCGCTGCGCCTGCGCCTGGCCTTGTGGAACGCGGCGGCCGGAGCGGTGCTATGGCTGGCTGCCCTGGAGATAATGGTCCTCACCGGTTTCTGGCATCCGGCCAGCCTTGCAGATTGGTTTCTCCCGGTACTTGCGGGCTGTCCCGGCGGGGCGGCCATTTTGGGTGTCGCCAGTTATTTCATTGCCGGATATGTCTTGAAACCTCTTCAGGAAATGGCCGGCGTCATACGGCGTCTGTCCCCGGCCGCATTGCATGAACGGCTGTCCGTCGTGAATCCTCATGATGAACTTGGGCAACTCGCCGCCGCCGGCAACGAAGTTCTGCAAAAACTCGATGCCGCCTTCGCCGACCTGGACCGCCTCACCGCCGATGTTTCCCACGAACTGCGCACGCCCCTGACCGCCATGCGCGCCGTCGGCGAAGTGGCCATGCGCGAACGCAATGCCGCCATCCTGCACGACGCGGTGGGCAGCATGTTGGAGGAGATTACCCGCATGAACCAACTGATCGACCGGTTGTTATTATTGACTCGATCCGACCACAGCGAGATACCCTTGCAAATGGAGGCCGGGTTGGTGCGCAAGGTGCTGGTGGAAGTCAACGACGCTTTAAGCCTTGTGGCCGGGGAAAAACAGCAGGAGCTTCAAACCGAGTGCCCCGATTACCTGTTGGCAGTCTTTGATCCCGCCCTGCTTCGGCTGGCCCTCATGAACCTGACACAGAACGCCATTCGTTACAGCCCGGCTGGGAAGCCCATCAAACTGCGCGCTTTCGCTCGACAGGATGGCGTCATTGTCGAAGTTGCCGACCAGGGCCCCGGCATCGCCGCGGAGCATCAGCAGAAAATCTTCGAGCGCTTCTACCGGGTGGACAAAGCCCGCTCCACTGCCCAGGGTGGCGTGGGTTTGGGTCTGGCCATCGTCAAATGGTCCGTCGAGCGGATGGGCGGCACAGTGGCCATCGAAAGCGAGGTTGGACGCGGCAGCATCTTCCGCATCCACTTGCGCACGGTAGGCGCTTAGCTTTCGGGTATCCTTCTTGCCTTTCCGGGTCGGCGAGCCTATCTTGGAATCGCGATGAGCCTGGTCGAAATTGAAGCTGAATTGGACCGATTGGATCCTGATGAACTCCGCCACCTCGCCTTAAAATCGTGGATGACGTTTGTGGAGAAGGAGCGGCGTCAGGACGGGGTCAACGAGTGCGACGAAGATGATCCGCGCCTTTTGGCCGCTCTGGACGAAGCGAGTGCAAAAGCTGATGCGACTCCAGGCCAGGGGCATTCGGGGGGCGAGGCTCGCGCCCGGTTGAACCAATGGACTACAGGGTAGTTCACGGTATTCTTCCGAGTGCAACCTGAATCACGAACCGTTGAAGTGCTCCGTTGCTGGGATGGCCGACGGGAGTCCGATCCTATCTTGTAGGCCATGCATCAGCCAGTTCTGTCCACCAACAAATCCGACAATGACGGCACGACGGGCGCATCTTGACACTGCGACCGTCCGCCACCAGCTACAGCATTTCAATAAATAGTGTAGCCATAATGAGGAAGGGGTGATAGGGTCTTGATATGCGAACACTTTCTTTGGATCTCCGGGAACGAATTGTTTCTTCCTACGACAACGATGAGGGGAC
>Ga0182030_10005488_pt1 | contig 26906 bp, 20 predicted proteins | sample 812S3MmetaG_FD_121299 | JGI IMG/M metagenome (GOLD analysis project Ga0182030, IMG submission 121299) | Permafrost microbial communities from Stordalen Mire, Sweden - 812S3M metaG (Illumina Assembly) | ecosystem: Environmental > Terrestrial > Soil > Wetlands > Permafrost | place: Sweden...
AGCTACCGCTCCGCCATTCAAGGGAATCTGGACCCGGTGGCGCTATTCGCCCCCCTGCCGGAACTCCGCAATAAGGTTCAGGAACTGCTCAAGCGCACAGGCACTCGTCCCGGCCACATTTTCAACCTGGGCCACGGCATTTTGCCGGAAACCCCGGTGGAGAACGTGCGCGCCGTAGTGGAGATGGTCCGGGAATACAGGCCGTGAAGCTGAAGCCCTCAGAATAGCCATGCCGAGTAGTAGCCCGGTCATTATCGGCGCCGGCATCTCCGGGCTTTCGGCGGCCTATTACCTCTCCAAGGGCGGTTCCAAGTCCACCATGTTGGACTCGCGCTCGCGTATGGGCGGTGTCATACAGACCGACCGTGTGCAGGGCTGCACGCTGGAGGCCGGTCCCGACAGTTTTCTCTCCATCAAACCGGCCGCGCTCGAACTGATCCGCGACCTTGGCCTGTCGGACCAGGTGATCGGCTCGAACGATCATTTGCGCGTCACTTTCGTGCGCCGGCACGGTCGACTTGTTCCCCTGCCCGATGGGCTCATGATGATGGTGCCCACCAAGATCATGCCGCTGGTGACCACGCCGCTGGTGGGTTGGGGTACCAAGATTCGCATGGGGATGGAATTACTCCGCTTCCCCCGGAAAAAGTCGGAAGACCAATCGGTGTCCGATTTTATCGTGGAGCACTACGGGCGCGAGGCGGTGGACTATCTGGCCGAGCCACTGCTCTCCGGTATCTACGGAGGCGACCCCGGCGCGCTCAGCGTCACCAGCGTGCTGCCGCGCTTCGTCGAACTGGCCAATAAGTACGGGAGTCTCACGCGCGGTGTGCTGGCCGAGCGCGCGGCGGCGGCCCGCAAGCGCGGCGGCGCCAATGCCACTCCGCCTCCGCTGTTCAGCACCCTGAAGGGCGGCTTAGGCCAGATGGTAGACGCCGTCAGCGTGGCCATCCGCGGCAAGGCCCAGATGTGGCAAACGCGGGCTGAAAGGGTGGAGCGCGCGGGCAAGGAATTCAAGATTCGGATCGGTGGCGATTGGGTGAAGACCGGCCGGCTGGTGGTGGCCTGCGAAGCACACAGCGCCGCCACACTTCTGGCGAACCTGGATCCGCGCCTGGCGGAATTACTCGGCACCGTGCCGTACAGCTCGTCGATGACCGTAGCGTTGGGGTTCGACGCTGCGGATTTCGCGACTCCGCCGGTGGGGTTCGGGTTCCTGGTGCCGCGCAAGGAGCGGCGCCGGCTGGTGGCCTGCACCTGGGTGGGCACGAAGTTTTCCAATCGCGTGCCGGAAGGCAAAATCGTGGCGCGCTGCTTCCTTGGCGGCATGGAAGACGCGGGTGTGCTGGACGAACCGGACGACAACATTATTGCCGCAGTCACGAGCGAGTTGCAGGAGATCGCCGGCATCGCGGCGCGCCCGAAATTCACGCGCATTTCCCGTTGGCCGCGATCCATGGCGCAGTATACGGTGGGCCATCCGCAGCGCATGGAGGAGATCAGGGCGCGAGTGGCCGCGATCCCCGGCCTATACCTGGCTGGTAACGCCTATTCGGGGATCGGCATTCCCGATTGCATTCGCATGGGCCGGGCGGCGGCGGAAGAAATCCTGAAATCTTCCTGAAGGTTCGCTTCAAGAATCCAAGAAAGCAGCCGATACGACTATTTAGGCAGGAGAAATCTGCGCAGTCGAACCGGAGCCCCAGGTTGCTGGATGGGAACGAATTAGCCGATAGCGTTCACGATAAAAGGTGTGCCATTGAGGGTGCAAAGATCGCCATTCTCTCTGCCGTTCATCAGCCCGTTGGATCGGTAAACGGCCGGACGGCACTCGCGCAGTTAGCGGCGCAAGACGGTGAACGCTTCTTCGAGGCCGCCCTCGAGATTCTGGAGCGAATGCCCGACTCGTCAACGGAGCGCGGCACCGTTCATAGCAAGCTGTGCGATTGTCCCGCCTTTCTGATCCAACTGACCCGCCCAGACCGGTTCAGCAGGTCCAAACTTCTGGAACTGTGTCGAAATTTCATTCAATTCGACAAGCGCCTGGACGTGCGTCTGGCGGACCTGCTGCCTCATCGTCACGAAGATAGTCATCACCTGTCGCCCGACTCGATCGCCGGCATTCTCGACGTATTGAACGAGATCTCAGCCGGCCCCAGGTTGGTTCTGTTGCTCAATCACCTGACCGATTATCCGGACCCGGTAGTGGCGGAGAGGGCCGTCGTGCTGATGGGGCGGCGTATTCAGAATTCTTCCTGGTCTCAGCGGTTCCTGACGGCACAAGACGAGGGTATGCGCGCCAGCGCGGTGGAATCGATGTGGGGCCGCAAGTCTCCGGCCGCCCGCACGGCCCTGTGGGGCTGTGTCAACGATACCAGCAGCCAGGTGGCGGGCAAGGCTGTCTTCGGGTTGCACCTGTTGGGAGAGAGCGGGATTGACGAGATAGTGACCGGAATGCTCGACGACACTCGTCCGTCGTTTCGATCCACCGCGGCGGAGGTGATGGGAAAAATCGGCAGGGAAGAATATGCCGAGCTGCTGATGAAAGCAACCACGGACATCGATCCCGGTGTCCGCCTGGAAGCCAAGCGCGCATTGGTAAACATCCGGCGGCCGATCCGTCAGCAAGAGGCGGCAGCCGCAGCGGCTCTGCCCGATCTGCCGGTAAGCGAGCCGCCAGTGTTGGCGCTGCCGCTTGAGTCGCCAGCGCTCGATTTGCCAGTCCCCGAGCCGCCAGTGCTTGCGACGCCGCTTGAGTCGCCAGCGCCCGAACTGCCGTTGGAAACGCCGAGACGTGAGCCGCAGTTCGAAATCCATTTGGATGGCCGGTACACTGGCAGGCGGTGAAGGCATCGCCGTGCGCCCGCGTTTCACGCGTCGCCTGCTGGCAGAAGTCGACGGCGCCATATGGCGCGGGGCTAAGCGCATGGCAAGAAATGACCCTGCCAGGTGGCTATGGCCAAGATGTGGCGCAGCCTCTCAGGCTGCCGGGTCGAGACTTCTGGACTCCTGATCTCATGGAACGAAGATGAGCTGGGCTTTGAGTCAAACCAAACAAACATTATTGGCCACGGATGAACACGGATAAACACGGATAAGAAAGAAAAAAGCTCTTGTTCTATCCGTGTTCATCCGTGTTCATCCGTGGCCAAATTTGTTTCTGCGAAAATGGGCTCAGCCAGATTCCTTGGCGCATCCAAAATTGCGGGCGACATCAGGAGTCGAAGGATAGCCTTCAAGAAACCCTTGTCTACCCTTAACACCCTTAACCGAGGCGATGGCACTGTCCCTAAGTTAATTAGGATACAAGTAGAATAATGTGAGGAGATTCATGGCTACTAACGTTAAGCATCTAAATGAAAGTGTTGATCTTCCCCTACGGTTTTGCCGGCTCGCCCTAGCAGCAATAGGGACGATGGGCATCGTCCTGGGTCCAACACCGACGCATGCTCAGAGCGCGGTTGCCTCTCCGACAACCCTCACGTCCCACAACACCCGAGGCCTTTCCGACGTCCTGTCCCGTGTACAGCAGCTATTCGTTACTCCGATAACGTTTGAGGAGGTGCCGTACCAAAATGCCGGGCAGCTCCAAAACCTCAGCATTCTCGTTAATGGTTCGCCGCAGCTTCGGCCTGCCAACCCGGTTACGGACTTCACTGTCACCCTCAGCGACATCGATACAAACGCCTACCAGGCGACGCGGTCGGTGCTGTCCGCATACCAAAGTGCAGGTGGCCCTATTGGCTATTCAGTCGTTCCACTAAACAATCGTGTCGATGTCATTCCGACGCAGGTGCTCGCAGCAGGCGGCACATTGACGAACATTGCGACGCCCGTGATGAGCCAGCCAGTCACATTTGCGCCGGCGGCACGAAGCATTGCCGACGCTCTGCAACTAGTAGTTGATGCCGTCTCGACAGAGAGCGGATTCAAGGTCGTCCTGGCTGACGTCCCAGGTTCGCCCCTGGAAACCGTCCAGTTAGGTGCGGCCGCTCTGCCGGCCCGTGATGTAATTGCGGCGATTGGACTCGCGATCAATCGACAAGTATCGTTCCAGTGTCTGTACGACGCAGGCTCCAAGACGTACTATCTGAACGTAAGGGCTGTCGCGCCCGATCCCATTCCGGGCGGCCCGGCACAACACGGTAATATCAGACCGCTCCCGAGCGTCGGACCCGCAACCAGTCCATTTTCCATAAAGAAATAGGCTTGACCATTCCTGACCGGCCGTGGCGCGCTACGGTAGTGCGACGGTTCAGGTTCGCCAGCCGAGACCCGCAACAGCACGCGATGCCGGTCGGCGATACCATGACGTCCGATTCTTCGGCGGCCAGTACGGCATTCTGACGCGAATGCCGCCTCCGAGTTGGCAGTTCACCGCGGTCGACGGGTACTTCGAAGGCCAGCGAGAAGCAGCCATACGCGAGACTTCCGCGGTGGGTCTCACGCTGATCCGCCCGACCTTCCACAGCGTTCCCACGGCCGTCGCCATCGACAAAGACCAGTCCGAGAATTTGTGGATCCGCGATGCGCGCCTGGAGGACGTGAACGGTCCGGCATTGCTGATCGCGCGCACGGGCAATCAGCGCAACGAAATCAATATGGAGAACATTGGCCATTCTCGGCGTTCGGTCGAATGCGACTTGGGGTGGGCCTCGGCCCGACTTTCTTCGGCTTCTCCTGCAGCCACGGGGCGGTGCTGGTGCCCGAGGGATTCTCCGCGTATCGAAAACGGCGGCCTGAAAGGCCGCCTGCAGGCAAGATTGCCTGCCACACGCAGGCAGGTATCGCCAGCAATGTAAAATAGTTTTCACATGCCCTTCCGTTCGCTTTTCCTGGCAATTTTCTTCATCACGCTGGCGCCGCTGGTGGCGCAGCAGAACGTCCCGTTCCCGGGCGCGATCGAAGTCGAACAATCTCTCGCGAAACTGAATAATTTGGGTACGGTCCTCATGATCGCCGCCCATCCCGACGACGAACAGACCGCGGTGCTCGCCTATTTCGCGCGCGGCCGGCACATGCGCACGGCCTATCTGTCGCTCACCCGCGGCGAGGGCGGACAAAACCTCATCGGGTCGGAACAGGGTCCGGCGCTGGGCGTCATCCGCACGCAGGAACTGCTGGCGGCGCGTAAGATCGACGGCGCACAACAATTCTTCACGCGCGCCATCGACTTCGGATTCACCAAGACAGCCTCCGAGACTTTTGAGAAATGGGGCCACGAGCGCATCCTCTCCGACGTAGTCTGGGTGGTTCGCCGCTATCGGCCGGACGTGATGATTCTGGTCTTCAGCGGCACGCCCGCCGATGGGCACGGACAGCATCAGGTGTCGGCCATTCTCGGGAAGGAAGCCTTCGCGGCGGCGGCGGACCCCGCGCGTTTTCCGGAGCAATTGAAATATGTGCAGCCGTGGCAGGCCAAACGACTGGTGCGCGCCAATTTCAATTTTGCGCAGTTGCGCGGCGCGCTGCCGCCGGGAACGCAACTTCCGACTTTCCCCACGCTGGGCAGCGCGGGCCAAGCCGACACCGGCGCGTTCAATCCGGTGCTGGGATATTCCTACCAGGAACTGGCCACCATGAGCCGCAGCATGCATCACAGCCAGGGCACGGGCGCGGTCCGCCGGCCGGGCGGCGGCGACACGACGTTCGGAGCGGTGGCGGGCGATCCCGTATCGAAGGATCTCTTCGAGGGCATCGACGCCACGTGGAGCCGGCTGCCCGGCGGTGCGGCAGTGGGTCCGCTGATCGACCAGGCCCTCCACGCTTACGATATCTCGCACCCTGAAAAATCGCTGCCCTCTTTGCTCAAGGCGCGGCCCTTGATCGCGGCGATCGCCGATCCGCTCGCCCAGGTGAAGCTGGCCGAACTCGACGAGACCATCGCACTGTGTGCCGGACTCTATGTGGAAGCGGGGGCGCGCCAGCCGGAAGTGAGCCCCGGCGCGAACTTGTCAGTGACTACCACGGTCATCAACCGCTCGAACGTGCATGTGACGCTCGAAGGCGGCGTGGCGGAAGGCGTCTGGAACGAGCCTCTCACGGTGAACCCGGCGGCCTTGGAAGACAATCTGCCCGTCACCGTTCCATTCGAGAAGAACGTGCCGTCGACGCAGCCGTACTCGCAGCCGTATTGGCTGGCGAAACCGCCGTCGGGGGACGTCTACCAGGTGGACGACCAGATGCTCATCGGACTGCCCGACACGCCTCCGGTCGCCAAGATGCGCTTGAAGCTGACGGTGGAGGGCACGCCCATCGAAATCGCGCGGCCGTTGGAGTACCGCTACGCGCCACATGCCGAGGGCGAGCGCGTGCGGCTGCTGTCGATTGTGCCGCCGGTGGCCGTCGAGGTGCGCGATGCGGTCGCCGTCTTCCCGCAGGTGGCAGCGCGCAAGGTGCAGGTTGCGGTGCGCGCCAATGTGCCCAACGCCGCGGGCGATCTGCGGCTCGATCTGCCGGCGGGGTGGAAGTCCGTGCCGCAATCGCAGCCGTTCCAAGTGGCCGTGGCCGGCGAGGAAGATCAGTTGAGCTTCGAGGTGACGCCGCCCGCGGCGGAATCCACCGCGACTCTGAAGGCTGTGGCGACGGTGAGCGGGCGCGAGGTGCAGAACGGCATGAACACCATCAGCTATTCACACTTCCCGCCGCAGAACTTGTTCCCGCCGTCGGACGTGAAGTTGGTGCGCGCGAACATTGCCATCACGGCGCATCGTGTGGGCTACGTCATGGGCGCGGGCGACCAGATGCCCGATGCCCTGCGGCAATTGGGAGTGGAAGTGACGCTGCTCACGCAGTCCGACCTGGAGCAGGGCGACCTCTCGCGCTTCGACGCGATTGTGGCCGGCGTGCGCGCCTACAACGTGCGCAACGATCTGAAGGCGAACCAGGCGCGCCTGATGAACTACGTCAAGAATGGCGGCACGTATATCGTGCAATATCAGAATGCCGATCCCGCGCTGAGCATGGGGCCGTATCCGTTCACGGTGCCGGGCGGCAATCGGTATCGCATCACGGTGGAAGAAGCGCCGGTCACGTTCCCGCATGTCGACAGTCCGTTGCTGCAGGCGCCGAACCACATCGGGCCGAAGGATTTCGACGGGTGGGTGCAGGAGCGCGCTCTGTACGTCGCGACCAAGTGGGACGACCATTATCAGACGGCGATGGGGTCGCACGATCCCGGCGAGGAGTCGATGGAGGGCGGGGAATTGTGGACGCGCTACGGGAAGGGCGTGTACATTTTCACGGCGTACTCGTGGTTCCGGCAATTGCCGGCGGGCGTACCGGGCGCATTCCGGCTGTTCGCCAACTTATTAAGTGCGAAGTAATAGTGTAGGGCGTCACGCAGGATAACGATTATGTAGCCATCGTGGGGCGGGCAATCCTGCCCACAGCCGCCTTTTAGGCGGCTCTTCGCGCGCTGAGCGACCGCTAGTATGATGAAGAGGCCGTCTGAAAGCCGGCTGCAGCCATGATTGGCTGCCCCACATTTGGCTTCTCGATAGCCTTCAAGATTTCGGACGCACTACACTAGCTCATAAGAGGCTGGTCGCGAAATTTCAGATTGCGTATACTGACAACGACTGAAGGAGAGTCGACTTGTCGATATCCCAGGTTGTTCCCGCCGTGCTGGTTTGCGCGGCGCAAATGTTTGCCCAGTCTGCCGCTCTGGTCAAACTCAGCGTGATCGCTACCGACTCGAAGGGCGCGCCGGTTACCGATTTACAGGCGAGCGATGTCCGGATTCAGGAAGACGGGCAGCTTCGCCAGCCAGTGTTTTTTCGATTCGCCGGAACGAGCGGGCCGATTCCGCAGCCCGGGCCGAATGAGTTTCTCAACCGGCCAGGGCCGCCGGCCACGGTTATTTTGCTGGACCGCTGGAACGAGCGGGAGCAGACTCTGGCCAGCGCCTGGAACGATGTCGCCGCCGCCGTGGGACATGCCGAAACGGTCGACCGGGTATACATTTACTACCTGTCGAATCGTTGCGAGCTCATCCCCGTGCGTCCGCTGCCACTTGGGGAAGCCGATTTGCGCGTGCCCGAGCCGCCGACTGCCGCCGCGCTGGTGGCCAAGCTCAACGATGTGGTGCGAAGTTCTACGGGCTTCCGGAATGTCAATAACATGGACCCGGCCATACGCGCCGATATGACTATGCGGGCGCTCAGCCTGGCGTTGTGGATGAAGGAGCTTGCGGGGCCAAAGAACCTGATCTGGGTGACGCACGGTTTCCCGATTCAGCTGCTCAGTCTGTCGGGCCAGTGGGTGGATTACTCAGGCGGATTGCTGGATTTGGCACAGAAGGCGGGACGCGCGCGAGTCGCCATCTACGCAGTGGACCAGTCGGCCGAGGGAGCGGGCGCGGACATCGCGGGAGCGTCCCGGCTGACGCTGGAATTCCTGGCGCAGAAAACGGGCGGCCGCTGGTTTGCGAGTGGGCAAGCCGCCGACGCTCTGGCAGCGGTCGCACGCGATACGCGCGGCCGTTACGACCTGGCCTTTTATTCGCCCGATGTGCCCGCTCGCGCGAGCGGCCCGAAGGACCACAAGACTCGCATCGAATCGGCGCGGAAGGGAGTTCATCTGCTGATTCGCCCGGGCTCTACCGGCGACGAACCAACCAGCGATCCGGACGAGAACGGCGACAGTGTCTTTACGCGGCTGAGCCACAGCCCGTTTGAAGCCACAGACATCGGATTGCGAGTGGCGGTGTCCCACAAAACGCCGGCTCTCCATGTGGATGTCCATGTCGATGCCTCCGACATTTTTCTGCAACGCCGCGGCGACCGGTTTGGCGGCGCGCTCGCGGTGAAGGTCGCTCTGTACCGCGACGGCGTGTTCGAAAGCGCGCCGCCTACGATTCAGTTGGATCTGAATTTGACCCAGGAGCAATACGACACGGCTCGCAAGAACGGTATCACGATTCCGTACGACGTGGCGATCGCCGACGGAATTCAGCAGGTGCGCGTGATGGTTTTCGATCGTCAGATTTTCGGATTCGGGTCGGTGACGATACCGGCTCGATAGATGAAGTCATAGAGCTTGAGGTGAGTGCGGGAGCGTGGGGCAGGCTTCAGCCTAGGCTTCAGCCTGCGGCGGACTTCAGTCCGTGTGTCGTAGCTTTCACCCCGTTTGCTGGAGGGAGGGCTCAAGCCCTCCGCAGACTGAAGTCTGCCCCACGAATCGTCGTCAGAATTTCCGGCGTGTCCAGGCGAGCGCAACGGTGAAGCTCCAGTTCATTCGGATAAAGGGATATTCCGCATGACGCACTACACTCTCTACTTTGGCGGCGGATAGATCGTCACCCATTGTGACACCGTTCCCGCCGCCATCACGTGGCGCTTCGCGAACTGGAAGACGAATGAACCGGGCGGCCCGATAGGGGTTCGAGGTCGCGGAGTCGGCGAGCCCATCGGAATGTCCGTGCCGCGTCGCGCCGCTGTCACGCCGCTGTCCGCGCCGGAGGAAACGGTGAGCGTGGCGAGGCCGTTTACCGGTCTCGCGGTGAATGGCACTGTCTCGCCATCGATCTCCAAACTCTGGAATGCGATCCCGATCACAACGTATTCCGTCGGTAGGAAATGATGCTCGATGCGGCTGACACGGCCATGTGCCACGGCGCCCGCGGGGATCACCACGTCCTTCGATTGGAAAGGGTGAACGTCGTGGACCACGGTCGCGGTTATAGGGTCACCCGCCGCGGCTTCGTCGCTATCGATGCTCTGGTTGATCTTGAGCTCGAGCTCGTAGCGCCGAGTCGGCGGCAGCGCCCGCTTCGGCGCCGCGCCGGACGCCTTCGCGGTTGACTCGGACGGTGCGTCAAATCGTGCATCGTCAAACCGAACGGCGGAATGCGCCTGGTACTCCCGGCAGCCGGAGAAAGCGGTGGTGTTTTTGCCCTCCTGCCCGTTCCGCAAGATCAGATGGAGCTCGCTCTCGCGGGGTAGCAAAAAACTACCGTCGCCGATCGGCACGCGATGCAAGTCCAGAATGCTGTTGGCGTGGCAGAGCTGCGTCTCCACTGGGAGTAGCGGGGTTTCGAGCTTGAGCCGCAGGATCTCCAGGGATTCCGGGTCCACTTCGAACGTGCCGCCGATCGCGGTCGGCGTCCAGGAACTGTACGTACGGATCTCGTAATGGCTGTCGGCGCGCGCGACGGAATAGGCGTAGACCAGAACGCGTTTGTCGCCGCGCGTTTCTTCGCCGCGATAATCGAAGTGCGCCGCGCCGTTGTCGAATATGTCGAGCAGATAGCCGCCGAAAGAGCCCGTTCCGAACGGCCCCCGGTCTACGATCTGGTCGATTTCCGTCAGATCGAAACTGCCGGCGCCGGGCCACGAATGGATCTCGCCTTCTTTGCCCTCCGCTACCTCCAGCCGCAGCCGGTCCGTCGAGACCAGCCGAAGATCTTTCTCCCCGCTCACCTGCTCACAGGGCACCGCACCGTGTTGGTGCCTGGCCGGCGCATAGTAGCTGCGGTCAATGGTCTGCGTGCACGCATACTTCGGGATATTCTTCATGGTCGCGCGGACCTTCTCGCGTACCTGGGCGAGCACACGGGCAGGATCGAGCGCCGTCTGGCCGGACAAAATTGGGCCGCACTGAAGAGCGCCGAAAAGAAAGATGGCCGCTTTCATGGTCTCGTCCAAGTGATCCAATGCGTCACCGTACCCGCCGGCATCGCGTGATGGTTCTCATGGGGAAACACGATGGTATCGGGCGGAGGCGTCGGCATGCGAGAAGCGAGACCGCGCAGCAAGTCGATCGGTACGGTGCCGGTGAAATGTGGAGGAAGTTCGGTTCGCACGGCGAACGGCGAGAGTGCACCGTCGAACACCACGCTCTGGAACGAGAGCCCGATCGACAGATATTCCATCGGCGAAAAGTGGTGTTCGATGCGGCTGATCCGGCCATGCACCAGCGCGCCGGCCGGGATTAAGGTGTCGAGCGAGCGGACCGCGTGGACGGCATTCACCACGGTCGCGGTTACGGGATCGCCCGCCGCCGATGTGTCCGTATCGATGGCGGTGGTCAGGCGGAGATCGACTGCCAACCCCGAGGGCCATGGCGGGCGCGGCTTGCCGGGTACCACCGGAGCTTCCAAGGTGCCCACTGGCTTGCCTTCCGGTGATTCGAAGCGGACCGCCGATTCGGTCCGAAATTCCCGGCAGGCGCTGAATACCACGATATTGTTGGTCTCCTGGCCATTGCGCAGAATCAGGTGGAGCTGGCTCTGCCGGGGCAGCAGAAACGTTCCTTCGCCGATCTGGACGCGCTGGTAATCGAGCGCGGCGTCGGCCAGGCAGAGTTGCGTCTCGGCGGGCAATTCCGACGTCTCGATGGTCAGGCGCTCGATATCGAGCGTCTGCGGATCCACCTCGAACGTGCCGCTGTAGCCCGTGATGACCCAGGAATCCTGCGCGTGGACTTCATAGTGGCTGACGCTTTCGGCCACCTGATAGCCATAAACGAAGACCTGCTTGCCGTCGTTGGTTTTCGGGCCGCGATAATCGTAGAGGGAGGCGTCGTTCTCGAAGATGTCCTCCAGATATCCGCCGAACGCTCCCGTCGCGAACGGTCCGCTGTCCACCATTTGGTCGATCTCTGTCAGGTCAAATCGGGTGAAGTCAAATCGGCCGGCTTGCGGGAGCGCATGGATCTCGTTATCCATCCCCTGTGCCACTTCGAACCGCAGCCGGTCTGTGGCGTCGACGTGCAGACGCTTGCGACCTTTTTTCTTGTCGGCGCTGATCTGGTCGCAGCTGGTTTGGCCGACGTAAGGAACGGAGAGCGCGTAGTAGGTTCGATCGACGGTCTGCAGGCAAGCGTACTTCGGCAGGTGTTTCATGGTCGCCTGGATCTTCTCTCTGGCGCCGTCGAGCACTTCGGAGGGATCGGGCGCTGTCTGAGAGTACAGGGCGGCGGTGAGAACCAGGAAAACTACAAACGCAGACGAAAACCCATGGTGTGGCAGGCAATCTTGCCTGCAGGCGGGCTTTCCAGCCCGCCGGGCGGCCTGAAAGGCCGCCTGCAGCCAGGATTGGCTGCCACACAACGATGCCCGCGAGAGGCGGCGCATAGTCCTACACAACTTTAGATGGACGGTAGCCCGGCCGATACTTTACACGCAGCTTCTTACCGGGGTCGTTGACTACTTCCACCAGCAACTTGCGGAATCCCTCATTGGGATTGGCCGCCGGATAGTAAGTCACGGTGTACGCGTTACTCATTTCCTCGCGGACATCTTCCAGCGCTTCCACCTGCTTCTGCCAAGTGCGCGCCCAATAGGCCTTTCCGCCGGTGCGCTGTGCCAGGCGGCGGAACACGTTGCTCGATATGGGGTCCTTGTTCACTTCGGCGGTGGAGATGACGTAGATGGGAATGCCTTCGTCTTCCGCCACGGCGCGTACGTCGTCGGGCGCCACCATGCTGGCGGTGTCGGGACCGTTGGAGAATACGATGACCACTTTGCGGCCGGGCACTTTGGCCGCGTCACGGAGAGTCAGCAGGAGCGCATTGTAGAGCGCCGTCTCATCGCCCGCCACGGATTTGCGCAGGCCGGCGATGGCCTCGCTTTTTTCGCGCGTCAGGCTGGCGGCGCGTGAAAGGTTCCGGCTGAACGTGTAGACCGCTACGGAATCCGCACCATCCAGACCGCGCACGAAATCGGTGATGGCGTCTTCGGCGTAGACGAATCCCTTGTACATGAAATTGCTGGTGTCGAAGAGGACGAATACGTTGGTGCCGACAAACGCGTCGGGCTTCTCGATTCCCGGGAGTGCTTCCTGCCGGGCTTCGAGCAGCGGACGCGTGGTGCCGTCCACCGATACTGCCACGGGAGTACTCGATCCCTCGGCGAAGGTGGAGATCTTTTGCAGGATGCCGTCTTCGTAGATGCGGAAGTCGCCCGGCTTCAGTCCCTTGATGTAGTGGTTCTTGCTGTCGGTGACCTGGTAGCTGAGCACTACCATGTCCACCTTGACGCGAAAGACAGGCCGTTTCTGATCTTGCGCGCGCAGCAACAGGCCGCTGGCGGTTAATCCGAATAGTTCTCGTCGCGAAATCGTCATGGTCGTTTTACCGGTTGGGAATTTCCTGTCGTTAAAGTTCCTGCGGTTCGGCTTTGGAGTCTCCATTGGAGGCTCGGGTTTGGGTGCGCACCTCCTCACCCACTTGCCGCAGCGATCGCAGCACCGCGGGCCAATCTTCCAGGTGGGACGCGAAAATGTCCTCCACCAGCCGGCGGGTCCACTGCGGGATCCGCACGTTCAGCTCCGCGGGGGAGAGGTTCAATTCGTCGGCCAGCGCCACCCAATAGAGCGTATTGGATTCCCAGCTTTCCGCCATAATGCGGCTGGAGTAGCCCATCAGCGTGGGGAAGGTGCGCAGGTGGAGCAGTTCCGGCTCGTAGGAATTGACCAGCGTGGGTTTGGGTGTGCCGAATGCGCGCGAGATGGCGGCGTAGTTCACGTCCCTGGGAGAGGACTCGGCTAGCCGCCGCAAGTCCGCCGCCAGGCAGGAGTCGTCGCCGGTACGCTTGGGGGCCATATCGCGCGCCAGGACGAACAGCTCGGAGGGGGTGACGCGGTCCAGCGCGCCCCTGGCGTTGCCCTGCGTGAGCAGCTTCCGAATGTCCTCGGTCCGCGCCGGCGAGGCGGCCTTGGAGAGCGACTCCACCACTTGCGCGCGCACTTCCGCTTCTGAAGCCGCTTCGGCCAGCAGCTCGCGGCCGTATCGCAAATGCAGTCCTACCCAGTGAATTTGCGAAGGGGTGACATTCCACCAGCGGGCCGTCTTGGCGCTGAGAATCATTTGCGGCACCAGATCGCCCCAAATGAGAGCCTGGGTCTGCGTGGGGATGAGGAAGTTCTGTTCCGCTTCCGCCAGCGCATAAGGCAAGGTGGCGAGCGAGCCCACCAGGCGCCCGCCGGCATTGGACGGCCAACCTGTTCCGTAGACTTCGGTGGCGCGCCAGGTATTGTAGTTGCCCTGCGACCCGATGAAATCGTGCCCGCGCACGAAAACCGGGTTGGTGTAAAGAATCTGCGCGCCCGGCGGTGCGTAATAAGCGTAGCTGAACCCGAGCAGCGTGTCGCGCAGGAGCGGCGCCATCAGTCCGTGGACTTCCTTGAGCTTCTCCGCGTCCCCGCCGGCCTTCTCGATGGCGGCGCGCAGGTTGAGCTTTCGCTCGGCGTCGATGTGCTTGTCGGTCCAGTAGCCGAAGCCCATGGCGTTCTGCTCGGCGCCGGTCAGGGCGGCGCGCGGAGGCGGAATTTCGCTGACAGTTCCGGCCAGCTTGGCCACCAGCGCGGTATTCAATTTCTCCTTCGGCATGCCTTCGAGGTTGTCGGCAATGTCGAACATGGTATCGAGCGAGACCATGCGCTGCGATTCCAGGATGCGCTGCAGCTCCTGCGCCAACTCCTGGCGTGACTCATTGTCCGAATCGTTGACAGCGCCGGCCCCGCCGCCGCTCAGCAGAGCCAGCACGCGGTCCTGGGTGGTGCCCTTGCTGTCGCCGGATGCCGCCAGCATGCGTTTGATGTCTTCGCGGCCGGCATCGAACAACTCGCGATTGTTGTGCAGCGCGGCGAACGATCCGGCGATGGCGGAAAGCGTCGCGTCGGCCTGGTTCTCTGGAATGGATTTTTGCCTCACCAGGATCTGCCACAAGCTCACCAGCCCCTGGAAAGAACCGATGGCATCCGAACGGAATGCCGGCTCACGGGTCTTGGCCAAAGCTTCCATGGTGTCCAGCAACTGGACCACAGTCTTGTCGCTCACGCTGCGAGATTCGCTGAACATGTGATACTGCGCGCCAAAGTCGTGGTAGGCGCGCGCCAGCCGTTCCACGGTGGCGGGCTGCAGCGGCTGCTGGCGGTTGCGATCCACGTCGCTGATGGCCATGAAGATCTTCAGCGGCTCGTTTTCCACCGTCTTGCGGCTGAGCGCGAAGAGGGCCTCAATCACGTCGTCAGGCTCTTTCCAGGTGGTGGCCAGGCGGGTCAGCTTACCGTCGTATTTGCCCTGCGGATGATTGGTGAAGAGGGACTTCCAAACCTCCAGGCCACCGGGAACGTGTGGCTTGCCGTCGGGATCCAGGCGGAGCCGCGTGGTGAGCAGCATCATATCGGTGTTGGCGCGAAAAACGGGCCGCGCCGGTCCCGGACTGGTGATGCGCCCGCGCACGGCGCTGTAGTAGCGCTTCATGCGGTCGGGCTGGAGCAGGTAATCCTGCAGCGGGCCGTTGATGCGGGCGATGGAATCGTAGAGGCTGGCCAGCCAGCCGTCGTCCTTGGCCATCAGCTTGTCGAAGAAATCGCCGCCGTGGTCCGGGGAGACGCCTACCATGTCGGACCATACAGCGGCGGATTTCGGACCGCCCGGAAGCACGGCCTTGCCGCCGCGGATTTGGAACATTCCGCCAAAGAAATCGAGCACGTGGGAGTACGCCTTGATGCGGGTATACGGGATGGCTTTGCGCAGATCCTCGGCGGTTTCCGTATCCAGCTTGGCGAAGCCCAGGTACAGGCGGCAGAGCGATGGATCGGAAATAAAGGTGTCGACAAAATCGCCCGCGTCTTTTTCCTTGCCGCCACCGGTCCAGTACTCCGGACCGAACAGGACGGTGGCCATGGTGGGATGGTAATCGTAACTGAACGGGCGATTGGTTCGCAGCGCTTCTTCGAGCAGGTTGATGGGGAACCCGGAGTCGGTGGTCAGGAAAGCGCGCGCGGCGTTCACCGTTTCGAGCACCACCTCAGACCCGCAGCCGCCGCGGATGCGGAAGCCGAGAATGCGGAGCAGTTCCCCCACCGAGGGCGAGTCGCAATTGTCGATCTTGATAACTTTGGAGTCGCCGGCCAGCTTCTGCAGTTCCTGCGCCTGGTTGAGGTAGCGGTGGACCAGCTTGAGGTACTCCGTCTGTTCCAGCGCTTCGTTGCTGTGCGAGGCCTGGTATCCATTGGTCACCACATTGCGAGCCAGTGCCTGTAAGATCTCGTCGGGGCTGGCATCGCGCGAGATGGCGACCATGCGGGCGAAGGAGCGCAGCGGGCCGGGGATGGGTACCGCCGGCAGGTTCTCGGCGGACGCTTCAGCGGGCCTGGGTGCGTCGCTCGCTACCTGATCGAGCAAGGCCAAGCGCTTGGTAATCGCCGACGCGCGGGAGTTATCGCCGGACTGCTTGAGTGCGGCCAGCAACTTGTTGTACGCCTCTTTGGCGGACGGGTCCCCATAACGCTGCAGGAACTCCGCGTAGGCCGTGAGCGCCGGGACGCTGCGCGGATTGCCCTCCGCCGCGTGCGCCAATGCCGCCCGAGCGCCCGCGACATCGCCGGACGCTTCCATCTTTCTAATTTGGTCGACGTCCTGGCCATGGAGAACCGATGAAGCCAACGCCAACCAAACCGGTGCAAGAGCCGAAAATAGCTTCATGCCAACCCTCCCGCTACTGGTCAAACAATTTACCACGTCCAGTCGCCGAAAGGGTGACAGGATCGGTGCTTTGGATTCATCGAAGCACGGTATGGTACGAGGGGATGTCAAAAGTTGAACGTTGGATTCAAAAACTGCGGGGAGGGGATTCAAAAACTGCGGGGAGGGGATTCAAAAACTGCGGGGAAGGGATTCGAAAATAGCGTGGAGGGGATTCAAGAACAGCGGGGAGGGGATTCAAGAGCAGCGTGGAGGGGATTCAAACCAACGTGGCGGGGATTCAAAAACCGCAAGCAGGGGAATCCATAGCAAAGATGCGGGGGCTCAAAACCGTACATTGTCGAGGTCTTCTACAGGCTGTGAACCACCGGACGCAATACCTGTAAAAGTTGAAAATTCCCAGCCGTGTTGGGCGCGAGGCTTCGTATGGGGGGCGGTTTTCGATGGTTACTGCGGCGTGCGAAGGTGCGAGCCGTCCACGTCGGCATCGGTCAGGCTTTGTGTGGGTCGGTTGTCCATTGTTACTGCGGCAACTGGGTTACTGCGGCAACTGGAACGCCACGCGGCGCTCCCGATTCAGTTGCAGGCTGAGGCCGCGATCCACGGACTCGAGCGGCACCTGCTTCTCTTCGTGCTGCAGGGTAACGTAATGGAGTGTTCTGCCATCCACCCAGTAGGCCGCCGCCGCACGGATCGCCTGGTCTTTCATCGCGATCAGGTAAATCGGCGAGCCGCTGGCTGGTGTCGAAGGGGCCGCCGGCTGCACTTCCTGCCCATATTGGTCGTAGGTGCGCATCATTGGTTGGGGGGGCGGCTGGGGCGGCGCCGAGTAGACAGGCTGCGCCTGCGGAGCCGCCGGATAGATCACCGTGACGTTGGGCGAAGGGTTGTACTCTACCGGAGCCCCGTAACCCGACGTATAAGTCGGCGAATAAATGGAATAGTAAGGATCGTCCCCGTAACCATAGTACGGAGAGCCATAGTAGCCGAGCCCGCCGCCCCAGGCGTAGATTCCTGGCCAGTAGCCGTAACCGCCGTAAGATCCGCGGCCGAAACCGGAGCCGTATCCGCGGTTGTAGCCGTATCCACCATAGCCGCCGTATCCGCCATAGCCGCCGTATCCACCGTAGCCGCCACGGACGCCGCCGCCGACAATCCCTCCACCGCCGCGGAATCCCCCACCGGTGCCGCCGCCGCCGCGGAAGCCTCCTCCTCCGCCACCGTGTCCGCCACCGCGTTGTGCCATCGAACCCACAGGTAGCGTGCAGCCCAGCACGCAGCAAAGACCGATTCGCAGAAGGATTTTCATAAAACTACTCCCACCTCGAAGCTTACTCCCGCGCCTGCATGGTGGCAAGCATGTGATGGATCGCACGAACGCGCGCGCTGCACCGGCTATGATCGTAGAAGTACATGATCTATACCTGCTACGAGATGATTCGCGATTGCCGGGCCGGACGCGCGGAAGGATGGCGATTTTTCATCGCCTCTTATGTGCCGGTGATCCGCAAATTGCTGGCCCACTACCAGCCGGGGGGGCAGGTTGACCAAGCCGCGCTGGAGCGCGTGCTGGTGGCAGTGCACCGGCCGGAATCCGCTCTATTTCAATCGCTGGAACCGTCGCCGGAGCGCTGGTTTGTGGCGCAACTGCGGCAGGAAGTCCTGGAGCAACTGCCGGCGGATGCGCCCGCCACAGCTATCGACCTGGAAACCGTCGCGGCCGCGCTGGAGCCGCTCACGCTGGTGGAAAAGCAGGTGGCGTGGCTCGAAACTATGCTCTACCAGCCCGCCGAGACGGGCATACTGCTGCGCATGGCACCCTCAACGGCGGAGAAAATCCGCGGCAAGGTGGCGGACCTCATCCGCGGCAAGGTGGACTCCTGGAGCGGAACGATCCTTTCGGAAAACGGGCGCTCGCTGGGGCGTGAGGCGGTCACCGCGGCGGGCGCGGATTGTCTGCCGCCGAAGACGTTCCTGGATATGCTGGACGGCCGCACCACATGGCAGGGCCGCGGGGAATTGGAGCGGCACGTGACTCGCTGCTGGCATTGCATCGACCACTTCTGCCGGCTGGTGGAAGTGGTCGAGGTGCTGCGGGGTAATCAGGCGCTGAGCGACGTCGAGGCGGCACCGTTCTGCGAGCTGCTAGGCGTGCCGACGGGGACGCCCCCGGCGTGGAAGCGCTGGTTGGCGGGAAGGGCGGGGTAGGGCCACCGGGTCTGTTCATGCGAGTTGAACAGCATTGGAGCCAGGGTAGTGCCTACTGCAGATTATCTTTATGGGCTCGCTACATGGCCCGTACTATCCGCTGTGGCTCCAGACCCGCTACGGTAGGCCCTGGACTCCTGCTGTCGACGGGCCATTTTTGCAAGGTAGAGGAATCGGAGTGGGCCACCCTTTCCAGCTGTCCTCGCGATCCGCGGTAAATACTGAGCCGCACGGCAATAGGCAGTAAGCATTCTGGCCGCCGATGAACGCGAATAAGAACAGGACCTTCTTATCAGCGTTGATTTGCGTTCATCGGCGGCCCATAAAGTCCTTTCCGACTATCGCAGCCGGCTCATTCTGATTGCCCGAGATCAGGAAGTGTGAGGATAGGGCGGGTGTCTAGCGAAAGCAGCTATCGTGCCAGCGCCGGTGTGCCGGTGACCAGATCTTCGCGAGGACCATTGGCCGGCTTGGTTGCCCGTCTTTGCGCGATCAGCTGGTAAGCGGGCGCCAGCGAGAAAACAGCCGCTGTTGGGAACTGCGTGAGCGACCCGATCACCGCCGGTGAGAACGCGTTGGAATAGTGCGGAATTACCCAGATGCCCAGTTCGGCCAAGCCAGTTAGAAAGATGCCGCACATAAACGCAGCCCAGCACCTGGAAATCGGCCCGCTACCCATGCGGACTACCGATTGCCGAAGCAACATGGCTTCCAGGACGAGGATGCACAGCAGCGCGAGACCTGCTAACGACTGCAGGTTCGCGGCGCCGATGCGCCCGCCGCCCTCAGCCAACCGGCACAGAGCAAATATGCAGGCGATGCTGAACACTGCCCAGTCTGTGGCGCTCGGGCGAACCCAGAAGCCGAACCTGCGTAGCACGCGCAGCACCGGAATCAGGGCCGCGGCCAGGAGGCCCAGGCGGATTTCTGCGCCTGCAATCTGCGCGGTGAACCGTAGTTGTCCGACTAGCCCGGATTGCGGATGGCCCGATGGAAGCAGGGCGTTTAGCAACCAATTTGGCCCCAGCATTTCGGCCAGTACGCCCGACACCACTTGCGCCGCCGCCGCCAAAGTCATCATCATCCATGCCAGCCGAAGCGGCTCTCCGGCCCGAAAGCTACGCAGCGCCAGCATGCTCAGGTACAAATTGACGGCAGCCATGGCGGTCACGGAAAGCGCCGAGGAACTGTCGGAGCTACCTGGTATAGAGAAGACCTGAGGGTTCGCACTGCAGACGTGTAGCACGAACAAGTCGACAGCCAAATAGACGCCCACGCACCAGGCGATCCATCGCGGCGTTTCCTGGAGCCGAGCCAGGTTGGTTTCTCGCGTCAACGCCATTCCTCCGATCTTGCGTGCCCCAGTCCGGCAAATACCTCGTCCTTCACTGCCTCCGCGGCGGTCTGTCCTAGAAAGACGTCTAACATCTCGCTCGCCCTTCCCAACAATTCCTCCGCCGGCATACTGGGAAGTTCCACGAGGGAGAGGGCCGAGGAGCCGAAATACGTCTCTATCTGTGACCGGAGACTCCTCCGCAATTGGAGCGCTCCCGCGGATGCCGGATCTCTTTGCCACCGATCTATGTCTGACAGCAATCCGGCCAAGCCTTGCCGGGTGTCAACCGCCGGCATCCCGCTGCCCGCTCCCGATAGCTCGCTCTTCTCGCTCCGGATGCGCCTGACCTGCTCAAGGCAGTCTTCGCACTTCACCAGATGCTTCGCGATTCGGCGGCTTCTATCCGTGCCGGCCTCCCCATCGCAAAAAGCAACCAAAGTGGCAATACTAGGATGCATATTGCTTCTCCCCCGCGGCGGCAGCACGGAATGCCTGGCTCTTATCCGTCCGGTCGCCCACGGCTTTGCGGATCTTCATGTGCGCCCTGGTGAGCAACGCGCCAACCGTGCCCGCCTGCAGCCCCAGCACCGCGGCAATTTCCTCGTAGCGCAAGTCCTCCGTCCGGAGGCGGACGCACTCTATCTCCCGGGCCGAGAGGCCGATTTGAGGCAGCTTCCGTAGTAGATCGGAGAGGTCCTCGGATTCCGCATGAGGTGTCGGCGAGGGCACGTTGGCGAGGGACTCGATTCCGACCGCGTTCCGGGAACTGGCCTTCTTTTGATCCAGCACATAGTTGTGCGCCACGCGGAACAGCCAGCCTTTCGCAGACCGAATCTGCTGGCCCGCGGAACGACAGAGGAAGAAACGGAAGAACGCCTCTTGTAGAGCATCGTGCGCCGTCTCCTGGTCCCCGGCAAGAGCCCACGCATAACGGAGAATCGAACCGGATTCGCGCTCGTAAACCTCGGCGATTTCGAGCTCGACTGCTGTTTTGAGAGGCGGGCTGGCGGTGCTTCGACCCATCGCACCGATCTTACAGCGGTGCATTGGGCTCCAGATAGATGGCCATTAGCAGTAGAGCGGATATATACCAGAGTTAACAATATTGAGTCCGCCGAGAATTATTTCGAGTATCTGACTTCAGCATGTAAAGAATTTTCATCGGAACTTCGTCTTTACAGCATGACAGAGTATCTCGGTCCCCCGGAGCTGGAGAGATATAAACCTAAAAGGTCTGTATCTTATAAGAAGAACCAGAAGGGCTCGGAAATTCTGGAATTCACGCTGGTGCTGCTCCCGATGCTTGGTTTCATATTTCTCATCCTGGATATTGGATGGGCTGTGTACTCCCGGTCGGTATTGCAGTACGCTGTCGCGGAAGGGGTCCGTTTCGCCGTTACGGACCAGACCGTCAATGGCTTGAATCAGAAAGCTTCCATTCAGACCATTGTTCAGCAACATGCCTTTGGACGACTCGGGGCACCCTCTGCCGGCGTCGCGGACGGCACGTGCGGCTGGCACAGCATCTGCGTGCGTTTCTTCCAGGTGGACCCAAGCACAGGCGCACTCACCGATGTCAGCAGCACTACAGGCAGCGCGCCGTTTGGCAACGGTTCGTTGCCGTTGGTCGAGGTGTCCGTGGAATCCTACTCGCAAAAGACCTTCATGCCCACCATCAAAATGCCCGGACTGGGCACCGTTCTCAATCCGCTCGTCATGAATGCCGCGGCTTGGGACCAAGTGGAATCGCCGCCGATAGGTGGAGCACCGCTTCCTTAAGGGGAAAACATGACGCGCAATCCAAAAGAACTCGCTCGGGGCGGCTCCATGGTGGAATTCATGCTGCTCGTCCCGGTTTGGCTTCCGCTGATTCTCGGCACTCTGTGGATCGGGTCCGCCATGGTTCGGTTACTCCAGGTGACCCAGGTGGCGCGAGATGCAGACAGCATGTTTTCCCGGGGCACGGATTTCTCAGTCGCCGCGGGCGCTAACGCGGACAACCCCGCGCTCAACAGCGTTCTTCCCAACGTGGTTAGCAGTCTTGGCACGGTCACCACCACGGGAACTGGGGTTTTCATCTTTTCGACCCTCACCTATGTTGGGAACAGCGTCTGCGCCTCCCTGGGCCCCACGTACGGCACGGCGCCGTCCGCCGGGAATGCCGGGTCATTCACGGGGTTGTGCACAAACCACGGCTATTTCGTGTTTACGCAACAGTACGTGGTTGGTAACTCAGGCTTACGTTCCAGCAGGTTCGGTACGCCGACTGCCGCGGATCTGGATGCCGCAAACTCTTACAAGGTCGACCTCCCGCTCACCTACGTGACCCACGCCGGGGACAGGTCCACCTTCAATCTGCTTCCAGCGCCGGCGGAACTCGGAGCGGACGGCTACCAATCCGGCCAACCGATATACGTGGTTGAGGCGTTTTTCTCCGGTCATGGGCAAGCGGGATACACACAGGGAGGCGATTATGCATACGCGGTTTTTTAGTCGGTCGGGCGGCGCGCGGGCTTCCGGTTCGCCGAATCGGCGGCGCGACGCCGGCGGCGCGCTGATGATGTTTACACTTCTGGTCCCGTTCCTGTTGTTTCCGGTCGTTGGACTCGGAATCGATGGGACCATTATGTTCAGCGTAAAGGCCAAGCTGCAATCTGCCGTGGATGGAGCTGCTCTCGCAGCGGCCCAGTCCCTGAGCTCGGGATTGACCTTCACCGCCCAAAGTGCCACGGCGGTGTTAACCGCGGACGAATTCATCAAGGCCAACTTCGTGGCCGGCGCCACGGCGGGTAGCGGTTACTGGGGCACTTATGGGCTAAACGACCAAACTTGTGACACACACGGCAACCCGACACCGTCGGGGACCAGCGCTTGTATCGTGGCCGCCCAGGACACAACAAACAAGCGAACTACCGTGACCGTCTCCGCCAGCGTAAACGTTCCTCTACTGTTCATGCGGATACTCGGTTTTTCCAGCGGTACAGTAGCCTCATCGGCACAGGCAGCCCGCAGGGACGTAGTGATGGTTCTGGTCATTGATCGGTCTGTCTCCATGAATGACACCGATCCCGTAAGCGGTCAGCCGACAATGACCTTTCTCAGAGCCGGCGCAGCAAACTTCGTCACGAAGTTTCAATCCACGCGCGACCGCCTCGGTCTGGTTGCGCTCGGGGGAAGCGCCATCGTAGTATATCCGCCGACAGATTGGGGGCAGGACTATTACACTGGCACGTTTAATGGACCCGATGCAAATTTCATGACAGCCACTCCCAACCTACCGACCCTGATCGGACAGGTTGCCGTCGGGACCAACACCGGCACGGCCGACGCGCTCATGCTGGCCTACAAGGAGTTGCAGGCTGCTCATCAGCCTGGAGCTCTCAATGTCGTCGTCTTGTTTACCGATGGACAGCCAAACGGCATCACCGCCCTCTTTAATGGTGCGAATACCCAGAACCCTACAAATCCTGGCGCCAGCGCCATGAAGGGTGGGAGTACGTGCACTTATAAGGCGAACACTCCCCAGCCTCCGAACTTGTCGATGATCGGGTGGATCGCGCAAGGGGGCGGCTTTGTGGCGGGAGTTAACGCGGGAACTGGGGTCAATGAATTGGCACAAACGACGACGAAAGACAGCTCTGGTACTCTGACTATGAGCACCTGGTTGGCCCACGACAAAGCCCTGGTATTAAACAACGCTGTCGCTGCAAACAACCCGGGTGTCGGCTGCTTTTACCAGACCTCGAACGACCCTGCCAAGGATCTCACGATACCCACGTTCGACTACTACGGGAACCCGACCACAGGTTCGTCTAACGCTCCCTTTACAAAACAGGATTATCGATACTCCCAAATCTATGGCGACGCGACAGAGTGCAACCACGCCGCTCAGGCGTCGCCCGCCAGCGCGGATGACTCCTGCCAGGTCGGGTTGGCCTCCTGGAACGCGGCGGATATGGCTGGCCTGCAAATTCGATCCGATCCTACATACACACCGGTGATTTACACCATGATGTTCACAGGCGATCAGGGGAGCGATAAGAACTTGATGCTGCGTTTGGCGAACATCAACGATCCGAATAATACGGTATACGACTCGACAAAGACGTCGGGAAAGTACTATGAGATTCACCAGGCGAGCGACATTATGGCGGCGTTTAATACCCTCGCCGAGGAGATTTTGCGGCTATCCATGTAGCCAGCAGTTGTCGCGGCAATCGTAGGGACCACCGAGGTGGTCCCTACGATTCAGCCGGCTAAGGCCTCTCTCACGAACTCTCCCGCACACCTGCCTCTTGGCTGACGGCTGATCTACTCGATCTACAATAGTGTCCAACCCCTAACCGTCGTCTGCCGCCATCCTGCGCCTGCCACACCGGCAGAATGCGGAGGGCCTAAACCCGATTGCTTAACGCGTGCCCCCATGAGTCGCGGCTGATCAGGCAAGACACCGAGCGGCAGCCGATGCTGTTTGTAATCGGGCTCAACTATACGGGAACCGCCGCCGAGCCGGTGTCCGCAGATCTTCTGGCGCGCCTTGCCAACGACTCGACTTATCGTACGGCCGGCACCGACGCGGCCGCCGGCGTTACGGCAGGGCACTCGGTGTACCAGCTGAACCAGACCCCCGGCATGCACTGCAACAGCACCCCGGCCACTCTGGACACCTGCTTCCAACAGGTCACGAGCGCGCTTTTGCGCCTCACCCATAGCGGCACGTTTCATCTCTTCGCGGCGGCCGTTCGTCGGAAATCCCGGCCTTTCGTCGCCGCGCCTCGCCGCTCGCCCCGCCTACATTTACCATGAAGTAAGAATGCGAGTGGCGCGCAAAGTCGGGCAGATAGCGGTGGGCAGCGTTGGGATCGCGGTGATCCCCGCCGTCCTGGCGGAGATCTTCCGCGAACACTTCACCTTCGCCGATCTCCTCAGGCATTACCAATTCAGCGTGATCTATACCTTCTGCATCGGATTTCCATCGTGGTTGGTAATGGACCGGGTGGGGCCGCTGCTATGGAACAAAGCGCGCTTCCTGCGGATGCCTGTGCTGATCGCCATCTTTTCCAGTATGGCGGTGGTCGGCTCGCTGGCGGCGAACTTCATTTTCCTCGCCATCGGCTGGCAGAACCCCGCAACCTTCTGGCCGGAATTCGCCTTCGGGCTGCGCATCGCCGTGGTCATGAGCGTGGGGTTGGGCGTCGGCATGACCTTCTTCGAAGTCATGCGGGACCGCCTGAACGCCGCCACCGAAGAGCTGCGTGCCCGTCAGCAGCAGGCGGAGCGCTCGCGCCAACTGATCACCCAGGCTCGGCTCTCGTCGCTTGAATCGCGCATCCACCCTCACTTTCTCTTCAATACCCTCAATTCCATTAGCGCCCTGATTCGCGAGGATCCGCGCAAAGCAGAGCGCACCGTGGAGCGGCTGGCGGCCCTGCTGCGCTACTCGCTCGATAACAATGCCCGCGGCCTGGTGCCGTTGCGTCAGGAACTATACGTGGTGGAGGACTACCTGGAGATCGAGAAGACGCGTTTCGGCGACCGGCTGCGTTTCACCCTGGACATCTCGTCCGATTTGATGGATCTCGACGTTCCCCCGCTGGCCCTGCAGACGCTGGTGGAGAACAGTATTAAACATGCCGTGTCGCCGAATCGCCAAGGAGGCGAGATCGCCGTCTCTGCGCGCGTAGTCTCGGGAAGCCTGGTGGTGGAAGTGAGCGACGACGGCCCGGGGTTCGAGCGGATCAGTCTGCAGCAGGGCCACGGGCTGGAGAATCTGCAGGAACGGTTGACGGCACTGTTCGCGGGCGACGGATACCTGGAAATCGCTCGCCGCAACGGCCGCATGGTGGTTGGAGTTACCATACCGCAAAAGAAAGTGCTCGCATGATTCGCGCCTTCGTAGTGGATGACGAGCCTCTGGCAGTGCGCCGGTTGAAGCGCATGCTGGATGAGACCGGACGCGTGGAAGTGGCCGGCTCCAGCAGCGACCCCGTCGATGCCCTCGCGGCTCTGGCGGAAACTCCCGTGGATGTGCTGTTTCTGGATATCCAGATGCCCGGAATGACGGGCTTCGAGATGCTCGGCATGATGGAGCCGCAGCCGCTGGTGGTTTTCACGACAGCCTTCGACCAGTACGCTCTGAAGGCCTTCGAAGTGAACTCCATCGACTACCTGCTGAAGCCCATCGAAGAGCGGCACCTCGCGCGAGCCCTCGATAAGATCGAGCGGTTGCACGCATCCGCGGCCGCCGCGCCCGATTGGAAGGCGCTGGTGGCGCAGCTCGCCGGCGCCTTGAAGCAGCCCGGAGCCGGCCTGGCAGCCGAGTACCCGGAGCGCATCGCCTCGCGCCTGGGCGATCGAATTCATATTCTGGATCTGGCCAAGGTCACGCATTTCTTCGCACAGGAAAAGCTGACCTATGCGGCCACGGAGGGCAAGAGCCACGTGGTGGACCACACGGTCTCCGACCTGGAGCAAAAGCTCGACCCGCATCATTTCTTCCGCATTCACCGGTCGACTCTGTTGAACCTGGCCTGGGTGAAGGAACTCGACGCGTGGTTCGGAGGTCGGGTGCTGGTGCGGCTCAAGGATGCCAAGGCGACCGAATTGCAAGTGGCTCGCGAGCGGGTGCAGGAACTCAAGAAGAGGTTGGGGGCGTAGCTGGCCGCAATACGGTTCGGTTGACCAGTCAGTTGACTTTTGGCAGGCTTCAGCCTAATGCCGCATACTTTTCCCGCCGCCGGGATTCCGAATCAATTGGTGGGGCGGACCCCCTGGGGGGTGCCCTCTGGGCCCCGGGACGCCCTCGTCCCGCCGGTGCGGGAAGAATCAGTCGGCTGCGACCACCGAGGAGCCGACCAGGGGGTCGGCCGCGGACGAGGGCGTCCGCCCCACTATTTGTGCAATTGCCCGGAAACGGGAAAAGCATGTG
>Ga0182030_10005489_pt1 | contig 26905 bp, 28 predicted proteins | sample 812S3MmetaG_FD_121299 | JGI IMG/M metagenome (GOLD analysis project Ga0182030, IMG submission 121299) | Permafrost microbial communities from Stordalen Mire, Sweden - 812S3M metaG (Illumina Assembly) | ecosystem: Environmental > Terrestrial > Soil > Wetlands > Permafrost | place: Sweden...
CTTTGTCGTCATCATCTAGGTACTTTATTGATGCTTTTAGGGTTTATGTTACCATAGCCAAGTTTTTTCTTTTTGGGGGTTAAATTCACCAGGGTTTGCGTTCCTTTCCCAATTTAGTAATAATGTATATTTACTCACTTACTCGTCATCAGAACCTGGCTACACCGCAGGAATTGTTATGACTGACTTAGCTCACATCAGATAATTTTATCAGATATTAAGAATACCTCTTGGTCGGTCTTGGAGGGCTGTATCAATAGGTTCTATGATCGATTATAATACAAAATTGAGGACTCTCCGACATGGAGCGTATTGTTCTACCAACAGCAAGACAACAATATCTTCTTCCAATTTCCTATATCATTAATAATAACAAGACCTTAGGAGTTTATGTTGTCAAGGCGATTGGCCTGATGTTTGAAAGGGGATTGAACAATTTGAAAATGATTAGTGGAAGACACAAACTGGGCAAAGGTTGTTATGTCTTCTGTCTGTACCTATGTTGGTTTTGCAGCATAGGTAGCCCTTTTTCAGAGCGAGCTGAGAACTGAAAGTTTCTATAGGCATGAATTCTTGCAGGTAAGGCTTGTTGTAATAACATCTGTTCTTCTATCCTTGGTTCAGAAAGGCCTATTTTGTGAACTTTCTTATTCACGAGAGAAAAGATCTGACGGTCGAACTTCAGCTCATTTCTGGCCAATGAATGCCTCTCAAACTCACGATCCTCCTTTCCTGGAAGCACTGAAAATAAAGGGGTTACTTCACATTCCACCTCCCAAAGGTAATCACGTGCCATTTTGCCGTAATTCATCCCGCTTCGTGGTTGCCCTGCCAATGTGTGAAAACACTCGACCCACCTAACCTTGAAAGTGATACCCTGCAATTAATACTCTCAACCATTACATTCCAGACCTCCACATTACTTCTAACGGTTCATCTAATAATCTGCAATTTGGTTTTGTGAAGACTGAGTCCTCTCTCTTTAAAGGGCGCGTCCGCTATACAAGAACTACGATATTAACAACCATCTGGGAAGTTTGGGCAGCATGCCCGGAACGGTGGCAGATGGCCCTTCGGTCTCAATGAGCTTTGCCAACAACTTCTGGGGTAAAGATGATGCTGGAGTTGACCCATTGCTGTCACGCATGCATAATGCGAAGCAGACATGCGATGAGTTGAAGGCTTTTTACACCGGTGCGTTTGTTATCCTACCATAGTCCCAGCTGCTAACGGTATCAGCTCGTTCTGCCATCGAAGATGAATATGCCCGCAAGTTATTGTCATTATCCCGCAAGCCATTAGGATCCCAAGAGACAGGAACACTTCGAGCTTCGCTAGATGTCCTACGGGGAGAAGTTGAACAGATGGGCAAGTCGCATCAGGGAATCGCAGGACAGATGAAAACAGAATTGGAAGAGCCGCTGGCGGCATTTGCTGGGGCTATGAAGGAACGAAGGAAGATTGTCCAAGGGGGCATCGAGAAGCTCTTGAAAGTCAAGATTCAACAGACACAGCATGTCAACAAAGTAGGTCTATACCAGCTCGACTTTACCTCTTACTCACCTCCTTCAGACTCGAGATAGATATGAACAGGAATGCTTGAAGATTAAAGGCTACCTGGCGCAAGGCCACATGGTTATGGGGCAAGAAGAACGAAAGAATAAGGCCAAGCTGGAGAAGACACAAATCAACCTTGCAACCTCGAACACCGAATACGAGAACGCAGTCAAGGCACTCGAGGAAACGACCGGTCGGTGGAACAGAGACTGGAAGGCAGCAGCAGACAAGTTCCAGGACCTAGAAGAAGAAAGACTGGATTTCATGAAGAGCAGTCTTTGGAGCTTTGCAAACATTGCCTCTACTGTTTGTGTCAGTGATGATGGTTCTTGCGAGAAAGTCCGATTATCTTTGGAAAATTGCGAGGTAGAGAAGGACATCGTAAACTTCATCAAGGAGCGAGGAACTGGCCAGGAAATCCCAGATCCACCAAAATACATTAACTTCTGTCGTGGCGATGTTAGCGACACACAGTCAGAAACTTCTGAGGATGATACTTATTCCGTGGCACAATTCCAACGAACGATTAATCCTGCATATCGAAGCTCTTCGCCTGTACCCTCAACATTCGAGTCCCACAATGACCCTCATTCCGCTCTCGTTCGAGATCTTGGCCATGATCCGCAAACCCCACCTAGTCGTGAAGCTACCTTGACGCCTCAGAAGGCATTGGCCGACAGATCTAGACAACCCCCACAGCTCGATTACCAGCAACAACCCAGTAGACTTCAATATGAGCAGACCCAACATGGACCATTGGCGGCTGTACCTCATGATCCCTATCCAATGGATGGAATGACTATGCTTTGCCGAACTGGTCCACCCTCAGAGAGAAGTTCTGCGCATAGTCCTGCAAGACCATCCAGTCGTGATTCGCAGAGCGAATACTCTAATCCTACCTCCTTCTCGAGTCAAGAACCTCCAAGCGGAAAATCTTCGCCAGTCAAACAAGCAGCAGAGAAGCAAGTACTCAAGAAGAAGAGTGGCTTCTTTCAAAGCCACAGTCCATTTAGACGAAAGAGCAACAAAGAGAAAGACGGCTCAAACGTCATGACACCATCAAATCGAAATACCTGGTCCGCACGAACGACAACCAACCAAAACTCTCCTTCAAGGCCTCAGATGTATAATCAAGGTTCACAGAATATGCTTACTGATAGGCCAAGCGGTAGTCCTGAGCCGGTGGATCCTCGAGCAAGCTTCCAGCTGAACGTTGGTAATAACGTGTTTGATGTCGCAACGCCAGACAGAAAGAGTAAAACCGCCCAAAATAGCTCGAGTCAATCAGAAGAGGACCTGGATCCAATTGCGCAGGCTCTAGCTGAGCTCAAAGGGGTAACGAAAGCGTCCTCAACCCGAGTGTCAGCAGACAATTATCACGGTATTCCAACCCCGGCTCCAGGATCAACACCAAACTCTAGACCAGGCGGGACTCAAATGGCCAACGGCGCTTTGATGGCTGGCATGAGAGGTACACCACCACCTTCTTACGAGCAGCCCATGCAGCGACTTGGACTTCCACAGCCAGCTTTTACCTCCAAAGCAATGCAGCAAACTCGGCAGAAATATGTTGATCAAGCTCAGAACATGTTCAATGCCCAAGGACGACCAGAATCACAAAGTGGATATAGCTCCGGATCTCGTCCAGGAACCCGGGGGAACGACATGCCAAGGGCTACATCTCCAGCGCCGCCTCGTAGCGCATCGCCTAGACCCGGTATGCAAGTTGATACTAGGCAAGGGTATCGCTCTGCATCTCCAAATCCATATGGCGGTAGTCAACGCTCTCGAGGTCAATCAGCGTCTCCTCAGAAGCGCGGATCAGACCAAGGCTATTATCGCCATAATTCTCCAAATGATGTTGCCCGTGCTGTTTCACCAGCTCCTTTCCGAGATCAAGAAAGACCGGGCAGTAGTCATGTAAACAACGAGATGTCCATACAACTTGCCCCTGTTCCTGATGAAGGCTATGGATCGCAGAAAGGACGGACTGGTGGTAGACCAGGTACGTCTGGTAACCCACGGCCTATAAGCTACTACGGAGGTCAAGGTGGACAACAAGGACAGGGAGCCTCTAGACAACGCAGCAAAAGTGTTGCCGATGTCAGGCAATTCAACAGAGAAGGACGTCCAATTCTACATTTCGGTTAGTCATCCACTCTTGATCACACTCAATACTAATTCCAACTAGCTCGTGCTCTTTACATGTACCAAGCTGCAATTCCTGAGGAATTGAGCTTTGCAAAAGGCGACATTCTTGCAGTCTTAAGACTTCAAGATGATGGATGGTGGGAAGCAGAGGTAGCTGGAAAGAATGGAAGGCCTGGTCTAGTACCAAGCAATTATCTTCAAAACTGCTAATTATGGAACGGAATTTGATGGATATATGTGGTTCACACATGTGCGAGTCGTTTGTGAGGTTCCTGGATCATGGATATGTTTTCTGTTCTCGAGTTCTGATGTCAGGACTGTATTGTATATTCGATGCCAATGGATAGGAGCATATGAATGAATCCACTGAAACCATAATCTTTTTGTGAATGTGAAGAATTTTGATTTGTGCCATCTATATTTCTTGATCCCTCTTGCGATTGGGGGCCGCAACATGTGATTCCGACGTCATCTCATGTTTTCAGAGCCTCCTCACGACATCGCGCACCAGAACCCGAAGCACGACACAAACTCGCTGAGGCGTTGGCCTCGCAGTTTATGTGGCAATGGTAATATACATTCATTGCTCCTGTATTCTTTTCAGAAACTAACATCATAAAGGACCTCATCTTGAAGCCCGTTCGTGCTGTAACATCCAAGCCAGCCCAAAAAACGTACCTGAACACACTCCTGTTTATGACAACCTCCGCGGTTCTTCTAGGACTTGCCGTTCTTGCGTACATATTGTTTTATTTCAGCTATGTCCCGCAAATTGGCATTGAGAGAATTATCCACCTACAATATGGGTATGTATCCCCTCCAGCAAACAAATAGCTACCAACCTTTGCTCAGTGACGGACCTCATCCCTACGGCCTGGCCTCTTTAGACAACTCTCTCGTTCATGAGCAAACATACGACATTACCGTCTCTCTTCATCTCCTCGCTCGCCAACGAACCTCGAAACCGGCAATTTCATGCTCTCCCTCTTTCTTCTCTCTCGCTCCCATACTCCCTCCCCACCCCCCACCACACCACCGTCCGTTTTCGAACCAGCGCTATCCTCAACAATTGGTCTTGAGACAATCCTCTTTACTTCCCGCCGTCCCGCCATCCTGACCTACACCTCCCGCCTCGTGTCCCTGTCAGAACGTATCTTTAGTCTTCCCCTCTATATTCTCGGTCTCCGCCATGAAAGCGAAACCCTACATATTCCGATGGCCGAGTCCGCCTCTTTCAAAAAAGGATACTATAATGTTCCCGCATACGCGTTATTAGAATTACAAACAGGGCAGGAAGTGCAAGTCTACGATGTACGGATCCGATTTACAGCACGCTTTGGGGGATTAAGATGGATGATGTGGAATCATCGGATCATCTCGTTCTTCATATTCGTGGGTGCTTTCTGGGTTACGGAGGTAGTGTTCACGGGTTTGGGGTGGTTAGCATTAAGGGCACTTTTAACACCAGCAAAGGATATTGTGGGGGGGAAAGAGGCGATCAAGGGAGAGGAAACCGAGGAGAGCACAGTGCATGTTAAGATGGAGGAGGAAACAGACGATCCTGATTTATCAGATACACCGAGGACGTTCCCGACGTATGGGAGACAGGCACCGTTGAGGTATGTGCCGAAGGTGAAGGATGAAGATGAGGATGAGAAGGATTACGCGTTGGATGAGACATCCATTCAACCTTTAGCTGCGGAGGCAGATGATGAGAGTGAGGACTTTGGAGGAAAAGCTGGGAGGACGGACTCCGGGATTGGGACGAGCTTCAGTGAAGGTGGAGAAAGGGGTTTAGCAAGAAAAAGGTCGAGAAGTGGGAGAACAGGTGATTGATATCAATATCATGTTTAATGGAAAAACACGAAGTTCAAACCAGAGAGGAATCTTCACTGCTACGTTCAGTTCCACCTCTAAATCCTTCCTCTCCTTAAAATCTTAAAGTGACGGCTATCTCTCAAAAAAGATTGACAGCTTGACTATGATTTTCTTTTGCATTAGTTTATGCTTGTCTTATTATTTGAGAAAGTGTGAAAGTGGCCGTCAAGAAAGTGAAGAACAATGCAATATCAGTCACAACATACCATTACCAAAAATATCTCTTGTCCGCAGACCCCTCATCCGGTTTCAGTTGTTCACCCAGACACCCACCGTATCGATTTAAATAACCAATTACAATCAAACAAAACCGTGCGTATTCTTAACCCCCAATTGCGAGCCCACCTTCCCTTTACTAAAACTTTTCCTTACGCCACTTTCCTACTCGTTCACAAACACTAATCTAGCTAACCGATGGAGCAGATGTCCTGAAAAGGGGATTTTGAATGTCCTTGGGGGACTGGTACTTCTTGACACGACTTGATGAGGATCAAGTACGGTGTATATGCGAAAGTTGGTGACCTATGTACGGGTGGAGGGTTCGACACTGGGGTTGATGGACTGGTAGCTTTCTGTGCTTTACCTTGTGAAGTGGGTCTGATTTTGATTCTTTCTTTCTTGGTATGAGGCGGAGCTGGTGGTGGCTTGACTTGAGACCTATTAATTTCGATTTCTTCTTAGAAGATGAGTATCTTCTTCTCAAGTGAGTCTATTGGCTCCTTGCTCCTTCCCTGAGATGCAGCTTAACTTTGGGCAATAAACACCTTTCCCCCTGATTACCTAGAAACACAAAACAGAAGAGAAAACAAAAAGCCACACTCAAGCTGCAACTCCTCATAATGAGATAGTACTCACTTTTAGAATTTAAGAAGAAGAGGGGTTTAGAGTCTGCAATATAAGATAGTCAGGTAGAACCTCAAATAGGAGACGCATCTACTATTATTTGAGGGCGGGTCTAAGAATCGTTAGCCTTTTGAATTTTGGAAGGTGAATCAGCGAAGTATGAAGTGTCAGCTTGTGTATGGTGAGAATCTTGAAGGAAAATTGGGTATTGGAATTAATATCAAGGCTTAAAAAATAAGTGGGTGGTAGGTGAATGGGGACCGGGTCTAATAGATGTTTAGCAAAGAAAATAATAATGCTACAAGTGAGATCAATATTGCATTATGATAGAAGCTGCCTAGTCCTCATCATCCGAATCAGCGAACATATCCACGGCCCTCGGCCGCCTTCGAGGCTGTCCAACAGGAACCGTATCAACCTTGACTGACGGCTTAGAAGATTTCTCATTGCCCGGAGAAGCCGCTGCCGGAGGAGGCTCATCCTCTTGCATCGCTTCACCATCGACGTCCTCCTCCATAGGCTCGCCATCCACGTCATCTTCCATTGGCACCCCATCAATATCCTCATCATCCATAGGTTCGCCATCAACATCCTCCTCCATCGGCTCACCATCTACATCTTCCTCCTTAACAACCTCAACATCCTGCTTCTTCTCAGCCTCAACCTCCACCGCCTTCCATCGACTCTTCCCCTTCTCCTCAACCGCCTTCTCTTTCTCCCTCGCATCCCTTTCCTCCTTTGCAGTCAACGGCGGATTATTAAATACATTCACGAAATGCTCTTGACTTTCCTGCGGGAAAACACACCATCCCTCCCATAAACCTAACATATTCCCTACACTCCTTTTCCATTTCTCTGCTCTCAGTCGCCCCCAGTTCATCTTCCTCTCCATTCTACCCATACCTTCGAATACGTGGCGTTGCTTGAGAGCAGTTTCAAAAAGTTGACGATATCGCCAGGCGTGCCGGACACCGCTGGTGGATGAGGAGGAGAGGATGTCGCTTATAATGTAGATACCAATTAGAGATGCGGAGCTGGTGTCGGATTTCTCTTCGTCGTCGGGAGCGGGCGCGTCGTCACCGCTGAGGTCCTTGTCTTTCTTTCGATCAGGGTTGGCAGACGTGAATGCGAATGGCTTCTCAATATTCGAGATGATGGCTGCTACAACCTCATCCGCCCCTCGCCCTGCATGGGAGATCGCGAAGGCTGTGACGCGTGCTACGTCTCCTTTTCGTAATTTGCCTGTACTCGTTGGGAGGCGGGATAGTAAGTGCGTTAGTTTTGCCTTTTCGAGTGGGTTGAGATATGATTTTCCATCATCTGCTAATGCACTTGAATCTGGCGGTCCAGCGCCACCATGTCTCCTCGCTCCTTCATCACCAGAATCATCTTCATCTGAGGAAACGTATTCGGAATCTGATACAAACTCATCTAGTCGCGTAGTATACTCAAAGGCTAAAGGCTGGTCCGGTGATTTCCATGCAGAAGATCCCTCAAAAAGAGGCAAGTATTTCCCTTGACCTCTCCGTGTTTGAGACCCTGTAAGAACTTCCCATAGTCGCCATCGATACCAAACACCCCCTGTACTCCGCGGATCCCAGAGCCAAGCCCATTTTTCTTCCTTTTGAACATCAGGTCTTGTCATAAGAAGAGCTTCAAATTCAGGGCCATGAGTAAGAAGCGACTCGATCACTTTGTGAATGAGTTTCAGCTCTTTGATATCTCGTGGTGCTTGTACTGGGACGTGAAGTAAAGGTCCACCACGATTGACTTGTCCTGGTCCTGTAGGCGCATATGATGTCGGTGGTGCGAATCTTCCTTGATGTGGGGGAGGAGCATGTCCTCGACCAGCTGAAGCAACCGCAACAGGCTTTGCGCCAAATGGCTGCGACGTCATTGAAGTTCCCAAGCCTTGCACAGGCGCAGAGTTAATAGCTGCCGACGAGAGGTGCCTGTGTAGATTTAGATAGTATCCATAACCCAAATACCTATTCTGCAACCCATTAACAGCAGCATCAATATCATTCGCAGCGGTGTCCTTCGCCAGCGTCACAATCGCCGACATCGATTTCCTCTCTGCATATCCCTGCCCCGTAGGCGCCTGCATCCTTATAGCATCAACCGTCAAATTTGCCGGTAGCAAGGCCTTGATGACAGCAGGTGATGTCCCTGGTGGCAAAGAAGCCAGTCTCAATGTAGGTTTCGCAACCGCTCTCTCCTCCTCACCACCCCTCCCTCCCTCTTCCTCATCATCATTCCCCAACAACATCCCCAGACTATTATTCTCCTCATAATCATCAAAAGCCAATAATCCTCGATCCTCCCCTCTGCATCCTTGCTGCTGTTGAAAACTCTCATACGGTCTCTTCTTCCCGAATCCCGTACCTATATTAGAAGGCGGTCCTAAACTTCCCACACCACTCCCACCTCTTCCTCTATCTCCCCCAAACCCCCTCCCCCCGTTACCAGCTCCGCCCATACCTTGCCCATCCCCAAAATGCCTCCTCAGAGGTCCCCCTCCAACCCCCCCAGCACCACCATACCTTCCCCCTTGCTCTTCATCCTCATCATCGAAACTCTTAACAAAATCCTCATACACGGCTTTGGTTTCCGCTTCTTCTCGTAGTCTTTTAGCTTCTGCCTCTGCTTTTTGGCGTTCGAAGAGGGATTTCTTTGTAGGTGCGTGGAGTTTGGAATGTGCGTCGGGGAATTGGTCGATTTTTTGGGGGTTGGGGGATGCCATTGTTAGGTTGTTTAAGGTTTGTTCATGCTTGATGGAGAATTGGTAGATGCGCGAATTAAAGGGGGAGATGTAAATAAGGTAAGAATCGGGGTAGGGAAGTGATGCACGTTGACTGAAGTGAAGTCGCGAAGTGAGAGGTTGAGGTTAGAGCTCGGAGTCAATTCCGCCTCGTCTCGTCAAAATTACGCCCTCCTTGAATATTTTTGACCACGTCCCCAGCACCCCACCTTCGAGCTACAGAGAGTGCAAGTGTTATGGTGCTACTGCATCTTAATCATTTTCTGTTTCTCGTACCATTTCTCCACTACAGTCTTAAGTATATAATCAGCTTTTCTCTCTTTCCCACTTCACTTTCATATTTGTACCTCTCAACTCTGTTATCATTCGAGTCTCAGTCCAGAACCTTTTCTATCCATTCTTATTACAACACAAAACATCCAATTACTCATTCTAAATTCAATTCTTTCTATCTCTCATAAAATACTCACACAACGATGCCCCCTCCCACCCCCTCCTCCCCTCCTCCCCGCTCCATCCTTATAATCGGAACCGGCGTCTTCGGCCTCTCAACTGCCCACTCCCTCTCCCTACACCCCCAATACACCAACACAACCCTCACCCTCCTAGACCGGCAACCCTTCCCCCCACCCGACAGCTCCTCAATCGACACCTCACGCATAATCCGCGCCGACTACAGCTCCCCCGCATACGCTTCCCTCGCCGCAGCCGCCCAATCTTACTGGCGCCACTCCCACCCCGGAGAACTAGGAGCCGAAGGACGGTATTCTGAGAGTGGGTTAGTGCTCGTCGCAGATAAAGGGAGTGTGGGTGAAGGGTACGTTCGAGGGAGTTGGGAGAATGTCTCGCGTATGGCTAGAGAGGGGGAGGATGTAGATGGTGTGCAGTTTTTAGGTAGCAAAGGGGAGATTGAACGGGCTGTAGGGACGGGAGGAGGGAGTGGTGATTGGGGGTACTTGAACCGACGGAGTGGATGGGCGGACGCAGAGGGTGGGATGCGCTGGCTACGAAAGAAAGTGGAGGAGACGGGACGGGTTAAGTTTTTACAGAAAGAGGTGCAGGAGCTGGTTAAAGAAGGGGAAAGGGTGGTGGGTATGAAGACGACGACGGGCGAGGTGTTGAATGCGGATTTAGTGATTCTGGCTACTGGGGCTTGGACGGGGAAATTGGTGAATTTGAACGGTATAGCGACTGCTACAGGTCAAGTACTCACCTACCTCGACATTACAGCGGAGGAACAAGAGCGGCTTGGGAAGATGCCGGTTCTATTGAATATGAGTACCGGCCTCTTCATCATCCCTCCCGTCAACCAACTCCTGAAAGTCGCAAGACACGCATACGGCTACTCAAACCCAGTGAAGATTGTAGATCCGGATGGCTCCGGCCAGAGCATCAGCGTCTCCCTCCCACGAACCGCCGTCGACGAACCAGGCCAATGGGTCCCTGTCGAAGGCGAAGCCGCCTGTCGTCAAGCCCTGCGCGAGATGATCCCCTCCCTAGCTGATCGCCCATTTATCAAGAGTAGGATATGCTGGTACACAGACACACCCAACGGCGACTTCCTAATCACATACCATCCCACATTCTCAGGATTATTTCTAACGACGGGGGGAAGTGGACACGGGTATAAATTTTTACCCGTTATTGGGGATCGGATTGTGGATGTAATTAATGGGAGGTGCCCAGAGGAGTTTAAGGAGAAATGGGGGTGGCCGAAGGAAAGGGTAGAGAGGGTTGTTACGGAGGATGGGAGTAGAGGGGGGAGAGCGGGGCTGATGTTAGATGAGGAGATGAGGAAGGGGAGTCGATTGTAGATCATAGATCATGTTACGTCCATGGAGAACATGGAGAAGGGAGTATGTTAATTATATATTACATCACATCACATCACGATCAAGAGGAAGAAGATATGTCTATCGTGAATGAATTAGTCTATCTGCGTGAAATAGCTATTCGTGACAGCCCGAAGCAATGCCTGACCGATTTATTCGCAGATTTCCATCCACTACTCAAAAGCCAGTGTGCAGTCGCCAAATGAAGCAACGAGCTGCCAACACGATGTGAGAGAAGGTCAGCGAAGACGTCAAGCGTGGTCTTGCTGCCTGTGAAATCTCGCGGTATCCCCCTGGTTTCTTCCCACGGAAGCAAATCAGAAGAACGAGTCCATGTTGACCAATGAGCAATAACTCTGCGATCAGAAAATTAGGACGGCATCTTCGACCCGCGCACATGCCATCGACGAAGGTGCGTGCAATCTATGTTCTCTTGAAAGGACAAACATGCTAAAAAACCAAATGTAGAAGTCTTCTCGACTCCGTTCCCTTGTGCGCCGGTGCAATGCTGAGACAACGTTCCATCTAGTGACTACCGCAAGACGATAGTGTAATGTCGAGCCGGTACGGGGTTACCGTCACTAGATGTTGTTTTTGGAAGAAAGGTCGTAAAATCGTGAAATCGAAATACTTGTACAAGTTGGGTATGGTGTTGGTACATCGCGGAGGGGAGAATGATCAACCGCTGATGCTCCTTGGGCAAAGCCAAACTAGACTTTCTTGAAATCTTGAAGACGATTAGCAATGCTCGTTGAATATGATGAGAGATTGACATACCTTGGAGCACAGGGTAGATCATTTCAAATGCCTGGTAAATCTCTTCTCGAACCTTCGCGCCCGTAAGAACGATCTTGCCACTGACGAAGATCAGGAGCACGATCTTAGGCTTGATCATTCGATAGATGAGACCAGGGAACAACTCAGGTTCATAGGAGCTGAAGTTGTGATGGCGTGATGCGAGACCCTCCAGACGGATAGGGAACTTGATGTCGCAGGAGCCGACAATGTTCTGGATCTTGAAGTCCGTGAACTTTGCGTTGAAGCCGAGCTTTTGAATGATGCGCGCATACTTTCGTGATGCTAGCTTCGAATCGTCCTCTGACTTTGCACCAGTCACTACCATCTTCCCCGAGGCGAATATCAAGGCCGTAGTCTTTGGTTCACGGATACGCATGATGACAGCCGCAAAACGCTGGAAGGGTTAGCAAGAACAAAGGGGAGTGATAGCAAGCCTAGAGTCAGCAAGTACCTTTGGGTTGTATTCAGCATTTCTCGCATGCAGGGCGATCGTCTTGAGATCCAACCGGCAATCGAGATTGACCGTGGCAACGATGTTTCTTTACATGCAAGATAAGCCTCATGTATGCAAGCTGAAGCTGAAAGGGTTATACATACTGCAAGGTAGGAACAATACCACTCACGCCCTGCGTCGCACCAGGAGTCGCAGCAGGAGTCGCGGGAGTCACCCCATTACCATTTGGTGCTTGAACACCCTGCTGAGGACCACCATTCATTTGTCTCTGACCGTTCTGCTTATCAGCCTCGGATGAGGGTGGAGTCAATTCGCCAGCACCACCTGGGAATGACAGAGAGCCGGGAGCGATGAAGGTCTTTGCCTGGGCGGCGTTGGAGGGATGAGTTTGGATTTGATCCATCTTGGAAGGGCGATGCGCTTCTGTTGACGTAATCAAGAGAGAGCAGATCTATGTGCGCGGTTGATGTCAGATCGGGGGTCAAGGTCACAAGTTGACAATCGAGGATGCGTATGATCGCGAACTCGAAGTCGGGTATATAGGGAGGTTGAAGTGGAACAGTAAGGTGAATGTGAAGGAGGATTTATGCTTGTTTGCTGTCGAGAGAGGAGTGGTCGTACCGTTTGTGGGAGAAGAACAACTCAATGTCTCCCCTACAGTCGCTGCTCGACGATATCTGTATTCGACGTTGATCTATGTGATCGCGATCGAATATATTTGAAGGAGCTATTGAAAAAGCTATTGTGTTGCGTGATGGCGCATTCACCTTTTGCGACGACGTTCGAGGGGATCGAAGAGGCTGTCGCAAAGGGACAAAGAGATCGAAATCGATTTGATTCTTCGTCGCGCAAAGTCACTGGATTTGGTGAATGAATGAACGTATCGAACAGTGCACTATGATCGGTGCGCTGTAGTTTGGGAGAGTGTATGTTTTGAGGGGGAGTGCGATGGAGATAGAGATGGAAATGGAGTAAGTTCTTGGTGATTTTCGGTTGAAAAATGAAAATTACCCCAATTACGCGAGAGACCTTCCAAAATTTGTCGGGGGGAAGCGGCTGCCTTTATACTCACGGTGACTTGTCACATATTGGAGCCTCAGGCCGCCACGACCCACTTAATCAATCCTTTTCTTTGGACGGGGGGGGGCCTTCTTAGCGCAGCGCCGTATCTCACACTTTGACGAATTGGAATCACATCAGCCCCCTTTAAGGAGCTTATGAAACCAGCCCATCCAAAGAAAGGAGAAGATAACGCGGCCGTGATAACGTGCGCAGGATATTCCATTTATTATTTATTAAAGGCGGCGAGGTCTTGACCATCAAAATACTGCCATATCGTCGTTTTCTCTTCATGGCGAGAATCATATCTGGGATTCCCTCAAGTCATGGCGACAATGATTAAGATACATACGCTGACTCAAAGGGGGTGGCCACCAAACCTTTTGCAAAGGGCTCAAAGGATCCCCGACGCCGTTCCGACAGAAGCCGCGTCGAGAAATGACTCCTTCGACAAAGAACACCCTGTCCTTTTGATTCCTTTCTTTATTATTATGATTATTGTTGTTGTTGTTCTGCTTCTTCTTCTTCTTCTTCTTCTTCTTCTTCTTCTTCTTCTTCTTCTTCTTCTTCTTCTTCTTCTTCTTCTTCTTCTTCTTCTTCTTCTTCTTCTTCTTCTTCTTCTTCTATCAGATCCCTCGAGCCATGCGACAACAATGCGATAATTATTATTACAATGCGACAGCTGTGCATGTTGGTGTTGCATATCAAGAGGGCTGAGCCTCTCCTAATTTTATGATGGTTGGGCTGCAGCTGGCAGTGGCGCATTCAGGTGCGAGACTATTCCTGGTTCATTAAATTGTCCGGTATAACAAAGAGGCAAGGGTGAGTGATGCCGCTTTAGGGGAGAGAATTTCGAGGATGGCAACTTGCTCTCCTTCGATCTTTCATTCTCTTCTCGTCAAGAAATTTGAACCTGAATCTCTCGGGGTCGAATCTGAATCTCGAGTATTGATTAACAGCAATCTCCAAGGACTTGTCGAGGATAATTAATGCCTCGGTATTTGGGACCGAAGACAACGATGATTGATTCCAAGGTCTACACGCAAATGTGTTCGAGTTCCAACGGGCCAGCCCACCATCATTTCCTAGCCATCGGACACGTTTGCGATACCAAACTGCTTTAAATCATTGAAGCTGGCTTCAGACTGACTTGGGGGAGGAGTCCTACGATCACATTACACAACGAAATATACTAGAGTGGAAGTTTTATATTGTCCTACCACATTCTACACCCTCCAAAATAGGAGGAAGACTGCGATGTGCATCAGCTCCAGAGGCTGTGTACTGTACATATTGCTAAATCAAGCACGTACTGTACAGTGTAGTAGTCCTCTGGAGCGACTCAGCGAACGCAACAACAATAACAACAAATTTACGACTCAGCACGACCTCTCGATTCCCAGCCCATTAATAAACACGTTTTCGGCATTGTTTATTGATATTTATTATATGCTTACAGCCTTACAACATAACTTCAGAACATGCTTTGTCTTTATTTTTATTTTTATTTTTATTTTTATTTTTCACGTCTCTCATCTGGGTGTAAAACCAGCGACCCGATCTTTGAGTCATTTTCATATTTTCATAATGCAACATCTGTTCCCGAGGATCGTCCCCAGCCTCGAGGTTGCAGGCCGCAAAGGAAATCCGAGAACGAACAATCACGGATGCCTAAAAGCCACATCACATTTCACGCACATTCCCTTTCTCTCTTGACAATGCATTTTCATGAATATTAACCAGCTGTCTCTCTCGATGTCAAAGATACAGAAATGCCACCACGCGTGAAAACTTCCTTGCTACTAGTACGTAAAACAAATTGTCCAGACCATGGCCAAGTGTAAGCACCATTTATTAGACCGTCGAGCCTCATACAAACCAGGCGTAAAAAAAAGAACCTCGCATCAATCCTCTGACGCGTAGCGCAATCCTCGCATTCCATCGTTATTGGTTCGTCAAAGACCGCGTTCAAAAGAGAGGGGGCGCGAATATCATCATCATTCACATGTCAAATCATACTCGGTGGGTGCAGTGAGGCTGTTTTTCAGAATGCGCTGGAGTTTTGAAGCCTTCCGAACGAAAAACACATCTCAACATCGATTTTCACATTTTATCATTTTGTTTGTGAATTTATTTATGTGTTTTAATTTATAGGGTACTAGTACCAAGGAAATCGATTTTGGGGAAGGCGAGGCTGAGGATTGCTTAACTGCGTCAATCAGAACCTCCTATAGGATTTTCGGATTTGGTTCCGCTTCCGGCCAATGCAACAACAGTCATTGTATCGGTCTTCACGTGGAGTGCTCTCAAGATTCATTCTTCCATGGTACTCAGTGGGATTGATTAAGCAGTAAAGTCACTGGCAAGTTGGCTCAGCTTTATCTCTCGTGAAAGTTGGGATAGAAAGTCGCTTGATCTACCACGAGCTCCAGCGAAGGTTCATGATGTCTGAGTTGTCGAGAGCTGGACCCTCAACGTAGAGGACTTGAAGGAGCAAAATAATGAACTTCCGATGGGGACGAGCGAACTCTTACCTCGTCGTATGCGTGAACAACCGTAATTTAGTGGCTCATATCTAGACAATATTCTAGTAAGCCCTTGAGAAAATAAGTATTCGCACCATAGATTTCTAAGTATTATTCTATATAAGATAATGCCTCGAATGAACACCTCCTTCCCAGATGATCGAAAGGGCCCGAACCGGAAGAAGAAAGACAAGAATATGCATGACTTCGACGGTTGTTTGGTTCCATTGATGCTTTTGGCAAGATGCCACGCACTTTCCTTTTCTTCCTCAAATTTTCTATAAAAAAAATGACCTCACCCTTTTCAACCCTTGCGACCTTTCTCGAACCCAATATTGTGTGCTCTGAAGTTTCCAACATAGGTCAAAGGCATCGACGTCATGAGATGATTCCTTCGAAATACTTAACGAGTAAGACCAACAGATTTGGTAAAACCACCAGAATCATAAATGGGTGAGAATGCAGACAAGCTTCCAGTTACTCCGATCTCGTGCAGCTCTCTACTGAACACCAAACTATTTCTGTGGTGAGATACTTGCGTTATCACGAGAAGGTGAGTGAATATCCTTCTTTAAGGTACGTTCCCGTCTGAAACCATTCTCATATGAAGTCATAGAAGATTCAAATTAAGAATTCACTATGGGAGCTGGTCGCAATGGGCAATGTCAGTATTTCAATTCTTTAGTACTTCCAATGATTCTAATCAATGAATTCAAGTATGTATGTAAATGTTTTGGCTGAGTCATCGAGCCCTTCACGCCAATGATCGAAGAATAGGAAAGACATCAAGGCGGCTTCTCAGACCAGGAAAAGAAGAGGAAATGTCTTTAGAGCTCTGTTTCATTAATACTGAAGAAAAGTAGTATATATCCCCCCCTAGATCTCATTGTGTAAGTCCGATCTGTACATTCTGAGAGTGGATATCAGCAGTCAACACCTTTATTATTTCATTGTGTCACTCCGAGCTACACACTCTTCACAATAGACCTGCTGGGCCCAAGCTCTCCAGAACTTCATTGTCTAAATCCAGTTCAAACATTCTCACATTACAAAGACCCAAACTTACCCCACAGAATTGATTCTCTTAATTTATTCCAGACAATCAGGCTCTCTAGTTCTAAGATCATTCTCATATTTCAAAACACAATTTCTGTCAGTTTAACTTTAAAAATAGCACTAAAAATTACAGTAGTCGCCCAAATAGCAACAGTTTTTAACCTGAGATTAGGCTACACCACAACAACCACAATACCTTGGCCTTCCCACCACCCACTTACAAGACATATCTCCTAGCAAAACACATCAATCACTAACTACCAAACCTCAATTTCTCAAATCCTTTCACATAATTGCAACCACTGCCCATCTAAATCCCATAGGCGTTTTCAAGAAGGAAGCCAAGGAAGTTGTTGACTGTCAAAAACCTGAAAGAATCGGGACCGATAGAGTCGTGAAGGCGGTGTAAAAGGCGGGATGCTGCTGGTTTGGAGGGGGTTTGTGGTGGTGGACTAGATGTTTAGCTAGTGTGGGTTGGTGAGGGGATGGTAGATATACTGTGGGTGTGTGGTGTAGTGAATAATATATAGGTTAAAGGGGGAGGGAAAATAGGTATTTAAGGACATTGTTTGTTCGTCCTTCTCCATTCGACCCGCTTTCGACCAGCACTGAATGGCTAAGGTTTTGTGGATACCGTGATTTCTCTACAAACTGCGGAATATTCGGGATTGGATTCTGTATGTGTATGGATATGAGTTGGTAGCTTTGAGTGTGATGATATAGGTCGTAAGCATTGCTGAGACATGGGGTAAATGACAGTGGTTCACGAGATCACAATGGTTTAGGAGATGATGCATATCAACAACAGCAATAGCAATTACCCACAATCCTGAGAATGTCAGATCTCTTAATATTCAAAGCACAGAAGAATGTATTATCTTCGCGGCTTAAGGCGCAACGGACACATTCTCTTCACCCCAGTGATTCCTCCATGCATAGTAACCATGACTTGATCTATCTCCTGCTTTGTCTCTATACAACTTCGAAGTATCTATACCGCCCCATAACCCCAAGCTGAGGATTTGAATCATCTTCCATTCACAAAGTTTGTTCCAATATGGACGTGAATGCACCCCCTCAACGCACTGATGTATTAGGGAGATATATAAACCGTCTCCTGCTTTTGAAAATTCTCTTTTCTCAACAGTGGATGCAGGATGCTTATTCTACCATAGGCCGTGGGTTGGTTGCTGAGAGATGTCTTGGATTGGGGAAATCAGATGGGATTAGATCTCATTGTGTAAGACGGTTTTACACATTCAGATGTGGATTCATATGTTTATTACAGAGTAATTTGTGGGACTGGGAGGTCCACAGCTGTTCTCACTTGACCGCGGTCTATAAGATGACAGTTGGGAAATTTCTGAATCCCAAGGTGGGGAAAGGAAAGAGAGGTGGACACTAAGGGGGATAGGCACTGTTGGATTGGTAAAGGAAAGAAACCCCCACTTTATTTCTCCTCGTTGTGCTTTATATAAGGACATATGTTGTTGATTCTGCATTTGTATCCAAGAGTTCCTTTCTTTCCTTCTTATTTTGAGTGATGGCTCTAGGGTATTTATAGCTCTTGAAACAATTTCGTACCTTAAAAAGTGAGGTAGGATACTGAATCATCTTCCAATTACACAATTTGAGAATCTAATATAGAAATGAAGCCACCCACCTCTCTTTTCTATCTGAAGGTCTAAAACATTGCCTCTAGATCTCCATAGAACATTTCAATCTCACAACTAGAAAAAATACATGGTAAGGTGTTCATCTTCATCACTGCTCTCCTCCTTGAATCTAGTATTTATTTCTTTGACTTGGAGACTGCAGTGTATTTATACCTCTCTGAAAGCTCACAATAAAAACCCCAAAGAACAATATTGGGTTATTAATGAGTGGTGGGTTTTGATATGGAACTGAATACCCACCTTACTCCTAAACTGCCCCTGCTCTCAGATATGTTCCTTCCTAAAATAATAGACAGAGACTATGGAAGAGGAATATGTGGATTGGTACTTCCCCAGGCTTGGAATATTAAGTAGAGGGGACAATTTCATCATCTCAAATGGGCCTGTACACTTGAATATAAATATATATAGGATTAGTTTTCTTGAATACTGTTAGGAGAGTATACTTCACCAGAGGCATATACCCATACTCATAGTCCAATAGTCTCTTTGGTCATGTCTTTCAACGTAAGTAAAGAGGAATCAATTAAATAGGACTGGGAATAAATGGAATAGTAGAGTAAGACATTGATATTTGATACAAAGGGAGAGGAAAGGGTATGTACATAGATTGCCTTGTCTTATGAAGCCAAGGTTGGTACACAGTCCTGGGCAGTTTGAACGCCGCCTTCATTTCCTCTTGGGCGCAACGGCTATACATATCGCCTGAGAGATGCGGTTGCCAGTGCAGTCATCATAAGAAATCCTATCATAGGTTGGGGACGAATGATACGCTCCAGACGGGCCAACGGTCTCCACCACACGATATTTCTCTATCAAGAGAGCTCTTCTTCGAAAGGAGAACTGCAAAGCCATCTTTGACAGGGCGTGATGAGTTTTGAGGGGTTTGGTGCTATTCTGCTAACACAACTGCTAGAACAGAGCAGGGTCGAAAAATTAGTAGCTAATGTGAATTGCCTCAGAACCACGGAAACATGGCGACCACGAGGGCAGTAGCAAGTCCTCCAATGGCGCTGCTAAGGTATGGGATGCCTTGCCTTATAGCTGCTTTGTTTGCTATAGGTGTTGCTGGGCTAGGGGGCAATAAAAGGAGAAAAGTAGATATGCTTTCCACCTATTTGGGAGTGTCAACAATCATTATTGGAATCCTCTTAGAGGATTGTTGCAGACATTGTTGGAGTCTTGGAGAATGACAACCGTTTATCAGTTGACCACAGCATCAAAGATGACAATGGAAAGATGAAGACCAAAAGGAGGATATAGGATCTGAGGGCAGGTACAAACATAAAACGTCTGTGAAAGAGCATCCCTATGTTGTTGAATTCTAATTAACATTCATCAAGGACTCTGAAGTTGCGTAACTTTAAGGCTGTCAGAGATGGAAGGAGCACCAAACTTATAACTGCAGTTCCTTCCCTTGCTTAAACTTCTATTTCATTGGTCAGGTGAGACCAAGACACTTCGATATCCGATGTTCAGAGACACATTGATATGGACGTGAATACTGATGCTATTCCTAATAGAAGCAATATATAAAAAACCACCAAATCTTGCAACCTTGTAATCAAGTCCATTGGCGATGTTTACAACACCAATATAAGATCGTAGTTTAAGACTATTCAGTGAAATGGAATATACAAGATGTATGTGTATCCCACTATAGTGGTCTGGCCCATCATTATGCAGGTGCTGAAAATCTTCTTTTGAAAGGGATTTGTGGATATTCTCTGTATTAGTACAAATGGCAACAGCTGGCTGCTTGACCACGATGAATAAAATGACAATTTGATTGCAACAAACAAAGAAAGGATAAATGATTTCTGATGTGATTACTGTTTTTTAAAAAGACATTATCCCGACGCACAACCTGACTACTAGGTTCTGAAATTTACTTCATGGCGGTCAGAGACCATTTGTAAACTCCGAAGCTTAGGTTCAGATTTTGCGTGAAGGATGGCTGAGTAATGAATTTATACCCAGGTCGCCCTATTGTTCACGTGAGAACAAGACAATCAAGTCTGATCTTCACAGCCCATGACCTCAATGTGAATGTGAATACTTCCTCCACTATGAAAGTTGCATAAAGCGACCACCTGAAACCTCCCATGAGTCCCAGCAAAGAGTTAATGTTCACAAGAACAGAGACACAAGGTATTGGTGGGATCAGTAGGTTAAGGACAGTGGTGTCCTGTACATGGTATATTTTCAGGACGAGTAAACTATTTTGTGCCACTCAGTACAGATAAAATGTTCGGTGTCTGAGAGAAAGAGGGAGACTTGTGGGCTTTGTGGAAGGGTCACAGTGTCAAGATGGTTGACTGTGATGGAGGGAATGATAGCGGTGGAGGGGATGACAATTATTAAGAAGATGACAATAGAAAGCTAAAACCTAAAAGCAATGCCCAATATTCACAGAGTGCAGCTTGCATCTGTTGGAAACTTGGACCTAATACGTGAAAATCGTTGACACGATCAGATAAGGGGACCGCTCAGATAAACCCCTGCTTCGTTGAATGTATGAAATACTTTGGCACAATGAGCATCAGCCAGGGACCGCTTCGCTGGACTCCCCTAAGTTAAAAAATTTAAGACAATGAGGGCGCATGACGATTAGGTAACATCCTTGGAGACGTTGAAATGGAGCGGGAGGATTTCCGATCATTCCATTGTTATATATTTCTCTCGAAACAGAGAGAAAGAACCCCTTTGCAGATTTATGTACTCTATTTTGAGCTATAATATGTACATGAAAATCATAGATCGTTCCCCATTTATGTCATGAAATATTTAGGTCCCTCCCCTCCTTGGGGAGTTTGCCAGTTGATATCTGCGAGTAATTAGCCACAGAAGTCTCCTCATGATGGCGTTAATGGTAGAAATACCTTGATCTGGAACCTTGATATCACATGTCTTGCAGTGTATACAACTGCCACAATTAGCTTTGTTTTAAATACTCTTTATGACTGGGACTTACTTCTGGGCATTAATTTGGAACCTCACACCGATATCCTTCGATTTGTCCTCGACGTATTCATACACACCAGCGGGGCAGAATCGATTCTCGATGCCCTTATATTTAGGCCACTCCATCTGAGCATGCTTATCCCAGTCCTTGACTTGCAAATGAACAGGTTGGTCCTCTTCGTGATTCGTGCCTGTTCTGCTCACACTAGTCAGGATATCGAAGCTGATCTTGCCATCTGGTTTCGGATATTCAATCTTTGTGCACTGATCCGCAGTCTTAGTAGCTCCGTAGTCGGTTCCGCTGTGCTTTAATGTCCATGGTACCTTACCCTTCAGGATGTATGCTTCGAGTCCCGAGTATATGATTCCACCATATAGCTTTAGTGGCGAATGGAAAGATGGCCGCATGTTGCGAACCTCCTTCAATTCTTTCCAGATACTTGATTTTCGTAGAGCATCTTCATAGTCGTATAAAAAGATAGTGCCATTATCAGCGCTTCCCAGCGCCGTCCAGGCAGATTCCGCGGCTAGCATTCCGGACTTCATGACAGTATGTGTGCCCTTGATTTTTGGCACATTCAGGAAACCAGCAGTATCTCCAATCAAAGCACCTCCTGGGAACGCGACTTTAGGAATTGACTGGAAGCCGCCCTCGTTCAATGCTCGCGCACCGTATGAGATACATTTACCACCTTCCAAAACGTCCTTGTAAAGAGGATGATGCTTCATCTTCTGGAATTCGCCATACGGAGAAAGCCAAGGATTGGGATAATCAAGCCCAACGACTAACCCAACACTGACCAAATTATCACCGAAATGATACATCCAACCACCACCGTATGTGTCCGCTGGCAGGGGATAGCCCATGGAATGGACAACTTGACCCTTTTGGAATTTCTCGGGCTGGACTTCCCATACCTCCTTCACGCCTAAGCCGTATGTTTGGGGTTGACTATCCCTTCGAAGATCGAATTTCTTGATGACCTGCTTGGTGAGACTTCCGTGACAACCTTCCGCAAATAGGGTTACCCTGGCGTGAAATTCCATGCCTCTCTCAAAGCTGTCCTTGGCTTTCCCTTCCCTCGAAATTCCTAGGTCATTGGTGGCAACTCCCTGAACCGAACCGTCTGGCTTATAAAGAACTTCTGAAGCAGCAAATCCAGGGTATACCTCAACTCCAACCTCCTCTGCACGTTCTCCTAGCCATCTTGTGAATTGATTCAAACTAACAATGTAATTCCCATGGTTGTTCATTTGTGGTGGCGCAGGAATTGGAATTGAGCTCGATTTCGTGAGGAACCGCATCTTATCTCCCGTTGCAGGTGTGGCATTTTCGAATCGGTTTTCATTTTCTTCTGCCAGCCAATCTGGTAATAGCTCGTTGACAGCGGTAGGTTCAATGACTGCTCCAGAGAGGATATGTGCCCCGATCTCGCCAGCTTTTTCTAACAGCAGAACTCGGAAGTCCTCATTTCCTGCCTCGTTGGCCAATTGTTTTAATCGGATAGCAGCACTCAGCCCAGCGGGACCTATTGAATCAGTATTGGGCGTGTGCTATCGGCACAAGATGCTTACCTCCACCAACTATACATACATCGACCTGGTCGCTCTCTCTTTCCACAGACTTGGGATCAAAGTCATCGTTGACATCTGCAAATCGACGGGGAACGGAGATCGAAAAGGTACGTTGTTGACCAGTCGTCCGTAGAGGGCGAGCGTGGGGTTGCAGGGCAGACCTCGACTGGAAACGTCGTTGAGTAATTCGGGGACATTGTGTCGAAGCTCGAGCTGGGATCTGCCTCACAAGGCTACGCTGCAAACAAGCAGTGATAGACCTGGAGGAAGCCATTGTTAATTGTCACCGCATAACTTTGTTGTTGTTTAGATTTGCCTCTCTTGAAATACACCCTCTAAATATACAAACCGCCTACTTCGGCAGTCGGTTCACGCTGAGCCGCCCAATCACATTTTGGCTGATTCAAAGCCGATGCGGCCCGGAGCATGCACGTATCGTCTACTTGTATTCCAGAAAGCAAGCGACGATATGATCTGGAGTCCTGTCGGGTGGCATTGGGATCACCTCGTCGTTGCCTCTCGTCTGTGGGCTCAGAGATCATCAGCTTCATTATGCTCTCCGCAATGAAATGGCTGGGCACTTGATCGCACGTTCCTGCCTCAAGTCCGTCCCATCTTGAACGAACCCACCGCTTGAGGACCGTGTTCTGCAAACAGGTCGCTTCTATTACTTGGCATGCTGTCAAGAAATCTGCCAAGAGATTTCCATCTAATAATAATAAGAGAACTCAGTTTACTTGGTCGTGGAAACAGAGCGGGTGGTAGGTAGGCCTGGTCTGAGCGATTCGCCAAGACTTCAACCCCTTTTTCCTTTCATCCAGTTTCCAAAACAACTGATGGGATGGGAGAGAAACACAACACGTAAACCACCACATTTGGTCTCGGGATTCTTCTCACCCGCTACCTCATTCATCCTCTTGTGTATGGGAAAATGTTACATCACGCCGTTTGTTGTTTTACATATCAAATCTTGGAGCCGAATGTGTTTGAGCGAGGGCCTTGGTTGGGGTCCCTGGTCATTCCCATACAAGTTACAAGTACAGGGGATCGTCTTAGGAGAGGGATTGAGCCGCAAGCACGACATCGCGCCTCAACATCATCTTCCCCAAATCTGTCAAATCCTCCGTTTCGAAGTACCGCTGACTCTGTAACCTGTCATGCTTCTCTTTTCTCCCGATAGTGCTTGGCATGTCTCGACTTGGGTCCTCTTACGTGGATTTCCAATCATCCAGTCTTCCAGTCCACTCGAAAGGTGGAGTTAGATGTCATTCATATGCATAGTCAAAGCAAACTCTTTTGAGATGGGCCTCCTCTGCTATGTCCTCCGCCCTGTCTATTCCTGGTAAGGAGATGATCGTTCATGCTGTTACCCCAGGCAGTTCTGTCATCTGTAGTTGGCTAGAAGAAACTCTCGTTCCTTTCAGATGTAGATCAGACGAGTCACGAAAGAGCCTATTTTCTCAAATCCCTCGGTTTCATCGGGTCTCTTGCTCGTTGAGCTCCGTAGATCCCCGTAATTAATCAGATCATTCCCAAATATAAGACTTCGAGCCCCCGTATGATGTTCCTTTCCCCAAGCTCTTCTTCTCTCACGTGCAGGACATTCATTATTTCCTTCAAATAGAGGTAAGCCAAAAGGCAAATATTGATCTCGGTATCGACTAATCATGAATAGCTGTGCTCTATCTTTACATTCTTTCATCCATATATTTCTACCGGCTCATCGTTTACCTTTAATCAACTCATCATCATGAAGAACTTCGGATCCATCTTGGCGTTTTTCGCCCTCTCTGCTGGCGTTGTTTCGGCCCGTGCTTTACCTGAAGTGGATAGCATTTCTGTCAGAGCCCCATATAACGATATCTCCACGCTCTTTTCTCGAAGTCCAAAGAAGGACAAGGCTGGTGCTGGTATGAATTACCGGAAATGTTAGTGTATGAAAGATGCTTATGCTCGTTAGGCAACTCAACGACCTCAGCTTCAACTGCTACCACAAGCGATGCGGGAAAGAAAGGAAAGGCTGGTAAAGCAAGGTACGTGGTGGAGCATAGATTAAGCTCGAGGTTGTTGGTGGCTATGGTGAAGCAATACTTCTTAGGCTCGACCTAGATTATTTGTCTCATCATTCTCCATACCTCAAGTTATCTCAATTCATATATGCTAATCTTCTCTTACAGCAGCCAGGCTGCAAACAGCACAGCTGCAGCAGTAGATACAGCCTCCAACTCAACCGCGGCTACAGGAAAGAAGGGGAAAGGTTCTGCAGCAGCGAGTGATTCCAGTGCAGTACGTCAGAAGCTCTATCTTATCTCAATTTATTTTCACAGCTGGGCCTGAGACGAAAGTTGGCGTTATGTGAAGCGTTGAGGCTTCAACTCAACATGCTCGAACCCTGAAGCCAGAGTCTACCCTTGCATATACATTAATACTGATTCCTCACTAGGCCTCGAATTCAACTGCTGCTACAGGGAAAAAATCTTCTTCAGCTTCGTCTGCATCTACTAAAGGAGCAGCGTCAGACAACAATGCAGCATCAAAGAACAGCAATGCAGCAGCAAAGAACAATGATGCAGCAGCAAACTCGAATGGAGACTTGACGAACATCGTTGAAGGTCTCACCGGTATCAACTTGGGAAGTCTAGGTCTCCGCAGTCTCCCCAAACTTGAGGCAAGAAAGGGGAAGAAGAACTCCACTGCCGTTGCGTCTGGAGCTGCTGTAAGCTAACTCTCGTCGATACCCATGTTGGCGGAGTTGAGTTCTAATGGTTAAGCAGGCTGCGACAACCGGCAAAGCTGGCAAGGCAGTGAGTCCAATTGAATCTATTCAAAGAACTTGCGCTAACAATCCACAAGGGTAAGGGTAAGGCTGGGAAAGCAGGCAAGGTGCGTTGAAACTCTTGATTCATGCCTAGTATTCGATGGTCGAGTGCACAAGAACAAGCACGAGGCAGCCCTTTCACGCATGGAATTGAAAAGGTTCTTGAGCGTTTCTGCAATGGGTAACATGGCTCTTGTGCTCCGAGCCTTCCAACGACAGACATGGATCATCTTTGTTCGATCTCCTGAATCATTCATTAACAATCTTCATAGGCCAAGGCTTCTGCCGCAGTCGTAGCTTCCGCAACCCCTGCAGCTACAAAAGCCGTACGTCTTCCCCTAATTCATCCCGGACCAGGCATCTTTTGAGCAATTAATTAACATCGTACAGGCCAAAGCTAAAGGGGATAAAGCTTCCAGCGCAGCAGCAGCTGTTGCAACGGTAAGAACATGATTGCTTGGTTTAGAGATAATATGACTAATGGCTTTGCTAGGACAATGTCAATGCCGCTTCCAATGATGGTTCTGCTGGAATTGCTGTTTGTGTTCTACCTTCTAATTCATCCTGACAATTTTCTGACTCGATGATAGGCAGCTGCCGCAGCGCAGAGTGCAGTCAACGCGTTTGAAGCTGGGGGTGTCGTACGTTTTACTCTCCCTTGCTCAACTAAACGCAACTAATCTTCTCCCCAGGCCGATTCCACAAGCGTCGCACCCGCCGCCGTAAGCCACCTCTCATCCATCCTCCTTCAAGCGGCCATTCTTTGAATGTCACAGCTAACAATACATCAGGCAGCAACACCCGCCGGCGGTAAAGCAGGCAAGAAATCCACCGCATAGAAGTACATAGCGTAGCATTGCATTGGGGGTCATTCATGAGTGTGCGAATATTGATCTGGGACGCGGTTGGGATAGGAGTATGAAAATAAAAACCATGATTGAATCAGCTGGTTTGTGTA
>Ga0182030_10005490_pt1 | contig 26905 bp, 37 predicted proteins | sample 812S3MmetaG_FD_121299 | JGI IMG/M metagenome (GOLD analysis project Ga0182030, IMG submission 121299) | Permafrost microbial communities from Stordalen Mire, Sweden - 812S3M metaG (Illumina Assembly) | ecosystem: Environmental > Terrestrial > Soil > Wetlands > Permafrost | place: Sweden...
AAAGACTATCGGAGGGCCAGGCAAAGGTTTTGATTGTTATGTCCAGGATGCGGCCGATTTAGGTTCTGGAAGTTCTACTGAAAGTGAGCTAGAAATTGAATCTGCGGGGGAGATTCAAGGTGGCGGGGAAGTCGTTTTCTTGTCTTCTCTCGGGCTCAGTGGGCAGCAGGTATTGGACGCAAATGGCCATTTCCCCCAACCTTTCATTCACCGTATTTTCCTGCCACAGAAATCATCATATGATCTTTCCCACCAAATGCCATTCCAGCACCGGCTAGCGACATCTCTGCTGAAGCTACAGTCACCAGGACAGCAGTATGCCCCAGGACTCGACTTAGATGTGGATTAAGAGCTCGAGGTGCATATCTCACGTGACTAAAGCACTGTATCCGCACTTCGTACTAAAACATCAGTAGATTCAATAGACCGGTGATAGTATTTCACTGTCTGTTAAACCATCATCCCACAATGGCACACAGATATGATCGGGAGTGTAAGCGTCTTTCGACCTCATTGGTCCTCGACCATATTCCAAGCATAAACGAAACACGCTCAAGCGCCAAGCTCAAACCCGCGACAACGACCGCAACAGCACGGTCACTACAGCAAAATTAAATCCTCCATCACCATGTCTTCCTCTCTTCATAATTTTTCTGCTCCAAAAAATGGTTCTCTCATCCAGCATAAACCGCAAACACATCTTCATAGCCACGGGCGTCCTCATAGCCCTCTGGCTCTTCTACCCCCGCAGCGACCGAAAAATTTGGAACATCTACTCCGGTCCCAACGAACCCAAACTCTCCGACCCAAAGATTGATGTTTTTGATTTCCCAGCTCTTGATTCCTGGGAAATTCGGACTGTGTGCGAGACCACGAAATGGAATTCTAGCCTAGTGTTCACGTGTGACAATAACCATGGCGGAGTCGGTCACGTTCGGAATGGCATTTTGAATTGTGTAAGGTATGCGATTGCCGCGGGTGCAAGTTTGGTATTGCCGAATATTGCGTTGAGGGAAGTGGAAGAGGAGGAGATGGTGGGTGCGCATGAGCATAGTGTTAGGAAACGGCATGGGCCGGGAAGGAAAGGGTTGGAGTATATGTTTGACAAGGAACATTTCGTGCATTCGTTGAGGCACTCGTGCCCAGAGTTGACTTTGATCAATGATTTGGAGCAGACGTCGGGTGGGAGGAGGAGGGCGTTGTTGCCGGAGGATTTGCTTGCTGAGCATCCTACGTCCGGGATGGAACATCCTGAGGAGTGGCCGAGCTTGTTTGAGACCTGGGTGGAGGCGAGGATCCCGCATGAGCCACAAAATGAGAGGATTGTGGTTGATCTAGAGCAATCGTTTTTGGAATACCCGACTCACTCAGATGGACATGCATTTACACATCAATTCGGAAAGATCTTGAAGTTCCGCTCAGATGTCAGGAGACTCGCTACTTCAACACTGCGAGATCTATCTTACTGGTACGATCTCCGCCTGAACCTCTCCGAGCCTGTGTTGAAAGACTCATTCTTGGGAGCACATATCAGAACCGAGGATCTAATGTTAGGGATTGGGAAACGACACGGAGATGTGGCATTCAGTCATTACGAAGCTCAAGCTAACGCCTATCTTGCTCATGCTGTGGTGAGAAACCTCACCATTATCTATGCAGCATCTGGATCTCTCTCCAATATCCACAAGTTGGCGATGGAAGCATCTCAATATGGTACTCGAATCGATGTCACTCATAAGGAGGATCTCTTGAAGGGTGATGACAGGGAGGAACTGCAAAGATTGACTTGGGACCAAAGAGCTTTGGTCGATTACTTGGTGTTGCTGAAGGCAGAAGGGTTTGTGGGAGTGGGACATAGTAGTTTCTCATGGAATGTGGCGTTGAAAAGACACGAGAATGTGGTAGGAAAAGGGAGATTATCTGGAGAGCAGCCAGATGGGGTTTGGGGTGATGCGTTGAGTACACTGTATGGGGTGAGGAAAGGGTATGTGGAGAGCTCAAAATGTATGTGGCCTTGAGTCTTCACAATATTTATGAGAATGGACTGTTGTACACCTTTTTGTTCTGAGATCTTCTCATGCACAGCAACGACGGGCTAGGACTGTACAATTCTGTGAAAATCAAAGTGTTTCAAATATTCCTTGCGACAACTTCATTTACACAACACTGCAAATGATACAAATGTAAATCTAGATTTTATCGCACATCGCACTCAGACGTGCAACAAACCTCACTCGAGGATTCTCTTCTCGAAATTGATAGGTTGGGCCGAATAATCGTCAGGTGACTTGCCCGCACAGCTGAAACACCTCCTCCCAATCCAAAAGGATTCCGTGAGATCAGGGCAACAACTTGATCGGACTGTTAGGACCCCCTGGACTATTGCCCCATTTCTAGGTCTAATCATTTCTGTTTCCACAATATGTAGTCGATACTGAAGGACATGCGAAGCACTCGCTTCAAAATATTCTCCGGATCGGCATCCACCTCATTTTCCAAACCCGCCATCAGAACTATAAAAATATCTACTGTCATCAGTAACGCCCCAACGCACTCTCACACCCTGACGCGTCCCATATACTCGGCCCATTTCTTAAAGACGAAGCCTTCCATCGGCATATTCTCTCATAATTCGCCGTGATATCAACCCTTTCCCTCGTCTACCCCAGCAAACCCTACATCAATGCGGCTGAGCGATGACGAGGCCTCACGGACAGCACACAGATCAGCGCACCCTTCTCTAATAATCTGTTTATACAATATCAGAGCTGCATCTGAAACACGACTCGATCGCCAATGAAGATCCGTGTGGCGGATGTCCGTGGGGAAGCTCCGTACTGCATGCAGATAGGTAGTTAAAAGCTCCGTTCACCGATGGGAGGGTATATCCATAGCCTTGTCTCTGGGTTTTTATTTCAAGGGGTATTTTCATCTTGGATTGAATATCTTGGTTGACATTCTTCAATATTCAAAATGAAGTCTCAAGTCGCGTTTTCAGCAGTTTTGGCTGCAAGTTTCTCTGGCGTTGCAAGCGCTCAGTACGGTGGTTTTAATTGGGGAAATTGGGGAGGGTTTCCTTCTTGTGCTGTATGTTCCCAATCTCAGTCAATGATGAAAGAAATACTGATAGATGGCAGTCTTCATGTGCTCCTCAATGGGATAGCACCACCTGCTCAGGCGATAACTGGGGAGGCTGTTTCTGCAATAACCAGACCCTCATCGCAAGTACCAATTCTTGCATCTCATCATCAAGCTGTTCAGCCTCGGATAAATCAAGTATGTCACCCACCCATAGTGCCCGAATTTTACTGACATAGTTCATCAGCTGTATACCAAAAAATCGCCTCCCTTTGTTCAGCAGCTGGCTCCCCAGTAACTGCAGCACCAGAAGCCACCTTCACCGGTACCGCCACATCCTGGACTAGTGATGGTCCCTGGCCCGGCGTAACCGGCTCCGGCTGGTCTAACGGTGGTCCTTTCGGCGGCGGATGGGGCCCCTGGGGAACGACCGGCTCCTGGACCTCAGGACCGTGGACCGCGTGGTGGGGAGGAAACGGCTGTCCTGACACCTCATGGACTGGCTGGACGAGCGGGACTTGGGACAAGAGTGCGCCATGGACGAGCTGGACAGCATGTGCGGCGACTACGACCGCGACGGTGACGTTTACGACGACGAATACAGTGGGTGCGACGATTACGGGCACGACTTTTGGGATTAAGGTGGGAGAGGCGACGGGTACGGGACCGTCGACTTCGACCTCGACTTCGGGTGCGGCGACAAGCTCGGGGTCTTCATTGGGTGGTGGAAGGCGTGTGGTGCACAGTGCTGGGTTGGCGTATGGGGCCTTGGTCGTTGCTGTTTTGGGCACATTGGCTGTTCTTTGAGTGGATCGATCGAGAGCTGGAGATGCAGAGGAGAGTTGGTTTAGAAGCAGAAGAGAACTTTGATATCTTGCCCTGGACTGAAAAGGGAGCAGCAAGATATTGAATATCCAGGTTGTGAATGGAGAATAAAAAGGGGTAGGGGAACGGAAAGATCTTATATAGAGTCGTATATTGATATCCACATGGATCTCATTGATGTATGCTTCTGAACTTTTTTGCAATATCCGTCCAAGATGCTGGGAGGTAGATGACAAGCTGAGGTGAGAAGTGGGAACAGATAAATCAAAAACTTTCATTTGCAAATATGATATTAGTCACCCATATAAACTTTTGTTGCACATCGCAATTTGACCGATTGTCTCAAATGTTTCCAGACATTGAAGTCCGGACGCGGGGTGGTCGCTTCAGGCCCCGCCTGGATCGAAGAACCCCCCAATCAAACACATTATGCGCAACCTTACCTAGACGTCTCCTCACAATCTCTCCCTTGAACCCTAACAAAAGTCGTAGGTTATATTTGAGTATACGAGACCCATTATCATTATGAACCTCGAACACGCAGCGTCATCTCCCTTGCCTTCTTCTACTCATCACCACCACCCGGGCATTCCATTGTAATCGGGCTCCCAGACACATTTACCTCACTCAGTATCAGGCCGTCAAAAGCTTCTAGAATTACATCCAAGTCCCCGGAAATGATGCCATCATACCTTCTGTACCTTAGGTAAGGCCAAGCCATGCCGTCGCGGGTAAGCCAGACATTGCATTTCCATTACGTTTAAATTGGGTAGTTCCGCTTTCCACTGGGAGGCACCAGCAGTACAGCCCTATTTTTGCCCCGCGATTTTCACCGCTCGAGATGAGGCAATCAAGAAAGAAACAAAAATACTGAAGATGTCTTATTATGGGGTAATGAAATGAGATGAGTGAGTGGGGAGGTCAAGCCTTGAGCGGTATATCCTGAGGACTGGGACTGGCACCTGGGGAAGGGGAATGGCGTCAACTAGTCTGTATGACCGTCACTCTTTAAGCTCCATATGAGGGGTAGGAAATTGATCGTGGGAAGGGAAGGCTAGCAACCTCAATTTTATTTCTCTGTCGATGCAGATGGGAATATAAAATGCTGTGTTACTCGAATCCAAGTACATAAGGTTCACCGTCCTCCCTTGCAGCACCTCATCTCACTCTCTCGTTACTTCACTCGTGTCACGTCATACCTTCCCAAGCTTTCGAAGGTTGTACGAATTCACCTCTGTATCGAATTTGCAACGTCGCTTCTCAAAAATTACCGATACTGTAAACAATATCGTGAGTCTTCGGTTCTTCTCGCTCAACTCAACTCAACTTAACCTTAACAACCTCAACTTGAGGATCGAATGATCCAAAGTTGATCGCAACAAAGTTAACGCAACAATGGCAGCAGTACCAAAGAACATGGCTGATCCAACACGTCAACGACGTCTCTCGAATGAGAGAAATGAATTGAAGCAGAAGCTGTCGCATGGTAGGGGTGGTGCTGGTGAGTCTCCTTTTCTTGCTCTTTTTGAGTACCTCGCTTTCTTATCATTCATCACATCGTGGGGGCTTGAAAAATTCACTACCTCTCCAATCTCTTCTTATACCTCATCTCAACTTCTCCTTCCACCTCCACAAAACAACAAATCACACCTTCAACTTCACCTTTTCCATAACATCCAACTGACCCCCTTCTCCAGGAAACATCGGTCAAAGCCCCCACGACCACGACCCAATCTCCCTCACGACTCCCCACCTGACCGGTGACCGCTACACCACCGGCCGCGGCGGTTCTGGAAACATGGCCAGGAACGATGATCCGGAGGCTGCGCGCAGAGCTCAAGACGTTGAAGGGTGATTATCCCCCCTTCCTTTCCCATTGTCCCAATTTTCCTTTACCAATTCCCCAACATTCTACTTCCCCGAATCCACTATCCCCTTTCTTCCCATCTAGGAATCGCAAACTAGGAAACTTGGACTTCTCCAAGATCGATCGATCGACTAGAGAGAGAGCTGATACCTAAAAACAGATACGCACGTCCCCGTTCCTCCGCCGACCACCCCCAACACGTAGGCCGTGGCGGCGGCGGCAATGTTTTCAAGCCCTACCCCACCAACAGCTCCGATCCCTTCACTAGCTCCCAATCCACAGCGGCAGCTCATCCAGAACGCCAAGAATATTACTCCAGCATCACGCCGCGCTCTCAAAACCCCAACCCAAACCAGTCTACCAACCCATTTTCCGGTGAAGGCGATAGTTTGAACAGCGGTAGTGCCCGGGCCGAGGATCGTGGTCGTAAAAACGGAAACGGTGGTGCTCGTGATGGTAAGGTTGGGGGTGAGGGGGGAAATGGTGGGGGGAGTGTGAGGTTCGAAGGTAGTGTTGAGGATGGAGAGAGGGAGAAGGAAAAGCAGCGGGAGAGGGAGAGGGAGGCGGAGAAGGGGTGGGCGGATAGGGGGAAGGAGTGGTTGGTTAAGAGTGTGAGGAAGAAGAAGAGTTTCTTTGGGAGAGAGAGTCAGGGGAAGAGTGGTGACTAGACTGCTGGTGGGGATTGTACGGGGTTTGGGAGAAGTTTGGTTGAGGGTTGATGGGTGATGGCTCGTGTTAGTGTTGGGGGTTTGGAGGGCGCATGTGATATCCAGGTTTTCACCGGAATGCACCACACTTTGCGACGATCAATGGTTTATTCGCACAGAAACGGAACTGAGCGTGGCAATGGAAAAGCGATCCATAGTTTACCGTTTATTTCACGGACGCTCGCACTAGACATGGAAATGGAAGCGGGCGTTGTTTGTTGGCATGGACTTTTAGATAGAGGGGATAGCTACATAAGCTAAGCTAAGGGATGCTAATGAATGATGAGATAAAACCTGCTGGGTACAATACATTGTGACGCTTGGAAGCGTTTGTTCAATTTGCCGCTGTTCGATGCACTTGATGTTGAAACAGATGGAATTGGTCGACGAGAGGTAGGAAAGTATAGTGATAGATGCTTTGGGTGCCGGAAGAGTGAGCGCGCAGGTTGGGGTACGAGGGCTGGGGCTGGAGGTCGATTTGAAGTGAGATACAGACCGCAAAGGGAGACCGACCAGCAATCCCATCCATCCCTTCCACCTCCTTACTACCGCACCAGCACATCTTAATACCCACCACCGCCACCACCATAATATGTCGTCCCCCCATTTCCCTGCGCCACTTCTTGCGCATTCCCACCCCCCTGTCCTCCACCTCCGGCATCACCACCTCCCCCATTTCCACCACCCTGTCCGCCACCATCCCTCCTCGCCGGATTCCTAGGGCATTTATCACACTGTCTATGTCCACACGCAGCACACGTTCTCGAACCTGCGAAGCGTTCGCCGCAGCGATGGCATGTGCGGTGGACGCGCTGGCGGATGGGTTTCTCGATGCGAGGCGAGTATTGCTCGTCTCGGGCGGAGTCGCGGGACGACATTGGGAAGATGGGCGGTGGGGTGAGTGTGAATGGGTTGGATGTGTAGTTTGGTGGGAAGTCGTTGATGTCAACGAATAGGGGTAATAGTGGAGATGGGTAGTTTGGTTGTGTCGGAGGTATGGGCCACGGTTGCTGAAATGTTGGAGTATCTGCCGTTAATGGTGACGGCTGAGGTGGGATAGGGTATGGAAGGTTATTGATTAGCAGTGAAGGCCAGGGTAAAGGTTGCTGGTTGAAGGAGTACGAAAGGGCTAGAGGGCCTGGCGTTCTCTTATCGACTCTGAGCTGTGTTTGCTTCTGAACTTTGGGGGTGGTAATAGGTTTTGGTGGGGGATTCTTCTTGACAGGGTTTGGAGCGATATTTTTGTATTGATTGTGAGCACGTCTGTTTCTTTTATATCTTGATGGAGAAGGTGTAGGAGCACCAGATGTTGGAGGTGCAACGGCGCTTGGGACTTCCAACAGTTTGTCCGTAGGATCAGATCTACATAGCGGCTGTGGGGGCTCGTTATATTGAGGGACCGGCATCTGACTCGAGGAGCTAAGATTCTCAGAATAAAGGGGTGAAGAAAAGGATTGGCAGTCCACGAGAGAGAACTGAGAATTTTCCATAGGCGTGAATTGAAGATGGAATGAAAATGGATCCACGGTAAATTTCGACATTGGAACATTTGATATCTGATTTGGAACAGGCAGACGGTTTTGAGAGTCGGTCAAAATTGGATCAGACCGAGGATTAATATGTTGGTGGTGAGATGAGTCTGCGGCCACATCTGTGGCCGATCCACTGCCATGGTAAGGCAGATCCGAAAAATATGGCGAGACCCAGAATTCACACTCTGGTGACCTGCTCGGAAAAAAGGAGTGAGGCTGTTGATGGAGGTGCATCGACGATGGTGATTTTCCTCTCCAAGCTATAGAACTGGCAGACATAATATTGGTTGTTTTCATGAACGACTCGGATTATGTCCTCAAACCCCGAAAGCCTCAAAATTGAGTAACCGGGTAGTCGGGTTTGATGCAATTTCCAGTCTTTCACGGGGGGAACGGACCGTTGAGCTAATCAGAGCTTATAATGATCACGTAGATTCAGCTTCAAGGGTCATTAAGGGGGGACTGCAGCTTACCCTTAGTCATCCAAGTTGCCCAGTCCTTGAGCCTGAGTCCAAAGTTGCAATGTTGGTCCGGCAGGTCTAAATGTTGGATTTCGATTTGGTGGAATAGCCGGGCGCTTCTGTTGTCGGCGTGAGAGGGGCAAGTTAGTAGAAATATGTTCCAGCCTATCGAACGACTTGATGGGACCGGGAGCTTGGGGATCGCTGGGGGCCGGAAGCATATTAACCAGGTGGTGATCATAAAATCGCGGTAGCTGCCCAATCAATGAAGAATCTAGAGGAGTGGGAACAGCCCTAAGATATGCACTGACCGCTCTGATCCGACAGTTTGAGTCCCCAGACAAATACCATTGGACATTAAGCAATGATGTTAACTATAGATGATAGGGCGACGGTGCGCAAGAGATTTTGTCTTCGTTGGAAAGATCCCGAGTTGATTATTCTGACCATCCCCTCCTCGATATCATCAGAACGAATCGGGCGTGGCATTGTGACGGCTCTCGAAGGTCGGAGGGCTGAGCAAACTAAAATGAGTATTGTGGTTGCAGAAAAGGTCGATCCACATAAGAGATGGGTCATTTTCCATCACATGCTGTACTCGGGACCCGTCAAATCGGATGTATCGGTGATCAGTAAGTTTTGGGTTGATGAGTGCTCTGGAGACTGCGACCGCTTTTCCCAAGCCGGACACAGATAGGACAATGATCGCGAGGCAAACTTTCACACCGGCGGAATAATATTAACAACTTGGGAAATAAGAACTCCAAATTGAAGAAATGAGAACACACTTTTGAGATGAGAGTACGTTCTCAAGTTCTTCAATGCATTATTGTATTCTTGCTGCTCAGCTGAGATTGTTTACAACAAAATCAACTTTCTTTCAGATAATCATGGATTTTCCTTGAAATCGTGGACGAAAGTCCAGATAGAGAGAATAATGCGGCAGAGTCTCCAATCATCGCTATGCTCAGGGAAGCCAATTTGAACCTTGTCTATATCTCAACAAGGTATCTACCCCAGGGAGTGAAATTCAAATCATGCAGGGAGGAGAAAAGATCGGCCACTTGGATAGAGGAGATTGGGCATGGCTTGAGGAAGATACCGCTACCCCCTTGTCCCTTAGGTGCATCACTTGATTGAAATAGGGCTGAAACGCGGCAGCGTTTTTCACGTCTCTAGGTATCCATTGGTAGAATGAAGTTTGTCTGCCGTTGTTGGTGATAAGTTTCAAAAGCCACATATCGCCGTGAGTAAAGCGGGCCATCGAAAGTTTGGGTCTTGCTTTGAAGACCTTCTATGATATCAGCCACACTCGAAATAGACGCCGAGTATGATCCAACGTCGATAGTGGCAAGATTTCAAGCCTGAGGATAACGCGTCTGTGATGGTCAATTGCATAATAGGCCGCTCGAACGGCGTGATGAGGGCATCTTCGGGGAGTACAGTAGCATGCATGAAAACAGACTTCGTGCAATTCAATTAGGACATCATGTTAATAATTGATCCGCCGATGAATGTTGAGAATCGGAGCCTGTTGAGCTGATGAGGTTCACGATCAAACCTTTGAGCGCAAGGCTAGCCGCAGCCATATACGCGCGGCTGACCCAGCAGGCCCATTTCGTAGCCTTCTGCATTGATCTTTCTCCTGTTGCAGCCTTGAGAGCCTGCTGAGCTGAGGAGCCCTGTGCAGTGAGGGTTCTATGGAGAACTCTAGTTAGGATTCGGTTGCAGGCTCACAGACCTTATTGTAAGGTATCCGTAATGGCCGGCTGTTGGAGTCGAGGCTGGGATTCGCGCACAGCCTCGATTGTGACATATATGGAATTTAGGCCAAATTCGATTGGTGAGGACCTTGAAATTCCTGGCCAACGAGATAAGACCAAGGACATATTGTGTGGGAGTGTCGTGCAGGCGGTGTCGCCGTTACACGGAAATAAACATCGACCACCAAAGGGGGTAGCTTTGCGATGAATAGCGGTGCATCAAGGAATGGATCGGTCCACAGAGCCCAAGTTTCCTAGTAGTGGCGTAACTGCTTTGGACAGGGATCAGCATAAGAACCGGACGACCTGAGATGTTGGTAACGAACCCATTTGGGCTGCCGCAGCCGATGGCACTTTAAGAGGACTTGACAGCGGGGTGGAGATCCAACAGACGAAATGTAATTTACAAGTACCTACTACCTTCGAACGGAAATGATCCAGCTCGGAAGGGATACACAGCTCGCTATGGATTCATATAAGGTTAAAGGCATGAATTAATATACTTACATCGGAGATTTAATGATTATAAGCCCAGATTGAACGGGATGCCGCAATACACTCGAACGCTATACTCAGGGATTGCACGTACTGGTAGTGGTACTAGTACTAGTAAAAGGAACAGGCGATGTCACGTCGCAGTCAAGGCCCCAAGCTACTTTATATAGGCGACCCCACAGCATGGGAGAACAAACCCATCAGAAGCAAGTCCCCAGGAAGTCACCGAGTTACCGCTTTTTCTCTCTTCTGCCCTTTGCTTTCTTTCATCTGGGAAGCCAGTTCACGAACTTATGGTCTGAGAGAGCTTCCAGTACATATATCCTACTCCATTGTGGTCAGGAACTCGTCGCATTATCTAGGTCAAGGCATCGCAGGCTACGCCTCGATTGCACAGACTTAGCACAGACTACCTCCACCGACGACACGGCAAGGTTACCACTCTCCCCTGCAAACCACTGCTGCGGAATCGACGGCACATCCGACTCCCAGTCTCCCCTATTCAGCAACTCCATCCACCGAGATTCAAGCGGGGGCACACTCTATCTGTGCCAATCTATGCCAATCATTACCGCTGGTTCCTCTAACTATATTAAAACCGACCATTCTAGCCTCAAGAGTATCATACCCGCACTCATCTTCTCCTATGCGCAAGTACCGTAACCCTAGTCAACCATCAAACGGCGCCCAGCACTAAGGCTTTCAACGTTCTGGCAGGAAACGTCCCGGTGCAGTAAGAATTGCAGGTCGCGTTCCACAACACGCTCTCAGCTCGTTCTTCATTATTCCAAGCACATGGACGAGGCATCCACTACATCTTACCGCCATCTCGTTCATGGTAATCCACTCGAGATTAATTCGACGAACACTGCATCTTAGGTACATGAGAAGGAGGGGTCCAGAAACACTCTATGGAATCAGCTAAGCCTAGCATCTGAACACATATTCATATCCATCTCCATATCTATATCCTTATCCTCATCCTTATCCCATAACCATTCTAGTATGCATATTCTTCTCTCATACATTTGCATCTTATTCGTTTTTATATCCCGTGGCTTCCCCTTCAATCGTACCCGTCATTTCTCCCACCCTAAAGCCCCCGGGAGATCGTCATATCAGCGCCAAGCACCAAGAACCGAAAAAAGCGCTTGCACTGACACGGTTCACCACAGCCGAACCTCGAAACCTCGACATCTCTCCACATCCACTTAAGATACCAACCGCTTTCAAGATTCGACGTCGTACAGAGACAAAAGAAGAGACTAATAGCCGCGCTTCGGTACCCCAATTTCCACTAATCTTGTTTGAATAATTGTGGCAATTGATTCAAAGAACCACGCCGGGATTTACTAAAGACTGTCGCTACCGAGAATCAAACTTTCGTCTGATCTCGATATATACCCGTCGAGTCCTATGCGGGTCGATATACCAGATGCGAATTATCTTTGTTCGTCCTTGCTAAGATCTGTGTGACATCAAAGCCGGTTGAGTCACATCAGTGAGGTAGTCGCGCTTGTCATTGACGGGACCTATGATATAGTGCCCTCTCAAGCTGCTCGCACTTACCTCTGGGGATACAAATACCCCTCAAATCTTTTTAAAAAGTACGGGAAAATACATCATTATTACCAGTACATCGCTCTTTCTCCGAAAGATAAGAACTATCGTACGTATCTTACCCCCTCTGGATTTCTTTATCCTAGCCTGAACGTTCACATCATCATCCACCACAAGTCACAAGTCCGCTCTTTGATTGTTCTGGTTCATCTTATAAATTCAAAATTTGGACACCGCTAGCAACTAACAATGGATCAGAACCCTCACTGCGGGCGGAGACCTTATCCCACCCCGCCAAGCACCAACTCTCAATCCCAAACTTCTATTTCTCCAATAGGGAGGAGAGTACCTATTCCTCTTCCTAATCCTGACGTTCCATTACAATCTATTGAAAACCGCGACAGCATGGCCGCATCTCATCCAGGCTTCATGCATCCCCCAGGACCGGCTCCTCAACACGAGGGCTTTGCGACCCTGGCTCCCGGAGTCCAGCCTGCACATGCGCCTCATGACCCGAGTCCTCGAGCTTGTGTGCAAGATGGTAGAAGATATGAGTAAGTTTGCTCTTCTTCATGTGCATGTGCACCTCTTCCACCCAAGGAGAATATACCTCCCCAAGTTCGATGCATTTGCAAAAACAGCCCCCAACTGACAGAAATTCAGACTCCGCGTCGAACAACAACCACGAAGAGCTCGAATGTGCGGCTTTGGAGACAAGGTAACAGTTATCAAGCTTCATAGCTTTCTGTGCTGACAACTCGAAGGATCGAAGACCAATCACTCCCCCACCATGTGTGCGACTTGTCATCACAGATGTTGCAACAGGCAAGGAAGTCGACTGCAAGTATGTACACCCATTTCTTGCAGGACCATCAACTGATTCTTACCAGTGAGATTGATCACGGCATGTTTGTGCTCAATGTTGACCTATGGTCCGAGGATGGTCATCGAGAAGTAAATCTCGTCCGACACTCCGCAACATCGCCTTCGATTGGAGCTACGCAACCTCTTTCATATTCCGAGCTTCAATCAGGCCAAGCCGCCTACGCCGACGATCAAGGCCCTCCGGGACAAATGGTAGTTCAAGGTAAAAAATGCAGTTCAAATGAATTTGAATCTCGAGCTGATCACGATTGCTATTCAGGAGGACCTGGCTATAATCCATTTCCTGGTCCACCTCAAGTCAATCCCTACACACAACACCAAGGCTATGGTGGCGGTCGATACCCACCAGAATATGCACCAACATCTAACGGCAATCCTTATCCTCGCAACGGCTACCAGGGCGCACAACCCCCACAACCGACATACTATGATGCTGCGGCAATTCACGCATCAGGCAGGGCGCCACTCCCCCAGGCTCCTCAAGGAGCCGAATATAGGCCAGTATCCCATCCTTTTCCAAGGACAGTATTCTAACATCCTACAGTGGACGATCTTTCAATCCTCATGACCCCGCAATGAGCGGTCTTTCAAGAGGACCAGGACCCATCAGTCAAACGGCGCCAACTGGTATGTTCACGAGGAATTTGATCGGTAGTCTCGCAGCCTCTGCTTTCCGATTGACAGATCCCAACGATCGTATTGGTATCTGGTTCGTCCTTCAAGATCTTTCCGTCCGTACTGAGGGCCACTTCAGGTATGTCTGCTCCCAAGATACATAATCGCAGCTAACACCTGCAGACTACGCTTCAGCTTCGTCAACGTCGGCGCAGTTGCAGCTCCGGGAGTACCACCACCACCCACCATTCCCGGCGTCTCGTCAAGCGCGATCAACACCGGCAAAGCGCCCGTTCTAGCCGCCTGTTTCTCAGACACATTCACTGTTTACTCGGCGAAAAAATTCCCCGGTGTGGTTGAAAGCACTAATTTAAGCAAGTGCTTTGCTACTCAGGGGATTAAAATCCCGATTAGGAAGGATGGACCAGGTGGGGAGAAGAAGGGGAGGGGGGAATATGATGATGAAGATTAGAGGAGATCATGTGGGGTTTTCTTATACATTGGGTCGGGTGGTTTGGGTGGGCTATATCCTGTTGTTAAAGCTCTGTTTAGAGAGGAGCGGGATGGTATTTGATTGTTCAATCTATTTTTGCACATCAAGTGAGACTGAGGTGAGTTGGACATAGATTCCCATCCTAGTCCTCCGAGTTTTCATCGTGTTGTCGCACATCCAATTGCATCTGACTCCGGATTCGCCGTCAATTCCTCGATTATTTTTCGTATTTTTCGAATAATCACGTAGGTTTGAAATGATAACGAGATAATCTTTCTTTTTTCAGTCCTCTGGGATGTATTTCCTTTTTCCACACATTCAAGCAAACCCGAACAGGACTCAAAACGCCCTCATCAATCTTTTCCTATGAAGGTTCATCATATTATCACACATTCAAATGAATATCAATCTCAATCTCAATTTTTTTGCACGCGTATATTTTCCCATACATTTTATCTTGGCCACCGAGGTGATGTCAACTTTTCTCTCGCTTTTTCTTTTTTTTTTTTTTTTTTTTTTTGGGGGGTTTACTTTCCCCCTGGTTTTCCTTTGTGTGATTTCTGCAGACGCCATCACAGATGGGATTAATAAATCGAACTATATCCGTGTCTCTCGGTATTTTCTTATTGGCAATTGGGGATTCTCACGCTGCTGGACGCATTGACAGGACAAAAAGATCGGAATGTTGCATGGCTGAATGCGGGAGGGGAAAGGGAGATTGCAATATTAAAGTGGGAGATGAGAGGAGAGGAGAAGAGAGGAGATGTCGACTATGTAGTGGATTGTTGTGATGGGAAGGCGGAAAGAGTACTATGTATTACTGGAATGTTGTGTTGAATGGAATAAAAGTATGGGGGGATGGGATGCCTGGTCAGATGACTTGAGAGAATTCTTTGACTGTTTCAATCCGGCTGGGTAAGGGAAAAAGTGGGAGGGATTAGTTTGAGGGAGGTGATGGAACCAGTGTAATAGAAGGGAGAGTTGTTAAGGATTGGCACAAGCACAAAATTGATATTGAGGTAGCGTGTGGGTAGGGAAACATATAGGTAGAGGCAGAACCAGAATTCAGTATGCAACAAGGGGGGGGGGAAGAGACTAGAATCAAAAGAGAGCCAGAACCAGTGACAGATATGCAAAAGATGAAAATGCTATGGCTAGAACAGAGCTGAACCAGTGTTCGATATGCAACGGAAGGAAGAATACTTAGTTACTAACGTCACTTCTTTCGTGGTGATGAATTTGTTAGCTTTCGATTTTGCTTCGAATGTATTTGGGGGTTTAGCCCTTTTCTGAGATTGTAAGGTGTCGCGTCTGCTCTAGATCGAGTGTACATACACCTTCTCTCTGCAGATCTCTTCCCTGGCCCCGTCTAATATCCTACACATCGGCCCGTAATCCTACAATCTTCGTACAGGTTTATCAGGTCTAGGCAAGAAAATTTCAATCATCATCATCTTTCCCACTCCCATAATCCCCTAACAAGATGTCATCCTGGCCCGGCGATCCTAATGCTGCAGTCGATGTATTCCTCACCCACTCCGTCTCGACCCGAAAGAAAATCCACATCCATCTCCTGCCTACCTCTAAGAACTCCATCAAGAAAATACCACTCTCGAAATCGGCGAAATGGTCGAGATGAGGTGAGAGTTTGAGGGACCATGTACATCTGAGTAGCAGATCTGTGATTATGGCAAAATAGTAGATTTCTTTGGTTGGGAAGTATAGGCGTTGGCGTAGACCAAATGGGTGAGAGGGAGAAGAGCGTGAGGAGGAGAACAGTGTGAGATCCCAATCTTTGGCTACATCCCAATAAAAAGAGTAGAAGCTGTTCACGAACACAGCGATCAACCAAGCTCGATATAGGGACGTTTCTGTCAACCCAATGTTTTCGTGGTTTATGCTTAGATTCCGTTGCAAAGCCGAGAAGATAATGACGGGGAATGCACTGAAATATTTCAATGCGTTGGCAAGATGTTGACCACCCCAACCTCCGGCACCAATTCCTCCATTTTTGTAATTACTGGAGCGGACGCGCAGGTATTCGATCATGCATTGCCGGAATCGAATGAGTGAAGGGATAGCGATTATGATAGGGACGAGATATTGACCCCCGCACCCGCGATCAGGTCGTTTAGTCGCAGAGCCATTATGTTGGAAGAACATACACAATGCAACGAAGAGATCAGCGATGACTTTCGCATAGGAAGTAAGGACATCTGCAAGTAGGATATCGCCAAATTTCCCATCATGTGTTTGGGCGATGCCGCCAATGGAGACACGGCGGAGGGTGGTGAGGAAGCGGACGCGGCCGTTTGAGGCAAAGCGACGGAGAGGAAGGAGGAAGATGGCGAGGAGGAAGCAGAGGTAGGCGATTGGGAGGAAATCGTAGAAGATTACTAGGGTAGGGTTGCGGTGGGAGAGTGCCCAGAAAAGGAGGAGGGAGAAGGATAGGGGGAGTGTGAGGATGAGCGCTAGACGGTAGGCTGAGAGATGATGAGGGGGGTCTGTTCGAGGGGATGCGCGAGCTGGGTATCGTAGCAGTGTTGGAACATCCTGGGGCGCGTTGTTAGTTGTGCGGGTTGAAAGGGTAGAGGAAAGGGGGCGCGGACAATTTTAGCCAAAGATAGATAATGCAGATTTACGCCCCATGCCCATACTCCTACAGAATTGTCAGCGCGCATCCAACAGAACTTGGGAGACCAGACATACCTAATACAATAATCAAAGCAACTCTATAAGGTAGAGGAAGTGTAAGACTGAAAGAGTCAAGTTCGGGCTCAACAGCCGGGTCACCATCCATTGTTATCGCTGATAATGACGCCGCATCGAAGGTAAAAGAATGACTGGAGTGAAAGAAGAATCACGGGGATTGAGGGAGCAAGTGAAGTCTGGTGTAGAGAAATACGGAAGGGTTACGTATTCGGGATAAAATAATTATAAAGCCACAGTGTGGCTGAAGTCACAACTTTGACAAGGCTAGGACGGGAGGTGCCGAAAGTCAGGTTTGATGCCGAGGTCGTGAGCTACAGCCGCGTTGTAAACTTCACTTCATTCTCATGAATATATCTGCAAGATGGCAGACCTTGTATCAGAAAAGCCATCCTCCGCGATGCCATCATATACCTATCCCTTCGCAGCAGCTCCGGACATAATCCGCTCCCACCAAAAAGACGCCTACTTCGAAGGGATCCTTCTAAACCACCTCTCCAACCTTCTCCGCCGCCTCTACGGCGCCCGTTTCCTACATACCTACACGACAGAAGCACGTACCTTCTCCGAACTCCTATATCTAGGTCTCACAACCTTCATTGGGAACCGCACCTTAGGGGAAGAATACTGCGACATCATCCAAATCGAAGACGACACCCTTAAACTGCCTGCCATCTCCCGACGCGCCGGATACATACTCACAGCTATCCTTCTCCCTTACTCCTTAAACAAAGTCCTCCCATCATTCCGAGCGCGAATAAGAACGAAGCTTGAGGCAAATCTACGACGACTAGCAAAACGCAAACAACAATCGACCTACTCCCATAAAATCCAATCCTACATCCTCACACACCTCTCAACCCTCACCTCCCCATCCCCAATCCATGCGCTAACGCTCACGGTATTCTATTTCTCGGGCGCGTATTACCAGTTATCGAAGCGGATATGGGGATTACGCTATATTTTTACAAAGAGAATAGGGGAGAGTGAGGCTCGAGTCGGATATGAAGTTCTCGGCGTGTTATTGGTTTTACAGATGAGTGTGCAAGGATGGCTGCATCTTCATTCTACTCTCCACGCACCTGCACCTGCGAATGGGAATGTGGCGATTGGAGGCACGGCTGTGCTGGATGGTGGGGTGGAGGTGTCGGTAGATCCGAATGCATATTCGTCGAATAATGAGATTTTGTTGGAGGAGGAGGTGGCGGTTTTACATAGGAGTTCGGAGGTGGGGAAGAGGACGAATACGAAGGTTTTGAAGGGACCGAGATATGATTTGAGGGATGATGAGAAGACGATGGGGTATATTAAGGGGCAGAATAGGAAGTGTACGCTGTGTTTGGAGGGATTAAAGGATCCGAGTGTTACGGGGTGTGGACATGTCTTTTGCTGGGAATGTATTGGGGATTGGGTTAGGGAGAAGCCGGAGTGTCCGCTTTGCAGGAGGGAAATTGGAGCGAGCCATATACTACCTCTGAGAATATAGGATATGTAGGTTGCTAGTCTGAAATACCGCGTTCAGCCTCTGACTCTCCCTCTTTACTGGCCTCTCGCTTCAAAACAACCTTCCGGCATTTGCACCCCCCATTATCAAACATGACTAGCGCACTCGACCCATCCAACGTCATGATGCCTCCCCACGTACTCTCACAAGGTCCAAGAAGCGTCTTATTTTCCCATTGTCCAGGACGGCCAACGACCGCTTTCATACAGGTTCCTTTTCCATCCTCGTCAGTTTGAAATGTAACAATGAGAACACCTCTGCAATTCGCTATTTGAGGGGCTGCTGCAACACCGTTCTTTGCCCTGTAAACCAATTGGCGATTCCCCCAGGTCTTTCCATCGTCTTGAAGCTCATCAGTACCTGCTAGAGGCCTTCGGGGGAAGAAATTTACGTACCAGCCGAAGTCACACACTTGATATGCATCGGGCCCTCCTCGTTCGTCTCAAACACCGCAACCAGCTCACCCTCAAACTCCTCAACTCCCAACATGCCATCTCTCGCTATAATCCCGTGCCCAGAAAACGCATATACCCCACCCCAGCTCGCTCCTCCATCATGAGAAATCCGTTGGATGGAATCTTGATCATTGCCTCCGTTTTCACGAGAATAGTACAATTGGAGAGATCCGTCTTTAGCAAGGCGCATGAAAGGCTCCCAGAGGCCTTTTACTAGATCTGAACTCTGATACTGTCAGCACCAAAATCTCCCCTTCCACAAGTGTGAAGAGGGGATTGAAACCTACCTCCTCCGGGGTAGAAAGATACCTCCACCTCATTCCACCATCCTCAGAAACGCACACTGTAATCCGGAAGTGCGTATACGCATCCCCATTCTTAGAATGATTTCTAAACGCACAAAGAATATTTCCATTTTGGAGCTGGATGACGAATGGATTGTCGATGTCGCCGACGCCGCGTGTTACCTGTCCCCATCAGCCATATATCCCACTTCAAGGCCGGATAGAAAAGATATATACCTCGCCGAGAGAACTCCAGGTCACACCATTATCTGTGCTTCTGGTAGTGACAATCACGTTCTCTCCATTCTCAAACGCGGTATGGGTTCCTAGGATTGAACGATCTTGAAGTCTAGTTGCGCGAGGATAGGTCCCACTCCCTATGTGACAGAGGTCGGGAGCGCAGATGCATTCCATTTTCCCTGGGGATGGATGTTGTGGTTGTGAGGGGTTTGGATTTGGATTTGATGGGGAGGAAGGCGGTTTGGGTTTGAGTTTATTGATGAGGGAGCGCATGTTGGCTTTTGTGGTGGCTGATTTGGAAGATACAATTCTTGTTTGCTCTTTGCCGTCAGTACTAAATGATGGATTATATGGTGATCAAAGTTAGAGGTATATACAAGAAGATATGATAGATTTAGACATGAAGATATGTGCGTCATAGGTTGTGTATTTCAGCTGTGGTTGAACTAACTTCCTTCAGCGTCTCTTCATCAATCATAGGACCGCAATCGTTGCAATGAAGAAACGAGATTCAGAGATTGGGAGAACCGCGAAGAGGAACTTGCGTCTTGGTCTGAATTATATCAATATTTGAATGTGTCAATCCCACTAAGAAACTGGGGCCACACGTGACTGACATTCTCTATCGTTCGTTCCCAACTCTTCTCTAAGTTGCCGACGCAAAAGGAAAAGAGAACAAACCACAAAACCCAAAGTCAACACTCATTCATGTGCTTCTAACCAAAGCAAAAAAAAAGGACCCCGTGCGAAATCTTCACTCCAGAACATATCAGCACATCACATTCGACCCTGGAAGACTATGCAGAAAGAAAGAAATGGGAGAGGAAGTAAATGAAGTTGCCTTTGACACGAGTCATGAGCTGAAGCTCTAAGTAGAGATTTGAAGTCTCCACCTTCTCATAAGAAAAGGTTTCTTGCACATGTTTGGAAATAGTAAGGGGTTCGTCTGGTGAACGAATGGAAATTATTCTGGTTAGTCACTTCGCATTCATGTCAGCGAATCATAGAACTAGAGCTCGCCGTAAGACTTGCTTCCGCACCGGAGGCCGGTTGCCAACGGCACAATCTAGGGTATCCTCCTTTGGGATATATAAAGTATGTTTGTAGATAAGCATCGCGGTCCCTTGCATCGTGGTGAATGAAACAAAAACTCTTTGCTGTTCTATATATTTCCGTATAGTTCATCCACCCAAATTTTCTACTTGAGGTGCCTCTGCTCGAGACCAGCGTCTTTTGTATTACCCCGCTAAAGTACCCCGCGTTTACGCCCCCATTCTTCTCGTCATACAACTCATCACGTACCACGAAACACTATGGCATCGGATAAAGTGTCTTTGGGCGTGTACCTATGGAAGCGTCTAGCTTCTATAGGTATTGAACACGTTTTTGGCGTTCCGGGAGACTTTAATTGTGAGTTTTACCTCTATATCCAATATATACTTCATACTAACTCAAAATAGTGACCCTCTTAGATCAAATCTATGAAGTCCCCGAATTGAAATGGCTTGGAACCTGTAATGAGCTCAACGGAGCATATGCTGCAGATGGCTATGCCCGTATCAAGGGCAATCCAGCAGCTCTCCTGACCACCTATGGAGTAGGAGAGCTCTCAGCCATGAATGGAGTCGCGGGTGCTTATGCCGAGCAAGCGGGGATGATCCATCTCGTGGGGATGACTGCTCGAATTCGTAAGTCCATCTTCTCAATTTTTTGTACTCGAAGTATTAATAGAAGTCTAGAACAAAAGCACAAAATGCTCATCCACCACACCATGGAACCTAATATGGATCACAAGACCTACATTGGCATGAGCGAGCCTATCCGCAAAACGCACACCTTCCTCTGGGACGACTCAATCATGGCCTCAGAAATCGATCGTGTGATTATTGAGGGTGTGAAGAGCCGCCTTCCAGTTTTTATCTATATCCCTTTCGATATCGTTTCCGTGCAACTTGATGCCAAGAGGTTGGAAACTCCACTTGATACGACGGTCACGAATGAGAGTTCTGCCGAAGATGCTGTTGTGAAGGGCGTTTTAGATCTGATTAAGACGGCTGATAGACCTGTGATTCTGGCGGATGTGCTGACCACTCGCCATGGTGGGAGAGAGTTAGCGAGAGAGCTGGCGGATATCACCCAATTTCAGAGTTTCTCAACGCCGCTTTCGAAGGGGATTATTGATGAGACAAGTCCTCATTATGGTGGTCTATATAATGGAGCTGTGTCTTTCGATGGTGTAGCCAAAGCAGTGGAAAGCTCTGATTTGGTTCTTAACCTAGGCCCTCTCCTCTCTGATTCTAACACCGGAGGCTTCTCACGAGATATCAAGGAAGAAAACCTCGTGTTTCTAGGACACGCATACTGTCAAATTAAAGACAAGAAATTCGAGGGCATCCACTTCCTACCCGTCCTGCGACGGATCGTCGAAGGACTGAAAAAGAACCCTCAATCATACGATCTCCCGAAAGCGAAGGCATTCGAGAAAATTCAACCACCCATTCTCAAACCCTCAACCTCGGGTCCAATAGCCCAAGACTACCTCTGGCAACGTATCGGTCGTTTCCTGCAACCTAACGATATCGTGCTCTCCGAATCCGGCACCGCTCAATTCGGGGTACATTCTCCCTTCCCACAATCCCCCTAGCTACAATTCCCTCTAACACATACCTACTTTTACTTTCACGCTAACAATTCCCCAGATGCCCGACGCCTTATTCCCAACTAACACCCGCTATATCACACAAATCTTCTGGTCCTCAATCGGATACACCGTTGGCGCCTGTCTTGGCGCCATGGTCGCTGCCAAAGAACTGAACCGTATCAAAAACCCTACCTCCCCACCACCAGGTAAGTTCACCTCACCTCACCTCACCTCTTTCCCCACCCCCAACACCCAACACCCACGGATCCCAAAAACTAACGCCCCTCTCCTCCAGGACGTACAATCCTCCTAGTAGGCGAAGGATCGCTCCAAATGACAGTCCAAGAAATCGGCTCTTACATCCGCTTCGGCTTCACGCCCATAATCTTCGTAATCAATAATGCGGGCTATAGTATCGAGCGCGCGATTAATGGGCCGAAACAGGGGTATAATGATGTTAGTGCGTTGTGGGATTATCAGGGGATGTTGGGATTTTTCGGCGCTCGGGGGGCGAAGGGACAGAGTTATAGGTGTGAGAGTGTGGAGGAGCTGGATAATGTGTTGGGTAAAGAGGAGGTGGGGAAGGGGGATGTTATTACTGTGGGTTCTTCTTCTTTCCTTTTGGGCGATGGGGCTAATGAGAGGATAGGTGATTGAGGTCATAATGGATAAGTTCGATTATCCATGGAGGTTGAATAAGCAGCTTGTGATTGGGAGGGCGTTGGCTAGGTCTTTGACTATTGCGAATAAGGGGGTGTTTTAGGTTCGGATTATGACAGGGAATTCTGGGATTAAGGGAGATCGACTTTGCTGTGGAGAAAGACCTAATTTGACATGGAGAAATAGATGAGCTTTGAGCGTAGAACCTTGCACTTGCAAGTACACAATGGAACGGTCACTGTCATAAAGATTCCAAAGGCTGAGAATAGCAAAGTGAGCGCAGAGCGCATGGATATAATATGCACTAGCTAGAACACCATTGACTTGAGTTCCACCAAACGCCACGCTCTCTTGCATATGCAACCATATCTCATAATTTCATGGTAATCATCTCCATATCTAAAGTGCAATGCCACTCTCCCACCAATGCTTCCCTGTGTACCACCCAACGCCAATATGCTCCCAACACCACCAGCCGTCACCCGGAACTCCGAATCCCAATCCTCTAAGTGGACTAATAGGGATAGGCTCATATAACCACATCCCACCGCGGGAGAAATCGTCTATTAACCACCACGCCGTCAAGTATAGCCAAGTGAGAGTGAAAATGACGTTCCCAGTCTGCCGCAGGACTTTGGGAAGGTTCGAAATTTGAGGATGTAGGAAATCACAAAATGAAGACTGGATCAGTACACCGAGCCCCTGTAACCAGAAGAAGATGGGGAAGTTCCAAGGTTGCGTCTTGGGAAGTTGGCTGATCGATCCTCCGTAATGCAGAAACCCTGAGATGCCGAACGCAAAGAGCAGTGCCGTAATTTTGGCTGTGGTGGTACGAACCCTCACATATCCGTTGTTAATCAGATAATTTGAGGGGCCGGCGAAGATAAATCGGAACATTTGGTGCCACCATCCTCCCCAGAGACCATTCAGACCTTTATTGCTAATGTTTGAAAGGGATCCCCAGGTTGATGGGTAATACCAAGGCTCGCCTCTGAGACCGAGGACCTTGGGCCCGATTATTACACCTAGTATAAGGGGACTTATCCCGAAAGCCAATTCCAGTGAGACAACGACAACTACGGACATCAGGCATAGTCTGAAGAATGCGAGCTGAACAGGGGAAAGGCTTGCCAAATGTGGAGGCAGAGCGTATGTATTCGGACCATATATGTAGTATGGATCTTTCATCATCAACACCTTGACAAGATCTTCGAGGAAATATCCAATGACAAATTTTGGGAAAAGGGACTTGAACAGTTCGCGGCGGGTTGTGAAATGTTGCATCCCGGTAGATGATAGACCCATCGAAGAATGCTTCTTGGTAGACTCACCAAGCTTCATCTTAACGGAAGGAGGAATATCTGGCATAGGTGGGATCGCCCAATTCCAACCTGGTCCCCGGAAGTTCATGAGAAGATCTAAAACCCAAGGTATTCGTTCGGAAAGGTTGTCTGGGTAGGATTGCCAATAGTACTCATAACCATCATCTGCCGCCGCGATTTTCTCTCTCTCAGCCGTGCCATTCGACTCAATATGCCCATTTGCAACCTTCGAATCTCCATTCGCCAGTGTCCGTCGGCGCAGTTCATTCTGCTGATCAATCTCCCCAGGAAACTTCTCCCCTTTTGCATGCTTCTCCTCAATCTCGTGTATCCTTGGCGCCTTCCCATCTTCCTTCTGCCATTCTTTAGGACATCCCACTTGCTCAATACCCTTCTCCCCAATCTGCGAAGTCACATACCCCTTCCTCCTCTGCACCCTCTTCGCCTCCCACTGCGGCCTATACAACAACAACCACGTCGCACTCCAAACCATTCCCCACACACTTATCAACCCACACGCAAACGCAGTCGCCATACTCATACTACTCACTTCATACAACGTCTTATTTTGAAACCAAAGGATGAAACCTAGAACCGGCCATCGCGCTGCGTAGATTATAGGGGATTTGGTGTGCGGTATGCAGAAGTACGCGACGAGGAGTAGACAGCCGTAGAAATGGTATGGGAGGACGAGAGGTCGGAGGACACCTTCTGCCACGCGCGTGCGGAAGACTTGTCGGTAGGTTGTTACGACTTCGCGGTAGGAGGGTGCGGGCCCGGTGGAGGAGAGGTGCGGGAATAGGGTTTCGGATGGCATTTTTGCGGCTCTAAGGATGCGGGAGAGGTAGAGGAGTAAGTGAGTAACGTTGTAGGAGAAAGATGCGAAATCTGAGTTGGTTATCCATGCTGGGTGGCACAATGGCGTGGTCAACTTTTTCCGGGTGCCTCGCAGGGCATTTCAGTTCCTGAAATTCGCGTGCATGACGTCAAGGTTGATTGTTTCCAAAACTTATGGTTTGGGGATCTTAAATCTCTACTTTATAAATACCTATATAAAGTTACAATTAATTTGCTATTGTTTTTTAGCTACTGTTCTACAAAAATCAAGTTTGTAGTAAAAAAATACTACAATTGTGGTCATGTTATTACTTGTTTTATTAATAGTGTTAAAGGCTTTTTTTCTCTTTCTCTTTCTCTTTCTATTTTCTTTTGTTTTAATATAATTATTAGTTTATTTTTAAATTTTATAAATGTTATGTGAAAGTGTGACATTCTTTTAGAAGTTTTTACAAGTAGTCATGTGTCTAGTTCTATGTAAAGTTGCTACTTAGTTGTCCTAATCTTGATTCTTATTTTTATATAAGGTATGGAGGTAATGTTTTATGAGCGACCACGCTGGTAGGGCCCTTGCAGAGGCTTTCCTGCCGGAAGAACCTCGAACACACGATGCCACATCAAAACGCAGTAGAGTCCCTCTGGCCGTCTCCTGTGTTTCGGTCTGCTTTGTTTATCTAAAACTCTAACTCTCTGTATAAAGCTTGCATGAAAAGGATGTCTAACGTAGGGCAGAGCACAGTCAGGCAGAGAAAATAAATTTCCCACGCCGAGGACAGAGAGACAAACTGGATCAAGGCGAGACTTCGAGGAAAGGTCGTTCGAAATAACAAGCCCGTGGTATTGCCCCAATATCTCTTCGTCCACGAAGACCCGGGGAGTAAGGATTGGGAAGCTGGGGGATTGACGGATATGAGGGCCAGATTGAGAATTCATCACACGATTTGTTCCAATGAAGCCAAAGATAATAGACATGACCTCAATAAATTACAATCAATTCGCAACCTCTTTAGCTGAATGGTTTTATAGCGTTCAATTATATCAAAATTCATGGGTTAGACCTTACCCAATGCGCGCTTGCACAATTGGTCTTCATTGTCCAGTCCTGAATCCTCTCTAGATTCCATCCCGAGATGTACCGTTTCGCCCCGTTCTCTTCCGGTGAACGTTTTCTGCCAAGTCGGATATGGTATGAGAACGCGCAGGTAGTACCGTCGTAGACGAACTGAAAGCATAATTTGTCAGCTTCGCAGGCTACCTTACAATGTTCGAAGGTTGTGTGAGAGGCCTTATCCTTTGGGTAGATCTTCATGCTGTTATCTGTATTATCCCAGTCCTCAAGGATACTGGTGATTTGCGGAGCGACGTAGTGAAACAAGTCTTTGAACAAAAGTGGATGCTGTAATTTTATTAGCGGAATGGCTACGAAGGCTTCTTTTTCTAGGAGCAAAATAGATATAAATACTATGCTTCTTGTCCTGACTTTCCAATCCTCGACCCACTGCCAAAGGCTTTGCATGTCCTCCCCGCCAATGTGGTGCAACGAGATGACCGGCTCACACCAAAGATCCCTCCCGAAGGGAACAGTGGCTGGTATCTCTCCGTTGAACATCGGCCAATAGCCTTTTAGATAGACTCCTTTTGATTTTAATACCCTCGCGAGGGCTTCATCGCCACAACACAGCGCAGTTACGTTCAGGCCGAACTGACTATACAGTGGCCCTTTTTGGTCATGCGAGCCAGGTTTGTTAAGTGCTTTCAGTGCGCCATACGACAGAATATACGCGCTTCCACCATGTGCAAATTCCAGCTCTGGCAGCCAAACCGGACTTCCTATGTATATCTGTTTCGCGGCGTCAAGATGCTCCAGCAACCCGAGGAGATTGTCCCATTCAACGAATGTGTCCGTATCTATGAATACGAACCACTTCTTCCACGCCGTGTGTTCACCGCCGATTTCCTGCTGCATTGTCCA
>Ga0182030_10005491_pt1 | contig 26903 bp, 22 predicted proteins | sample 812S3MmetaG_FD_121299 | JGI IMG/M metagenome (GOLD analysis project Ga0182030, IMG submission 121299) | Permafrost microbial communities from Stordalen Mire, Sweden - 812S3M metaG (Illumina Assembly) | ecosystem: Environmental > Terrestrial > Soil > Wetlands > Permafrost | place: Sweden...
AGCAACCTCGTCAACTGGACGACTCTGAAAAGCGTGACCACCACCGCCGGCGGCAGCACGAATGTCACTGACACCAGCGGCACCGTGAAACTGCGCTTTTACCGGGCCAGGCTGGGACCGTAAAACAAGCGGGCACTGGCACCGTTGATTCTGCAATATCTGCCCGAAAGCACCACGCGGCTGAAGCATTACGCAACCACCAAAGCCGGACCTGGTTTTCAGCGGTTCGCCCCTGACTGGCCAAGGTTGTTTTTAAGGATGAAGTCAACCACGAGCGCGGGATCGTCCAAGCAGAAGGCTGCCGGAGCGTCGCGGAGTTTGCCAAAGCGGGCGGCTTTGGTTAAGCTCGGTCTTTCCATGAAACGCAAATTCATCTCCCGGCTGGCGGTCGGTCTGGTATTTCTTTCCCTTTTCTCTCTGCGGGCGCAGACGGAGGAGGCGTCGCGGTCGCCGTCGCGCGAGGCGTTGACGCCGACGCCCGCCGAGCGGGATGCGCGGCTGGGTTGGTGGCGCGAGGCGCGGTTCGGGATGTTCATGCACTGGGGCGTCTATTCCGGCTTGAGCGGAACGTGGCACGGCAAGGCCTATGGCGGTTACGCGGAACACATCCAGCGCATGGCGAAAATCCCCATCCCGGTGTATCGGCAGGAAGTGGCGGGCAAGTTCAATCCCACGGAGTTCAATGCGGAGGAATGGGTGAAGCTCGCGAAGTCGGCGGGGATGGGTTATCTGGTCATCACGGCCAAGCATCACGACGGGTTTGCGATGTTTGATTCCCAGGTGAGCGATTACAACATCGTCAAGGCCACGCCGTTTCACCGCGACCCGATGAAGGAGCTGCGCGCAGCCTGCACGAAGTATGGGATGAAGTTCGGTTTCTATTATTCCCACGCGTTCGACTGGGGCGAGGAAAACGGGCCGGGGAACGACTGGGATTATCAGAATCCCGGCGGCGACCGGCTGCTGCACGGCGCGAACTGGTGGGAGAGTTACCCGGAGTTTCTGCCCCAAGCGCGCAAGTATGTGGATGAGAAATCCATTCCGCAACTGCTGGAGCTGATTCACAATTACGACCCGGACATCATCTGGTTTGACACGCCGCACAAATTGCCGCCGGAGGAAAACCTGCGCATCCTCGCCGCCGTGCGCAAGGCGAAGCCGTCGCTGGTGATCAACGGCCGGCTGGTGGCCGGGTGCGGTGATTACGCGAGCACGTGCGACCGGCCGGCGGAATTTCCGCCGCACGACGATGATTGGGAAGGCGTGCCGACTACGAACGAATCCTACGGCTACAATGAGAATGACCGTTCGCACAAGCCGGTGGCGCATTTCATCCGGCTGCTCGCCAAGTCCGCCGCGCGCGGCGGGAATGAGTTGATGAACATCGGCCCGATGGGCACGGGAAAGATTGATCCGGCGGATGTAAAAATTCTTCAAGGCATCGGCCTTTGGTGGGCGGTGAATGGAGAATCTATTCGCGGCACCACGCGCACGCCACTCGCGGTGCAGGCGTGGGGTGAGTCCACGCGAAAGGGGAACAAGCTTTATCTCCACGTCTTTGAATGGCCGACGGGTGGCAAGCTCGTGGTCGGCGGAATCAAGACGGAAGTGACGAAGGCTTATCTGCTCTCGAATCCCGGCCAGCCGCTCAATTCGAGCCGGCAGGGAATGGATTTGGCGCTGGCGATTCCCGCTGTCGCGCCGGATGCGGTGGATACGGTCATCGTGCTCGAATGTGCGGGCGAACCGCAGACGGATTCCGTCCGGCTGCTCACGCGCTCGGTGGCCGTGGACAATTTGCGCGCGTTTGACGCCAAGCTCGACGGCAAGTTACAGTTTGGTCCCGGCAAAAAAACGGATGACTATGTGCAGAACTGGAAGCAGAAACAGGACGCCGTCGTCTGGTCGGTGCGCGTGAATGAAAAAACCGCCTTCGACGTGACAATCAATTACGACGCGCCCAAGGACAGCAAGAAAAACAAGCGCGTGGAAGGCGACGCGGGCAAGGAAATTGCCGGCGCGCAAAAGGGAGCGGGCGGCACTTATGCGGTGCAAATCGGCGGCGAGACATTCGCCAAAACCGTTCGCGCCGGCACGCAAGTCACGGACGCGCTCGGCAAGGTGACGCTGGAACCGGGCAGTTACGAGCTGCGGGTCAGTGCCAAGAAAATCACCGGGGAAGAATTATTTCGCCTGCGGCGGTTGACCTTGCAGCCGGTGGCGGATTGAGCATCAAACAATTTGAATTATTATTTACTTATGAATTATCTACGCCCGCTGTGGCTTGTTCCCGTCGTGTCAATTTTGACTGCCGCCTCGCTTCCCGCCGAAGTCTCGCAACTCTGGGGAGTCGCCGGGGAGAAGTGGACGCCGGCAAGCCGGCTGCCGGATTTTTCCTTCGCGGGCTATCGGCGCGGCGAAGAGCCGTTTCGCATTCCGTCAGCGAGCATCTCGGTCGCGGACTTCGGCGCCAAAGGTGACGGCCGGACGGACGACACCGCCGCCTTCAAAAAAGCCATCGCGGCCGGTGCTGGCAAAATAATCCAAGTTCCCGCCGGAAGATTTATCTTGAGCGACATCCTGCGAATCCAGGTCTCGAATCTCGTGTTGCGCGGGGCCGGTCCCGGCCAGACGGTTTTCGTCTTCACCAGAAATCTGAACACCATCGAACCGCGCATGGTCAAGAATGACGGCGGCACGCCCACTTCGGACTGGTCGTGGGCGGGCGGGTTGTTCGTGATTGGCGATGGCACCAAGCACAGCGAGTTGCCGCCTGCAGTTTTCACCCGCGTCACCGCTCCGGCGCAGCGCGGCGCGAACCGGCTCACGCTGCAAAAAGCTTTGTTCAAGGTCGGCGATGAGGTGACTCTCGTCGTCCACGACACGGCGGACAAGAGCCTGGTGAAATATCTTTACCACGACCAGACTGGCGACATCTCCGGCCTGAACCGCTGGCAATGCCGACAGATTTTTCGCGTGCGCGCGGTGAACGGCGGCGAAATCACCGTGGATCGCGGCCTGCGCTTTGACGTGCGGGCCGACTGGCGACCGACCGTGGAACCGTTCCGTCCGACGGTGACCGATGTGGGCATTGAAGGGGTCACTTTTGAATTTCCCGCCGAGCCATACGCCGGGCATTTCAAGGAGCTCGGCTGGAATCCCGTCGCCATCCGTCCGAACGCCGCGCATTGCTGGCTCAAGGATCTGGTCGTCCGCAATGGCGACAACGGCCCCTTTGTCGAGGGCGCGGCGTTTTGCACGCTCGAAAATATCCGCATCACCGCCGATCCGCAGCGGCGCGGCAAGGACGGCACCTTTGGTCATCACGGCATCACGCTGGAAGGCGATGACTGCCTCTGCACCAACTTCGCCATCCAGACGGAATTCATTCACGACATCACCGTGCAAAGCGCGCTGGGCTGCGTGTTCGCCGGCGGCCGGGCGTTGAATCTGGACATGGATCATCACCGCTGGGCTTCCTACGAAAATCTGTTCACGGACATTGACGCGGGCTTGGGCAAGCGCCTTTTCCAATCCAGCGGTGGCGGCGAACGCGGAATGCACACGGCGGCGGGAGAAACTTTTTGGAACATCCGCAGCCGGACGCTGGTGCCGTGGCCCAAGGATTTTGGGCCTGACTTCATCAATCTCATCGGTCTGCCGGTCCGCGACCCGCAAATCTTGGACGCCAAGGGCCGCTGGCTGGAAACGATTCCGCCGGGACAAGTGCAACCGCCGGATCTTCACGCCGCCATGTTGACCAAGCGGCTGGCCGCCTCGGGCCGGTGATGTTATGGCAAATCATAATGACCTTGGCCCACGGCCTTTCAGGGGGCCAAGGTAGGGCGCGCCACTCCGTGCGCGCCGGACTAGGTCAGCCAGACGACGGCGCGCACGGAGTGACGCGCCCTACCCGCCGACACCTGTGCCAAAGTCGTTGTGATTTGCCATATTTGTTCAACCCTCGCGCCGCCAGAACAAAAGAAAACGGGCCGGCGTGCACACAGTTTTTTCTGTCGCCGACCCGTCAAACCGTCTTTCGACAGGAAAAACGGAGCGCCCGTTCTCATGGGCAATTTCAACCTAGCCCATCCTGTGCCACCCGCCAGCAATTTTTGAAAAATCTTTTTCCGGCCGGGCCAAAGGCGTATGCTCCCGCAAAACTTGAAGCGGCGAATCCAAATTTTATTCATCAGCCTGCTGGCGGCGCTGGTTTTGGGACAGTGCGCGGCGGCGGACGCGCCGTTCCTCGTGGACGTGTGGGGCACCGCCGACGGGCTGCCGCAAAGCTCGGTCATCACCGTTTTGCAGGCGCGCGACGGCTACCTCTGGCTCGGCACGCTCAACGGCCTCGTGCGTTTTGACGGCAACGCTTTCACCCGGTTCAACGTCAACAACACGCCGGGTTTGCCGGGCAACGGCATCATTTTTCTGTTCGAGGACAGCCGGACAAATCTGTGGGCCGGCACGGATGCCGGCGCGCTGTGCCGGATCAAGAATGGCGTCGTGCAAAATTTCAACCTCGGCGGCGCGGGCGGAAAAATCATTTTCGCCGACGAGGATGAAAAAGGCGTGGTCTGGTTTTGCACGCGGGACGGGAACTTTTTTTCCGCCCGCGAAGACAAGGTGGACCTGCATCCGGCAATTTTTCCGGCGCAGCTTTATTACCGGATTTTTCACCTGCGCGTGAACGGACAGAATGGCATTTCCTGGCGTCTGCAAAACGGACGCGTCCAAAAATATCTTGGCGAGCAGCTCGAAAAAGATTTTGGCGCCAGCCCATGGACCAATTCGCTGGTCACCGCCTTGTTCAAGGCTCCGGACGGGAATTACATCCAGATTCCATTTGATGCCAATGTCAACGTCGCCGATGCAGACCGCGAAGGCAATCTGGTCGTCGGCACGCACGACGAAGGCTTGTTCCGCTTCGATGCCGCCGGTGGTTGGCGGCACATCGCCAAAGAGCAGGGGCTGTCGGGCAACACCATTCTTGCGCTCTGCTCCGACCGTGAGGGAAATCTGTGGGTCGGCACGGATGGCGGCGGACTGGACCGCGTCAAAAAGAATTTTTTCACCGCTGCGTTGGCACCGCGCGAGTGGGCACCGCAATCCGCCGCTGAAGATGCGGCCGGCGGCTTGTGGGTGGCATTCAACCGTGGCGGGCTGACTTATTCGCTGATCAATTCCAATCTTGATTTCAGGATTGGCCGCAAGGGCAACGCCTGGTCCGTGCTGGTGGACAGCCGGCAGCAGGTTTGGGCCGGCACGCGCGACGATGAAGGCTTGTTCCAGCTCGCGGACGGCAGTTTTCAACCGGTGACGGCGGCAAAAATTGTTCCGCCCATTTACGCCTTGTTTCAGAGCCGCGACGGAAAAGTTTGGGTCGGTGGCCAAAACGGCCTTGGCGCTTTCGACGGACAAAACTGGAAAATATTTTCCACCGGTGACGGGCTGCCGCCGAATGCCGTCCGCGCGCTCGCCGAAGATGCGCGGGGCAATCTCTGGATCGGCACCAAGGGCGGCGGGCTGTTCACCTTGCGCGATGGAAAAATTTCCGCCGCGCCCGCGCCGGTGAAGGACATTTCCTGCCTGCTCGCGGATCGCGACGATGTTTTGTGGGCCGGCACTTTCGGCCACGGCCTCGCGCGGCTGGCGCAGGGGCGCTGGACGAGTTGCTCCGCCGCCGACGGTTTGGCCAGCGACGACATCGGCTATCTCATTGATGATGATTTTGGCAATCTCTGGATCGCCTCGTATGAAGGCTTGATGCGGGTCCGAAAAAAATCACTGGCTGATTTCGCCGCCGATCCGGGCAAAAAGATTTCCGGCCGCGTTTTTCTCACGCGCGAATGTTCCGCCGGCGCGCAGCCCGCCGCGCTGCGCACGCGTGACGGCAAACTTTTCTTCCCGACGATTGAAGGGCTGGTGTCGGTCAATCCGGCGGACTTGAAGCCAAACACCAACCGGCCGCCAGTCGTCATTGAATCCGTGCTGGTGGACGGCGTGGGCCAGAAAAAAAATCCGCTCGGTTCCGCCGGGCCGGAGGCCGTCACGCTCACGCCGAAAAACGAACAGTTGGAAATCCATTTCACCTGCCTGAATTTTTCCGCGCCCAAACACGCGCAGGCCGGCGTGCGGTTCAAATACTGTCTGGAGGTGGCCGGCCGCAAAAAAATCAACTGGACCGACATCGGCGGCGAGCGCGTCGCGCATTTTCCCAAACTCTCGCCGGGCAGATACGTTTTTCAAGTCCAGGCCTGCAACGAGGACGGCGTTTGGAACGAAGCCGGCGCGTCACTGACCGTCAACGTGGAGCCGCCGTTCTGGCGTCAGCCGTCGTTTCTCGCGGCGAGCGTGCTGGGCTTGCTGGGTGCGCTGGCGGGAATGATTTATCTGGTTTCCACCGCGAAGCTGAAGCGCCAGTTGCGCGCCGCGCGGCAGAAGGAATTGATTGAAACGGAACGCGCCCGCATCGCCCGCGATTTGCACGACCAGCTCGGCGCGAACCTCACGCAGGTTACGCTGCTCGGCGAAATGGCCGAGGCGGACAAGGATTTGCCCGCCGAAGTGGAGCTGCACGCGCAGCAGATTTGCGCCACGGCGCGCGAAACCACGCGCTCGCTCGACGAAATCGTCTGGGCCGTGAATCCGTCCAACGACACGCTCGAAGGGCTGGCGAATTACGCCTGCAAATACGCGCAGGATTATTTTGCGCTGGCCGGCGTGAGTTTTCGTTCCGAGCTGCCCACGCAACTGCCGCCCACGCCGATTCCGCCGGAGGTGCGGCACAATGTTTTCCTCGCGTTCAAGGAGGCGGTGAACAATGTCGTCAAACACGCGCAGGCCACCGAGGCCCATGTGAAACTGGAATTGTTGCCGGGTAAATTTATTTTGAGCGTCACCGACAACGGCCGCGGCCTCGGCGACCAATCGGGAAAAAAATTGCGGAACGGTTTGAAAAACATGAGCAGGCGGCTGGCCGATGTGCATGGGGAATTCGACCTCGCGCCGGGAGCAAACGGCGGGACGGTGGTAAAATTGGTGGTGCCGCTGGTCAGCCTTGAACGGAAGTGAGCGTTGCCCTTCAACTAAATCGTTCTGGCTTTGTCGGCTCATTTTCGTTGCCACGCTGATCTATAGCAGATCACAACATCATCGAAACATGGGTGGTAGGGCGGCGCTGCTGCGCCGCCGAGTTGGCTGACCCGCAGGTCAGCCCTACCGGTTTGGCGAATCTGCCAAGGTTGATTGAAACTGCTAGGCAATTGCTTTAACCGTGGTCGTTGAATTTCATTTTTTGACAGGCGCGCCGCACTGTTTATCCTTTCGCCATGCGCATCGTTCAAGTTCCGCTCGGCAATCGCAGTTACGACATCCAAGTTGGTGGCGGCCTGCTGGCGCGGCTGGGCGCGGAGTGCGCGCGGCTCAAGCTCGGCCGGCGTTGCGCCGTCATCACGGATGCCAACGTCGGCAGACATTTTGCGAAGGCGGCGTTGAAATCGCTCGCGGCGTCCGGCTTCGAGGCGGTTTTGATTTCTGTTCCCGCCGGTGAAAAATCCAAACGCATCGCCGTCGTGGAAAAATGTTTCGACCAGTTGGCGGCGCACCGGCTGGAGCGAAAATCCTTCATCGTCGCGCTCGGCGGCGGCGTGGTGGGCGACCTCGCTGGTTTTGTGGCGGCGACATATCTGCGTGGAATTCCATTCGTGCAGGTGCCGACGACGCTGCTGGCGCAAGTGGACAGCTCGGTCGGCGGCAAGACGGGCGTGAATTTGAAGGCGGGCAAAAATCTCGTCGGCGCGTTTTACCAGCCGCAGCTCGTGTTGTGCGATCTGGACACGCTGAAAACTTTGCCGAAGCGCGAATTCATTTCCGGCCTCGCCGAGGTCATCAAATACGGCGTCATCTACGACGCGGTTCTGTTCGCACAGCTCGAACGCAATCTGCCGAAGCTGCTCCAGCGCGACGCCGCGACACTGCGCAGCGTCATTGCGCGCTGCTGCGAAATCAAGGCGGATGTCGTCGGCCAGGATGAAACGGAAGGCGGCCTGCGGGCGATTTTGAATTTCGGCCACACCCTCGGCCACGCGATTGAAAACAGTTCCGGCTACGGAAAATATTTGCATGGCGAAGCGATTGCCATCGGCCAGGTGGCGGCGGCGAAACTGTCGCAGAAAGTTCTTGGTCTGCCGTCGGGCGATGTGGAACGGATCGAAAAACTTTTCGTTCGCGCTGGCTTGCCGGTGAAAATCAAGCTGGATTCCGCGCGGCGCAAAAAACTGTTTGCGGCGATGAAACTCGACAAGAAAGTCAGCGGCGGCGAAGTGACGTTTGTCCTCGCAAAAAAAATCGGACGGGTTGAGTTCGGTTGCCGCGTCGCGCCGGAAACCATCAGTGGCGTGATCTGATTTCAACCGGCGTGACGGCTATTCCATCCGGCTGTCCAGATCAATGCTCACGTTGGGGCGGGGCGTGGAATCAGCCGGAGTTTCATCCGGGCTGGCGACGGGCAGGTTGTCGTAGGCATCCCACCAAGCCACGCGCGCTTCGGGTGTCCACTCGGCGGAGGCCGAACACGCCAGCAGCAGGCGGCGCAATTCATGGGCGGATTGCGGACGCGCGCCCGCGTCTTTTTCCAGACAGCGCAGAAGGATTTGTTCCAGTTCGGGGCTGACCGGATTGTTGGTGCGCTGGCTGGGCGGAACCGGCACGGCGGTCAGTTGCTGCTCGTGAATTTCCAAAACGGTTTTTCCGTCAAAAACATATTCGCCCGTCAGCAAATAATATCCCAGCGCGCCGAGCGAATAAAGGTCGCTGCGCGGATCGGGCTGGCCGGCCGCCATGATGGCTTCGGGCGGCGTGAACCACGGTGTGCCTTCAATCACATCTTCGCCGGGCGGCTTCATCTGTTCCGGGTCGGCGGCGCGGTAATCCCGGACCAGGCCGAAATCCAGCACCTTGACGCAGTCCGCCATGCCGCCGCGACGACAGACAAAAATGTTGCCCGGCTTGATGTCCCGATGAATCAGCCCCAGCGCGTGCGCCTCGGCCAGCGAATCGCAGATCTGCGCGAGGATGTGAATGACCCGGCCTTCCGGCTGCGGGCCGTAGCGCGCGATCAAATCGTGGAGGTTCAGGCCGCGCAGGAATTCCATGGCGTAATAAAAAATGCCGCCGGGCGTGTGGCCGTAGTCATAGACCTGAATGGTGTTGGGATGCGTGAGCTGGCAGGTCAGGCAGACTTCGCGCTCGAAGCGCGCGATGGCGGCCGGGTCGGCGCGGTCGGGCAGCAGCAGTTTCACGGCGGTGTCGCGGCGCATCAGCGCGTGGCGGGCGCGATAGACCACGCCCATGCCGCCTTCGCCGATTTTTTCCTCCAGCGTGTATTGGCCGAGCTGCTTCACCTTGAGTTCGGCTTCGCTCAAGCGCCGGCGCCAGGTGAGGTTGGCAAAAACAAACAGCCCGGTCGCGCAGAGCAGCAGAAACAGCACCAGCACCACGAAGACCAGTTGCAGCACGCGCAACGGGCGGTAGGCTTCGTCCGCGTCCATCTGCGTCGCCACGCCGAAACCAAATTGCGGCAGCCAGCAGGACGCACCCACCACCGGCACGCCGCGATAATCGCGGGCCGGATGCACGTCCACTTCATTTTCGCCGTCCACCGCGCTGGCGACCAGGCGGGTCAAAGGCTTCGCGCCCGGCTCGTTGTCATCCACATGAAATCCTTTTGTCAGATCGCCGCCGGGATCGTGCAGGCGGAGATTCAGCGCGGAACTGATGTTGGTCACGTCCAGCAGGCCGAGCTGCTTGAGTTGCAGGTCAAACTGGCTGTGTGAAATCATCAATCCGGTCTGGTCAAACGCGTAAGTTTCGCCGGACATGCCCAGGCGCGCGACGGAAAGAATCCGCGAGAATTCCAGGTTTGGATTGATGATCAAAGCCAGGGCGCCGACCACCCGGTCCGACGCGTCGCGCACCGGGGCCGCCACCTGCATCAAAGTTTCATCGCCGCGCCGGGGGCGGCCGGTGTTGGCCGGCGGCTGACGGTTGCCCCGGCGGAGATCATTCGTCCGTTGCGGGTTGAAACCATTTCGGTTGGCGCGGCGCTGCATGAGCAGTTCCGGTTTGAACGGCGTGATGATGACCGGTTGGCCGCTCGCGAACAGTTCCGCGAATTTGTTGGTGTGGATGTCCGACACCAGCGCGTTGCCCACCCATTGGGCGCGTGCGGAACTCACCACCACCAGATAATTGGTGGTCACCAAGTGCGCGGTTTCATAGCCCATTTGCGGCAGCCGCGGCTTGAGGTCGTTGACAAACTGGTCGAGTTCCGGCACGAACTGGAAATTCCGCCGGAGCCGCTGGGGCGTCTGGAGGATTTGGCTGGCCTGCTTCCGCAGCTCCGGGTCTTCGGCGAGCGCCACGGCCATGCGCGTCTGGTTCGTGGTCCAGATGCCGAGCGCCGTCACGTTGGCGGTCAGCGTGGCGGTCAGTTGCGCCTTCAACTCGTCCTCGATGGTTTCGCGCAGCCGTTGGTTGCCCCACCAGCCCAGCACGGCCACCAAGCCGGCAATGGCCAGCGGCAGCATCCATATCAGTTGTTTCCAGCGTCCGGTCATGAACATTCAGCGAGACGTCAGCTTGCCCGTCGGGGTTTCGTCTATCCCACCGCGCCCAGATTGTGCAACTTTCCCGGCCGCCAGTTCAAGGGGCAATTGCCCCGCCATTTTCCGGCGGATGAAATCACCGCCGCGCGTGGCCGTCGGTTTAAGACTTTCATTTTCACGTCTTTGAATTAAATTGTCCCTCCAAAAATGATTTTGGTCTTGGACAACTACGATTCGTTCACCTACAACCTCGTGCAATACCTGGGCGAGTTGGGCGTGGACTTGCAGGTGCGCCGCAATGACGAGATTTCTCTCGACCAAATCCGCGCGCTTCGGCCCGAACGCATCCTTGTCTCGCCCGGCCCGTGTTCGCCGCGCGAGGCCGGCCTCTCCAACGACGTCATCCGCACGTTCAGCGCCGAGGGCATTCCCATTTTCGGCGTGTGCCTCGGTCATCAATGTATCGGCCACACCTTCGGCGGCGAAGTCGTGGTGAATTACCGCATGATGCACGGCAAAGTTTCGCCCATTAAGCACAACGGCAAGGATATCTTCGCCGGCATGCCCAATCCCTTTCTCGCCACGCGCTATCACAGCCTCGTCATCAAGCGCGACACGCTGCCGGACGTTTTGGAAATCACCGCCGAAACCGACGAAGGCGAGATCATGGGCGTCAAGCACAAGTCTCTGCCGATTTGGGGCGTGCAATTTCATCCCGAAAGCATCCTCACCGAGAGCGGCCGGACGATTTTGGAAAACTTTTTACGATTGAAATAATTGAAAGAACATATCTATGAAACAATTATTTATATCGTTCATATTCATTTTGCCAGTGATGGGATTTGCGGCTGATACTAACATTTATTCAAATCCAGCCTTTGGAATTAAGATAACAAAACCTGCCAGTTGGTATTTTATGTCGGGGAACGATTTCCTTGAAAATGTTCGAGACACGAAATTGGATGATGAGAAATTGCAACAACTTCTTCAAAAGAGTTCTGCCCCATTGATTGTATTGACAAAATATGCTGAACCGCTTGACGATCTTAACCCAAGTTTAAAAATCCGAATTCTGCCATTGGGCGAGTTTACGGAAGATAAACCGTTGGATATTGGCAACGATATTGTTCGCCATTCAAAAGATTTGTATTCCAAGGTGGAAGTTGAACCAACAGAAACAACCGTTGCGGGTCGCAAGGCAAGTTATCATAAATTTACCTATGATATTGTGCTGGCGGACAAACGGGTTTTTCATGCTTGCAGCGAAGTATGGGTGGTTCCCATAAAAGGGCATCAATTCTTTTTTATGTTTATTTCTGACACTCGCGCTGATGAGAAAAATGGATCGCGAACAGAAATAAAAGGCATCTTGGACTCGGTTAAAATTGACAAATAAATTATTCGTTACGCTATGCAGATTTTTTTGCTTAAATCCAAGCTCCACCGCGCCACCGTCACCGGCGGCGACGTGAACTACGAGGGTAGCCTCACCATCGCCAGCGATCTCATGGACCAATGCGGGTTGCAGGAATATGAAAAAATTCTCTGCGGCAACATGGCCAACGGCAACCGCTGGGAAACCTACGTCATCAAGGGCAAAAAAGGCTCCGGCGCAATCATCATGAACGGCGCCGTCGCGCATCTCGGCAAAAAGGGCGACCGCCTGACCATCATGAACTTCGCCCTTTTCACCGCCAAGGAAGCCAAGAACTGGAAACCGCGCGTCCTCGTCCTCGACGAGAAAAACAAAGTCGTGGACACGCGCGGCATTTAGTTTTCACCCAAAAATAAAAACGCGCCGGTCACTCGACCGGCGCGTCTTTCCTTGGCTGTTACTAATTCAGTAATTCTTGGCGACTTCGTTCCAGTTCACCACGTTCCAGAACGCCTTCAAATAATCGGCGCGCTTGTTTTGATACTTGAGATAATACGCGTGTTCCCACACATCGCAGCCGATGACCGGTTTGCCTTCGCAGCCGGCGATGGCTTTGCCCATGCCCGGCGTGTCCTGGTTCGCCGTGGAGACGATTTCCAGTTTGCCGTTATTGGTCACGAGCCAGACCCAGCCGCTGCCGAACCGGCCAATGCCCGCCGCTTCAAACTTGGCCTTGAACTCGTCAAAGCTGCCGAAGGCAGCCTTGATGTCATCGGCCAATTTGCCGGTGGGCGCGCCGCCGGCGTTCGGGCCGAGGATGCGCCAGAAAAAAGAATGGTTGGCATGACCGCCGCCATTGTTGCGGACCGCGCCGCGAATGTTTTCCGGCACGGCGGCCAGGTCCTTGATCAATTCGCACAGCGTCTTGGCTTCCAGCGCGGCGTGGCCGGCGAGCGCCTTGTTGAGGTTGTCCACATACGCCTTGTGGTGGCGGTCGTGATGGATTTCCATCGTCAGCGCGTCAAAGTAGGGTTCGAGCGCGGCCTTGTCGTAGGGCAGCGGCGGGAGTTCGTGGGGCATAATGAGTAATCTTATTTTGTTTTTTCCTGTTCCGAAATTGTCCGCCAATATTCACACACTTCGCGGGGAAAGCAAGTGCCGAGAAAGAAATTCATCCTGCGGCCTCACTCCCGGCCCACGGCGCGGCGGGCGGCTTTCTTGTCGGCGTGATGGGATTTGTCGGCGAGCATCCGGTTTTTGGCGCGGCGGGAACGCTTTCTTTTTTGCCGGCGGATCTTCTCAATCTCGGCCCGCTGCGCGGCGATGAAGCCGTTCTTCCGCTCTTCAAGCTTGTCGAGCAGCAGCCGGCGGGCGATGAAGCGGTTCAAGCCCTGCTGCCGCGTTTCCTGGCATTTCACCTGCACGCCGGTGGGCCGGTGCAGCAGCATGACGCAGGTGGAAACCTTGTTGACGTTTTGGCCGCCGTGGCCGCCGGAGCGGACGAAGGATTCCTCGATGTCCGCCTCGCGCACGTCCAGCGCGGCCATGCGCTGCGCAAGCTGGTTTTCTTTTTCAAGGCTGACGGGAAACGCGCTCATACGGCCACTGTAACGGCAAGCGCTGTCGGCCACCAAATTATTTTATTTGCCGACCGCCAAGACTGGCCCGATTTGTGCACTAATAAATTGTTGCCGGGCGATGGGCAGTCACTTTCTTTGCAGAATGGCTTGTGACCGAAGAATCCATCGCCCGGTTTGCGTCTGGTTTTCCAGCGCAAAGGGTAGGGACATCGCGCTGCGATGTCCGGTCGGCGCAGCGCGCCGACCCTGCCGGCTAGGTGGACATGAGGGTCATGGCCGCGTTCCACGGGCTGTATTGCGTGGAACCGCCGACGCCCTGGATGCGGGCGGAATACACCGTGCCCGCCGTGGTGCCGGGGATGACGAGGTTCTTGGTGTTGGGGAAGATGCCCAGGTCAATCCAAGCGCCGGTGCCGATGCAATACTGCACATGATACGACTTGGCGTTGGGCACCGCCTGGAGATAAATGCCCAGCTGGCCAGGCACCGAATTGTCCAGCGTGAACTGCGGCTGGGTCAACGGCTGTTGCGGATTTTTTCCCGGCAGGATGATGTCAAACCCCGAGGAGAGCACGTCGGAGGCGTTCGTCAGCCCCAGGCTGGTGATGTAGCCGGCGATCTGGCGCAAAGCCGCGACGACCGCGTCACGCGCTTCCTGGAACGCGGCGGTGTCAATCTGACCGCCCACGTCCGCCGCCGCCATCTTGGCCTGATAATCCGCCACCAGGGCCGACAAAGCGGCATAGGTGATGGGCAGGTTGGGAAACAGCGGATTGTTTTTGAGGCACACCAGCAGCAGGATGAGCAGGCTGTTGAGCTGGTCCTTGGTGAAGGTCGCAAAATTTAAGGCGACCCGGATTGCGGATTTTTTCATAGTTCTATTGTTCTTTGTTCCGTCTTGCAAAAAACAACCGGCAGAGCCCCGAGGTTCCGTCTGTTGAAGCCGGAAATGAACAAGCAGTCCCCATGCCAATGTCAACAGACGATGAGTTACAACGCATTGAAAGTCCGGATCTCCCGGCCAATTCGCCCTTCCGCCGCCCCAAGGGCGCGCCCGGCTCCCCGCCGGCCCCGCCACAAAAGACGAAGGTTCTGTTCCAACTCAAAAAGACTTGGTGACAACTCACGATGCGGTTGCCCCAACTCACGATTGTGTGGCGGCAACTTACGGTTTGAATGCGGCGTTTGAGCGGTTTGGGCCTTTCCTTAAAAGGCTTTCGTGACAACTCACGATGACGGGGTGGCAAAAGACGGTTGTGTTGTTTCAACTCACGATGATGCCGTGTCAACTCACGACTGTGCGGCCACGCATCAAAGTGTTTCCGGCAAAACACGATTGTTCTGTTCCAACTCACGATGATGACCAAACGGCTCAAAGCGATGCGGCGACGGCGTGAAATTATTTTATGACGCATCAAAGAGATGCTGCCGCTTTTGACGGCCTAAAACTGTCCACCTGTCTCGAAAAACGACGCGGCTGTCCTTATACGAGTCAAAATTGGCGGGGAAATTCAACGCCAAGGCGCAAGGTGGCCAGGACGCAAAAGCGGAAAAGCTCCCTCGGCGATTTCCCTTCTCCGCGCTGTGGAGAATTTGGCCGTTTGGGAAACCGCGAACGGAGTTCGGCGGAGCCGAAAGCCCGCAGCCCAACTCCCAACTGCCAGCTTCCAACTGCCAGCTCCCAACTGCCAACTGCCAAATTCCCATTGACCTGCCGGGGCATCGGCGTAGCATCGGCGGAACGATTCAACAGGCAATGCGGCCATGAAATCTCGTCGGAACCAGCCTTGGAACATTGCCGAGCTGAAGCAACTCGGCCGGTCGCCCGACTCCGTCCTCGCCCGGCGTCTCGGCCGCACCATCAAGGAAGTGACGGCCATGCGCGAGCAGCGGCGCATCCAGCTTTATATCGCCCCCCGCCGCTGGACCGCCCGCGAAATCAAGCTGCTCGGCCGCTTCAACGATTACGAGCTGGCCCGCCGGCTGAACCGGCGCAACTTCCAGGTCCGGGCAAAACGGCTGGCCCTGAAGATACCTCCGTTCATCCCCCGTGCGCCGTGGCGGGAGTGGAAGCCGGAAGAAATCCGGCTGCTGGGCCGGCTGCCCGACGCCGAAGTGGCCCGGCAATTGCACCGCAAGGTGGACCTGGTGCGCAGCAAACGCCAGCTCATGGGCATCGCCTGTTGCTGGTCCAAACCCAAGCCCTGGACGCCGGCGGAAATCAAGCTCCTCGGCGTGCTGCCCGATGCCGAGGTGGCCCGCCGCCTCAACCGCAGCCTCAACGGCGTGGTGCATTACCGCAACCAGCTCGGCCGCGTCAATCCCGCCCGCAAACACCCCATCTACAAAAAATGGACCCGGGCCGAGGAAAAGCTGCTGGGCCGGTTCAAGGATGCGGAAGTGGCGCGGCGGCTGGACTGCTCCGTGGATCAGGTCGCCAAGCGGCGGCTGAAACTTGGACTGCCCGCCTGGCGGCCGATGCCTGAATTCAAACTTTGGACCCCCGCCGAGGACCAGTTGCTGGGCACCCTTCCGGATGCCATCCTTGCCGAACGGTTGCAGCGGACCTTGAATTCCATCGCGCTGCGCCGCCAGAAGTTTGGCATCCAACCCTACCACAACCAGCGCCGGCCCTGGACGCCGGCGGACACCGCCCTGCTGGGCACCCTGCCCGATGCCGAAGTGGCCGCCCGCACCGGGCGTCTGCTGGATTCCGTCCAGAACAAGCGGCAAAAACTGAAGATCCCGGGCCTGCGCCAACCCGATCCCAACCGGTGGACCCCGGAACAGATCGCACTGCTGGGGAAAATTTCCGATGCCGAGGTGGCCGCCCGCACCGGTCATGGAGTGGCCGCCGTCGCCGGCCGGCGCAGCCAGTTGCGCATCCGCACCGTCGCCCGTTCCGCCAACCTGCCGTGGCCCCCGGAGCAGCTCGCGCTGCTGGGAAAATTTTCCGATGCCGAGGTGGCCGCCCGCACCGGCCACACCCCCGAGGCGGCCACCGCAAAACGCCGGAAGCTGAAAATTCCCGCCCTGCCCAATGGCACCTACCAGCCGTGGACGGCCCGGGAAGACCAGGCGCTCGGCACCGCCACCGACAAACAGGTCGCCTACCGGCTGGGGCGGCCCGAAAACGGCGTCAACCGGCGCCGGAAAAGGTTGAAAATTCCCTGTTGGCAGCCCCCCGCCTAGCTGGCTGGCCAATGCCGATTTAAGTTTTCAGCAATTCAGCTTTCGCCTTTTCCTTTCCCAACTGCCAACTGCCAACTGCCATCTGCCATCTCCAAATTCCTATTGACCTGCCGGGTCATCGGCGTAGCATCGGCGGAACAACCCAACGGGCGACGCGGCCATGAATTCAGAACATCAGCACGGCAAAACGGAACCAGCTTCACTGAAATGGTCTGGGCATTTGACCTTGGCTATCCTCTCCGCCGCGAACGGGGAGAGGAACGAGGTGAGGTGTCGAATCCTGACAAACAAAAGAGTGCCGTGCGCTGCGGCAACGAATTTGGGGCTTCCCTGCTCATCCCGGCGGAATTGGCCGAAACCAAAACCGCCGCCGGTCGCCGCCGGATGTGGCGCACGCGGCAGGCACAAGGTTCACACCGGCCAAGCCCCGCTGGGGGCGGCATATTGGTGGCAGCCAGCGGAAAAGAAGCTTCGTGCCGGAGTAGCGCGGCCGTCCCCGGCTGCGGGTGCGGGCGGCGTCTCGCCGCCAGTTCCATCGCCGGGCGGGACGCCCGGCCAACCCGCCGGCGGGACGCCTGCGGTACACACTCCACGCAGGACTTTGCCGCGCCGACGGCGCTGGAAGCAGAGGCGATTTTCTTAATTCGTGTCAATTCGTGTCAATTCGTGCAATTCGTGTCTGTTTTTCCAATTGACCTGCCGGGGCAACGGCGTAGCATCGGCGGAACATCTCAACGGGCAACGTGGCCATGAAATCAGGACATCAGGACGGCAAAACGGAACCGGCTTCCCATACAACGGTCTGGAAAATCGAAGACCAGCTCTGGGTGGCGGTGCAGGCAGTGCCTGCACCCGATTGCAATCGGCGAAAACGGTGGCCGGCCGCACGCACTATCACTATTACATTCGCGACGCAAAAAACATCTGGACCGGCTAGCACGTCAACCATCAAACAAACATCGTGAGCATTATTGAAGAACTCAAAATACGCGCGGCCAAAACTGTCTCTGCGGATGAGGCAATTGCACGCTCCGTTTTAGAGTTGGCAAACCATCTGATTTCCCAAGTTGAGCAGCATCTTAAGCAAATAATCGTCCAGCATCCAGGCTTTGATCTCCACGATGAAACACATTCGGGTGCGGTCGTTAAAAATATGGAGGCGCTCCTTGCGCCGTCAGGAATTAAAGCCCGATCGGTATTTGAGTTATTCCTTCTGGTCACATCCGCGTATCTCCACGATTGTGCAATGGCCGTTCCTGAATGGGAGTTAAACCTTTTTCGCCTGACCGAAGGCATCTCATCTTCGGAAACAAACCATGAAACAGGGGTTAAAAACGATCTCAAAGCTACAATTAGCTTCGAACTAGCACGACAACTTGTGGATTCTCACCGCGAATCAATATACAAAAGCTTTATTGAGGCAGGTAGATGGATTTTTTCCGCACATACTGAAAAGGCATTTGTCGGCGATTTGGCGATAAGATTAAGAGATTACCAAGATTACAGGAATGGCTTCGCAGTGGAACTCCGTGATCTTGTCGGAAATCCAGTTAAGTATCAGGAGCGTTCAGAGCAACTGCGACAGGATTTTATTCGCCAAACCCACTGGCTGCGGATTGAAACGTGGATCCGCAACTTGGACACGCTCTTTGCAGAGAGACTGGGCGGCCTGTGGGGCAAGGCACTTGCACACGATTTGGCAGCAATCTGCCGTAGCCATGGAGAAGGAGGCGACTTTATTTATAAGTTGCCCGAGAATGCCACCTATCTTGGCGCATCACAATCAAATCTCCGGCTTGTTGCGTTGATGCTTCGGCTTGGCGACATCATTCATTTTACGCCTGATCGTGCCCCATTAATATTGTTCCGCCAGCGGCTAATTTCATCGCCAATTAGCCGGCAACACTGGGAGGTCAAAAATGAGGGAATTAATTACTCGGTTGACGATACCTCAGATGGCAAGCGAATCGTGCGCTACTCAGCATATTTTCAAACACCACAACTCTATTTTTCGTTTCAGGAATACCTTGATTCGGTAGATCGAGAATTTGTTCTTTACAACGAAATCAGTAGCCATACAGCACCTACAACGTTGGAAAAACCAAATGAATCGCTTCCTTTTCTTAGTTTGCAGGTTGACAGAACAGCGATTCGATATGACCAGACGCGTTTTCAACCGATACCAGGCTTACGATTCACGCTTAATCAAAAGCAAATCTTAGAGCTGTTAATGGGCGTTAAACTCTACAAGAATCGCTTTGCATGCTTTCGGGAGCTCTACCAGAATTCGCTCGATGCTTGCCGATGCATGTTGGCAGCACAAGAAGTGCAAGCTGGTGTGGGAATAATTGAATTCGGCATCGGGACGGGCGAAACACCTGAAGACCGATACATATATTGCCGCGATAATGGTATCGGGATGACAAAGGAGATCGTCGCGAAATATCTCCTGCAAATCGGTAACTCCTTTTACCGCTCTTCGGATTTCCAAAGATCAGTAACAAGTTGGAAACACCCATTCACGCCTGTTTCACAATTCGGAGTTGGTATACTTTCCTGCTTCATGATCGGAAAGCGACTAGAGATTGTCTCCAAGCCGCTCCCCTCTATGGCCAATTCCAATGACGCCATCTGTTTCATGATCGATGGCCCACATGAACATTTTTACTATAAGCCGCCCGACGTAGCGGATGTTGAAGCAATCGGTGCTCACGGGACAATGGTTAAATTGTTTCTAACAGATTCTGAGCGGAATAATCTGAGCGACCCTCCGGCAATAGACATTCCATTTCTCCAATATGTAGCGAACAACATGGCTCCTGATAACCCATTCGCGGCGGAGGCGAAAGCATGGCAGACACATATTTATCGGCATATCGCATCTTTTGTTGCGCAATGCCCTGCCGGTATTCACGTTCGCGTTCGCCTCGGGGACGGAAAAGTGGTTGAGTTATTGCAGGCGACGGAGCCATTTAATTACCATGCTTTAGGAGTCTCTCGCGCAAAACTTGAAGCGCACGAGGCTTCGAGGCTTAGATTTCGAATTGAGGAACGAAATGAAACCTATCTATCCGTCGTCGATCGTGTCGAAACCAAGAGAATTGAGATTGAACACGAAGGCGTGTTTTTTAGTTGTATTATTAACTTCCCAAAGCCCGGATTTGACGGTTCAATGCGAGCATTGGGCATTGTTGGGGCTATTGGCATAAACAGCGGAGTGTTGATTGATGGGATAACCGTAGGGGAGGGCCACATTCCATACACCGGAGGCCTTATCGAATGTCTGGCGCGTGTCGGAGTTTTGAACTTTACCGGCCGCCATCGGCCCGTTCTGTCGGTAGACCGTATGTCGGTTATCGAGTGGCCGAAGGAATTAGAGAAGTTGGTTCTGCCAATCGAGGGGCTGTTAACACTCGAATTAATACGCGCAGTTGCAGCGCATTCTTCAAAATATGGATTCAATGCGGCCTCACATGAATCAAATCTTATCTGGGAATATGTATTCACTCGATTTGGATTCCTTGCGGCTGACCTCATTAACGCGATAGTAGAGCAAACGGAAGTAACGGTCCCGCATAGAGAGCTTTCATCCATCACAAGTCAAGCGGTGAGTATTAGAAATTTTGCGGACGCTGAATCGGTTTCGATTCAGTTCGCGAATTACCACGCGCTAGAGCAGTCAACAAAGTTACTTTTATTCGCGAAACTTGCTGGCGCACAAGAAATACGCGTTGATGACAGCGCTATTATCATTCGTGCGGGAACATTTTCCCCGCTCAAAAATTGCCGCGACTGGGATCATTTCCGCGAGCGACAGTATGTTTTTTGCTGCAATGAATGGAAAGGGACTTTCGAAACGTTTGACATCGTTTCTAATATTTGGCCGGTCATCCCTTCAAGGCTTTTTAAGAAGCTCAGTGACCGACATGGGGAATGCATTCAAATCAATGACCACACAAGACTTGTGCACCACTATGGAAACTCATTTAGTGCCGTGAGCAAGCTTGATCCACTACTTATCAGTCAACGACTCGGAATTTACGAAAACAAATCGCAAAGTTTCGGTGAAGCTAAACCAATCAGCAATGTCTATCGGTTTGAGGAAGCAAAGAATAATTTTTGGATGCACGATATTGGCTGGGAGTGGGAAAAACCCGCTCAAGAGCGAATGCATTACTTGGTCACAGCCTACATCGCGCCTCGGGTTCTTACTGCTCAGGAAGTGATTGATTTAGCACGCTATAAATCTGAAGATCCTGATTATGTAAAGGGCGTCGAGAAAGGTTGGAGTGTGTTATTTCTAGGCCAGAAAGATTTGAACGCCGTTTGTATTCCAGGCGTGGTCAGTCGTCAGGAATTGCTCAATGCAGTGCCTGCAACTTTTTGGTCTGCCCATAAAGAACTCAATTTTGTATTCTTGGATGGTGAGAAGCCGCATCTTTAAAGTGGTTCCAGAATGAATCTTGCTCCATGACCGTTCCCCAGCCATTTCAATATCAAGGCAGCAAGCGGGCGCTGGCACCGTTGATTCTGCAATATCTGCCTATCAGCACCACGCGGCTGGTGGAGCCGTTCTGCGGTTCCGCCGCGCTGTCCATCGCCACGGCGGCGCGCGGGCGGGCCAAGGAATTCTGGCTGAATGATTTTAATGCGCCGCTGGCCAAGCTGCTGTCTTTGATCGTCAACAGCCCGAAGGAGCTGGGGAAATTTTACCGGGAACTCTGGCGGGCCGACCATGCGGATGCGCTGGAGCATTATTATCAGGTGCGCGAGTCGTTCAACCGCACGCAGGACGCGCAGTTGCTGTTATACCTGCTGGCCCGCTGCGTGAAGGGCGCGGTGCGCTACAACGGGGATGCCATTCCTGCGGATACAAACGAGCAGAGGCGTGGCGGTGGCGGTGTTTTCATCGGAGGCACGCGCACTGGAGGGCATGAAAAAGTCCAAGGTGAAGCCACGCACGGTCATGCCCGCCGTCATGACCGCCAAGGATGTGCTGGGGATGCTCGGCAAACTGAACCTAACCATGGCCGTCAACAAAGGCTGCGCCACCGGCGATATTACCCTGCCGCCACAATCGCTGCTCAAGCTGGCCAGCGGCGCGGCCTTTCAGCCGGTCCCCGACGGCCCCAGGGAAAATCTGACGCTCGACAAGGTTGACCCGGCCGATTATCCGACGGATCTGGTGCAGGCGATGTTCGAGGTGTTCCGCCAGCATCACCAGTTCCGGGTCGCCTGGATTTTCATCCGCTCCATTCCCGGCCAGCCCGCGCCCGTGCGCAAGCCATATTACATCATGGTCTTCATGCAGCCGCGCGACGAGGCGGTGTTCCATGATTTCAGCCTAGTGGCCAAGTCGGTCCGCCAGGAATATGAGGTCAACCTGAGTTTGACGCCGGCGGACACGTCGGAATGTGTTGCGGATTTATTTCGGCAGGCGCCGCCGTTTTATGTGGCGGCGGATTATCAGCCGCCAACCGTTTCCGCCCCGGCCAGTCCATGAGCCTGCCTGCCATCCGTGGAACCTTCAGCCCTTTGACTGCACCAGCACGCGGAACGCGCGGCCAAGATGTTCGGGATGCGTGAGCGTTTGAAACTGGCGCACTTGCTTGGCGTCAAGGCGGGCAAAGGATTTTTCCGCCACGGCTTTTTGCAGGATGCGCGTGAGGAACTGCGGCTGCGTGCAAAAATTTTCCGTTTTCAATCCGGCTTCCTCGCCGGCTTGTTGGATGGCGGAGAAATTGACGTGCGCGGTCAAATCCTGTTCGCCCGCGTGCGCGAGCAAATCGTCGCTGACGCGGTGGCGATGGTAGGCGCGCAGCGTGCCGCGCGGGCGCGCGGGCGAAAACAGTTCGTCGGCGGTGAAGCCGTAGTCAATCGTCAGCAGCCGGCCGCGCGACAAAATGCCGGCGGCGGTGCACCACCAGTTTTCGGCGGCGGGCGAAACTTCGATCGTGTAATTATCAGGCAGCACTTCCAAAAGCGAAGATGGAAGATGGAAGATGGAAGATGGATCAAAACCCCTCACCCCAACCCTCTCCCCATCCGACGGGGCGAGGGAGCCAGTAATCTTCGTCCAAATGAATTTCTCGTCGGCGAGCGCGACGCCCCATTCAAACCATTGCTTCGTGGTCGCATCCCAGCCGTAGCGGTGGACGGGGAAGGCGTCGAGGAGTTCGTTGCTGAAAAGCACTCCGTGCAATTTTGAGTTTTGAGTTTTGAGTTTTAAGTTTTCAAAATCAGTGAACCAGCGGACGCGCGGCGCGAAAGGTTTCAGCGTTTCTTTTTGCCAGGCCTGACGGTTCAAGGACGGTTCGAGGATGACGTATTCAATTGCCGAAAACAGTCTGGGCCGGTGCGTTTGGAGCCAGCTTAGTATGTCAGCGGCGAGTTTGCCATCATGCGCGCCGGCCTCGATGATTTGAGATTTGAGATTTGAGATTTGAAATTCCGCGAGCCATTCGGCGAACTGAAACGCGAGCAGTTCGCCGAACAAACTTCCCGCGCTGACGCTGGTGATGAAGTCGCCGTGCCGGCCGACTGTGTCCTTTTGCGACTCATAATAGCCCGTTTCGGGACAGTAAAGCGCGAGTTCCATGAAGCGGGCAAAAGGAATCGCACCGGTTTGACGGATTTCTTCGCGAATGGCGTCAGTCGGCATTTTCATTGCTTGCAGTGCGGCATGGCTTTGATTAGTGTCGCCTCCACCGAGAGGTTTTATGGCTAAAATTGACGCATTTTTCAACTTGATGTTCGAGCAAAAAGCTTCGGACTTGCACATGGCGTCCGGCAACCCGCCGATGATGCGCATCAACGGCGAGCTGCAGCGCGTGGATTATCCGCCGCTGGAAAGCGACGCGCTCAAGGCGATGCTCTACGAAATCGCGCCGGATTACAAAATCAAACAGTTCGAGGAAACGGGCGACGTGGACTTCGGCTACGAAATCCCGAACATCTCGCGCTTCCGCGTGAATTTCTTCAACCAGAAGAACGGCGTCAGCGCGGTGTTCCGGCAGATTCCCAGCCGCGTGCTGTCATTCGAGGATTTTGACAAGCTGGAAGCCCCGCTGCCGAACGTCTTCAAGAAATTCGCGATGCTGCATCGCGGCCTGGTGGTCGTCACCGGGCCGACCGGCTCCGGCAAATCCACGACGCTGGCGGCGATTGTGGATTACGCGAACCGCAACCGCAAAGACCACATCATCACGGTGGAAGACCCGATTGAATTTGTCCACGACAGCAAAAACTGCCTCGTGAACCACCGCGAAGTCGGCGTGCATACCAAATCGTTTGCCTCGGCGTTGCGGGGCGCGCTGCGCGAAGACCCGGACATCATCATGGTCGGCGAAATGCGCGACTTGGAGACCATTGAGCTGGCCATCACGGCGGCGGCGACGGGCCACCTGGTTTTTGGCACGCTGCACACGCAGAGCGCGGCCAAGACGGTGGACCGCATCATTGACGTGTTTCCGGCGGACCAGCAGAACAAGATTCGCCAGACGCTGTCCGAGGCGCTGAAAGGCGTCGTGGCGCAGACGCTGTTCAAGCGGTCCGACAAAAAAGGCCGCGTCGCCGCGTTCGAGGTGCTGGTGTTCAACACGGCGGTGGCCAACCTCGTTCGCGAAGGCAAGACGCATCAGATTCAAGGCATGATTCAGGTCGGCAAGAAGTTCGGCAACCAGCAGTTGGACGATCACATCATGGAACACGTCCGCATGAAACGCATCACGCCGGAGGACGCCTATGACAAGGCGCTCGACAAGAAAAAATTCCGGCCTTTGCTCGCGCATCCGCCGGAGGACGACGAAGCCATGTGACGGGAATTATGAAGTTAGAATTATGAATTATGAATTAACATCCGCACACCGCGCCACGTTCACTTCATCATTCATCCTGCTGCCTGCTGCCTGCTGAAAAATATGCGCCGCCCGGAACTTGACCAGATTCTCGCGACGATGCTCGCCTCGCAGCCGGAGGTGTCCGACGTGAATTTCACCGTGGACCGCCCGCCGCAGGTGGAGGCTTACGGCGAACTCAAGCCGGTCGTCCTCGATCCGCCGATTGAAAAGCTCACGCCGTTTCAAATCGAAACGATCGCGCTCAACATCATCGGCGACAATCTCTGGCAGATTGAGGATTTGCTGCGGCACGGCTCGTGCGATGCGTCCTACGCGCTGTCAGACCAGGCGCGGTTCCGCGTGAATGTATTTTCCCAGCGCGGCAATTATTCCATCGTCTGCCGCCAGTTGAACGCCGCCATTCCAACGCTCGAGCAGTTGAAATTTCCACAGGTCCTGAAAGAACTGCCGCGCGAGAAAACCGGTTTGGTGCTGGTCACTGGCGCGACGGGATCAGGCAAATCCACCACGCTGGCCGCCATTCTCAACGAAATCAACCGCACGAAGCCCGTTCACATCGTCACGCTGGAAGATCCCGTGGAATATCTGCACACGCACGACAAGGCGACGTTCAACCAGCGCGAGCTGGGCATTGATTTTGATTCCTACGCCAACGGCCTCCGCGCCGCGCTGCGGCAGGCGCCCAAGGTGATTCTCGTCGGCGAAATGCGCGACCAGGACACCGTCAAGATTGCATTGAGCGCCGCCGAGACCGGCCACCTGGTCTTGAGCACGCTGCACACCATCAACGCCGGCGAAACCATCAACCGCATTCTGGGCATGTTCGAGCCGGAAGAGCAGGAGCAGATTCGCGTCCGGCTTGCCGACTCGCTCCGCTGGGTCGTCAGCCAGCGCCTTGTGCCCAAGGTCGGCGGCGCGCGGTTCGCCTTGCTCGAAATTATGGGCTGCAACCTGCGCACGCAGGAAAGCATCCGCCTCGGCGAGAGCGAGGGCAAAACTTTTTACGAAATCATCGAAGCCAGCTATCCGTTCGGCTGGCGCAGTTTTGACAACGCCTGCCTGGAAGCGTATGAGCAGGGCATCATCACGGAGGAAACCGCCATTCTTTATTGCACCAAGCGCAGCGTTGTCTCGCGCGGCATTGACAATTTGAAAAAAGCGCGCGGCGAAGTCACCAGCACCGTCGGCTCCCTGCGCATGAAATCCGGCGGGCAGGGCGGCGGCGGCGGCACGGCGGAAGTCCCGCCGGTGCTCAAGTTCAAATAATTTGCCATGAACGAGACCTTCGACTTTGTGAGCAGCGGCGACAAGCCCGCGCTGATCGCCTTTTCCACGCCCGAATGGATGGAGGCCGCCAAGGGCGCGCTTGAGGAACTCGGCTACAAGGTTCACACCGCCGCCACGCACAGCGATTTTCTGATGCGGTTCAGCCAGGTGCATTATCAAGTGGTGATTTTGGAAGAACTTTTCGGCGCGCACACCCCGGCGGAAAACATCGCGCTCAAGGCCCTTCAGAATATGCCCGTGAACCAGCGCCGCCACGCCACCGTGCTGCTCATCGGCGGCGGATTCCAAACCTTTGCGCCGATGGAGGCGTTCAAGCAAAGCGTCCACGCCGTCATCAACAGCTCCGAACTTTTCCTCCTCAAACAACTGCTGGAAAAAGCCGTGGCCGACAACACCGCCTTTCTCCACAGCTTCCGCGAAGTGCAAAACCGCGTCTTCACCAGCGGCACCCGGCTCTGACCCGCACGGCGCGCGGTTTGTATTGATCCTTGGGCGAAAAAACGGCATTAAAAGCCGCGCATGAAACATAATTCTTATTTTGAAGGCAAAGTGCAGAGTCTCGCCGTGAGCACCACCGATGGGCCGGCTACCGTCGGCGTGATCGAACCCGGCAAATACAGTTTCGGCACTGATTGCATTGAACATATGCACATCGTCGCCGGCACGCTCAAGGCCAAGCTGCCCGGCGGCGAATGGCAAAGCTACGGTCAGGGCCAGTTCTTCATCGTTCCCAAGGGCGTGAAGTTCGAAGTCGAAGCCGCCGGCGATGTGGCTTATCTCTGTTACTACAAGCGGTAAGCGTCTCTCTGAAAAAATCGTTGGTGCGAAATTCTTTTCATTAGCACCGGGCTTTAGCCCGGTGCTAGTGTGGTGGCCAGCGTTTAATTCTACTTTGTTATAATAAGTCTTGCCAATTTCCGCGGTAAACTGTATATTTTCCCCATGGCTCGCTTCTGAGAAGCGAGGTTAAACCAACCCAAGATCGAATACTGAAACGGGCGGA